>Ga0302324_100018205_pt1 | contig 13869 bp, 6 predicted proteins | sample Palsa_T0_1_FD_201949 | JGI IMG/M metagenome (GOLD analysis project Ga0302324, IMG submission 201949) | Peat permafrost microbial communities from Stordalen Mire near Abisko, Sweden - Palsa_T0_1 | ecosystem: Environmental > Terrestrial > Soil > Palsa > Peat permafrost | place: Sweden: Abisko... | reverse complement strand
TCGCCGGTAGGTTTACAACGTAGTTGACGTTACTCGCATTGAGGGCCTGGGTCGGTAAAGGATAGTTCTTCAACCAGAGCTGAGCGAAAGGGCTGATGGAGGTAAGTTGGTTACCCGCAAATGGCTGGCTTGTGCCCGTTGCGGGGTTGTAGGTCGCAGGATTGTAAAGAGTCAGGCCGTCGGCGGCAAAGTTACCGTTGCGCTCTGCATCGGTGGGAACTCGATCTTGATAGACGTTTGCCGTGTGACTTCGCAGACCCGAGTAGTCAAAGAAGGCGAATAGCTTGTCCTTCCAGAGCGGAGCTCCAATGTTGCCCCCAAATTGGTTAAAGCGCTTTGCAGGCTTCGACGTGGCAAACCAGTTCTGAGCATCGAAGTCATCATTCTGAAGGAAATCATACGCCGTGCCGTGAATCTGATTCGAGCCGCTCTTGGTGATCACGTTGATGATCGAAGGCTGACTGAAACGCGCCGGAGCGCCGTTCAGGATCGTCGTAACCTCCTGGCTAGCCTCTACGGACGACAAGATATTCACCGTTTGCGTTAGCAGGTTGGTGTTGTCCACACCATCCTGGAGAAAAGCCGTATGTGCGTTGCCGAGCCCTGAGATGATGACTGAATTTGCTGTCTGCCCGTAGAAACCTTCATCTCCCCCATCAACGCCAACATCGGTCCCTTGCTGCGATGCGGGCCCGAGAGTCGCGACGTTCAGAATGCTTCGGCTGTTGTTCGGCAGGTTGACCAACTGAGCCGGCGAAACGGTTGTGACCAGCTCGTGGTTATCCGTCTGCAAGCTCACAGCGCCGGACGCCGAGGTGACGGTGACCTCCTGCTGTACGTTACCCACAGCGAGTTGAAGGTTTGCGGTCGCACCATTCGTGGTGACATCCACGTTGGTCACCAGGTGTTTGAACCCAGGCGCCGTGGCAGAGATTGTGTAAGGTCCGACGGTAAGCGAGGGAGCATTGAAATACCCGTTTTGGTCAGACGTGACCATACGGGTTGCCGCCGTCTTTGAGTTCTTGATCTCAATCTGGCAATTCGGAACGACAGCGTCGGCGCTATCGCGGACAGTGCCCGAGATGAAGCCTAGATCGGTCTGGGCAAACATTGCCTTCTGCGGACCGATACCTGCAATGACCAGCAGCAAGAGGATGGTTTGAAGTGCCTGGGAAAACCTGGTCGTCAGAAAACCTGTCGTCCGGGTAAAGGTCTTGCGGTCCGTGCTGCCGTTAATGATCGGCTCTGAAGGAGCGTTGGTTTTACTTAGATGTGCCATGCGAAATTTCCGCCTCCCTGTAACGCCCGCAAGTCGAACAGAGGCGTTAACCCATTGTCAAGGGGAAAATTATTTCAATTGAAAAATTACCCCAAAATCGGATTGATGTTTGACGTTCGGGAGCGAAGAGGAAAAGCGCGGTTTTCCTTGAGAAAGCGGGCCTAACTAGACGTATCGGGTTTGTTACCTCGGCTCCGTGGCCGTATCCATTTCATCTGGGAAATCACGCCAAAATTGTTCTGAGCAGGCGTCAATAGAAAAACGTTCCCAACAATCCCCGGAAGAAGCTTCGAACTTCGCCAGCAAACGTATGAGCCGCCGCATGCATCTTCTTATTGAGAAGCAGCTATCCCGTTCCGATGGCTATATTTAAGCGCGGCCTGTCGGACTACTATAGGTACGAAAGACAGACTCAAGATCCGAGTGATATGAAACCTATCGAAGGCCGTAAGCGAGTCATTATTGAAGAGATCAGTCCACAGGTCGACTGCGGACGCTACCCTGCAAAACGGATCTTGGGCGACAACGTAACCGTAACCGCGGCGGTCTTCGGCGATGGCCATGACCACGTTTCAGGACGTTTACTCTATCGGCACTCCGGCGAAGACAACTGGCGATCCACACCGCTTATCCCGCTTACGAATGATCTCTGGTCAGCGAGTTTTAAGGTCGATGTGCTCGGCGATTGGCTCTACACTCTCGAGGCGTGGGTCGATCACTTCGACACATGGTCCACCGATCTCAAAAAACGGCTGGCGGCACAGCCAGGCCAGATTGGCGCAACTTCATCAATCGAGCCACAAGATATTCCGCTAGCTTTGCGCACAGGCGCTCTCTTACTGGAACAGGCGTCGAAGCGTGCTAAAGGACCTGAAAGCAAGCTTCTGGCAGACGAGGCTGCTCGTCTGCTCAAACTGGCCAAGGCGAAGTCTGAGACATACGACGATCCTCTGACCGGAGAGATCGTCGACCTCGTAGCCAAACACCCTGATCTCACTTTGGCAACGCGCTACCCCCAAGAGCTTCATCTTTGGGTTGACCGTGAGCGAGCACGCTACTCGACCTGGTACGAACTCTTCCCTCGATCCACTTCGCCCGACCCAACGCGGCATGGCACATTCGCCGATGTGCGGGCGCTTCTACCGGAGATCGCCGCGATGGGCTTCGACGTGCTCTATATGCCGCCCATTCATCCGATCGGCATGGCGTTTCGCAAAGGTCCGAACAACAACGTTATCTCGAAGGAGAACGACCCCGGCAGCCCTTGGGCCATCGGCGCAAAAGAAGGCGGCCACAAATCCATTCTCCCCGAGCTCGGAACTCTTCGAGACTTCGACGCCCTCGTCGTCGCAGCGCGCGAACACGGGATGGAGTTGGCTCTCGATATCGCCTTCCAATGTTCGCCCGATCACCCCTGGGTCACAGAACATCCTGACTGGTTCAACCTTCGCCCTGACGGCTCAATTCAATATGCGGAAAATCCGCCGAAGAAGTATCAAGATATCTATCCACTCAACTTTGAATCTCCCGACTGGCATGGTCTATGGGAGGCTCTTCGCGACGTCTTCATCTATTGGATCAAGCGCGACGTAAAAATCTTCCGCGTAGATAATCCACACACGAAAGCTCTGCCTTTCTGGGAGTGGTGCATCGGCGAGATCCACAAGAAATACCCCGACGTCATCTTTCTCGCCGAGGCCTTCACCCGTCCGCACGTCATGTACTCATTGGCCAAGGCAGGCTTCAGTCAGTCCTACACCTACTTCACCTGGCGCAACACAAGAGACGAGCTACGAGAGTACTTCGAAGAGATCACCAAGCCGCCGGTCACTGACTTCTTTCATCCGAACCTCTGGCCGAATACTCCCGACATCCTGCACGCAGCTCTTCAAAACGGTGGCCGCCCCGCTTTCATGCAGCGTCTTATCCTTGCAGCGACGCTTGGCGCGAACTACGGCATCTATGGTCCCGCCTATGAGCTCGGCGAAAACCTCCCCGCCAAACCTGGCAGCGAAGAGTATCTCAACAGCGAGAAGTACGAGATCCGCCATTGGGATCGCAGTTCTACTCAAAGCATCGCGTCACTCATTACAAAGGTCAATCAGATCCGCCGCAACAATCCTGCGCTCCAATCCGATGGCTCGCTTCACTTCCACAACGTAGATAACTCCAACATCCTCTGCTACAGCAAGTGGCAAGGAGAAAATCAAATTTTGGTTGCCATCAACCTCGACCCGACCCAGGAGCAGGCTGGTTGGATCGATCTTGACCTCAAAGAACTGGCAATTCCGCACAACGAAACCTTTGACGTAGAAGACCTGCTCACTGGCATTCACTATCAATGGCACGACCGCAGCAACTACGTAGCATTGCGCCCGGATGTGATGCCTGCGCATATCTTCCGTCTGCTTCGTAAACAGGGCGCCGAGACACCGGCCACACCGTAAACAATAAACACAACTTTGAGCACAAGGACGAAGAGTGAAAAAAGCCAGTAGTGCCTCTGATCCACTTTGGTATAAAGACGCGATCATCTATGAGATTCACGTCCGAGCCTTCATGGATTCAAATGCGGACGGCATCGGCGACTTCCCTGGCCTCATGTCAAAACTCGACTACCTTCAGGATCTCGGCGTCACCTGTCTTTGGCTGCTTCCGTTCTTCCCGTCACCTCTGCGCGACGACGGTTACGACATCGCGAACTATGTTGACGTAAATCCCAGTTACGGCACGCTCAACGACTTCAAGCAATTCCTCGACGCCGCTCATCTTCGCGGTATGCAGGTGATGATCGAGCTTGTCATCAACCACACCAGCGATCAACATCCGTGGTTCAAGGCTGCACGTCTCGCTCCCAAAGGTTCTCCTGAGCGCGACATGTACGTCTGGAGTGATACCGACAAGCTCTTCGAAGGCGTTCGCATCATCTTCACAGATACCGAAAAGTCCAACTGGACGTGGGATGACGTCGCGCAGCAATACTACTGGCACCGCTTCTTCTCTCATCAACCCGACCTGAACTTCGACAACCCACGCGTGATGGAAGAGGTTCTCACAGCGATGCGGTTTTGGCTGGATATGGGTGTCGATGGTCTGCGCCTGGACGCAATTCCCTACCTCATAGAGCGCGATGGGACGAGCTGCGAGAACGTCCCCGAAACGCACGTCAAAATTAAGCAGATTCGCGCTGTCATCGACGCGGAGTACGAAAATCGTTTAGTGCTCGCCGAAGCAAACATGTGGCCCGCAGACGTTCGTCCTTACTTCGGCGACGGCGACGAATGCAACATGGCCTTCCACTTCCCGCTCATGCCGCGCATCTACATGGCGCTTCGACAGGAAGACCGCCTCCCCATCACCGACATCATGGCGCAAACCCCCGCCATTCCCGACAACTGCCAGTGGGGACTCTTCCTTCGCAATCACGACGAGCTCACGCTCGAGATGGTCACCGACGACGAGCGCGACTACATGTACCTCGCCTACTCGGCAGACCCTCGCATGCGCATCAACGTTGGCATTCGTCGCCGCCTCGCGCCACTGGTCGATAACAATCGACGTCGCATTGAGCTGCTCAACTCGCTCCTTCTCAGCTTCCCGGGCACGCCCATCATGTACTACGGCGACGAGATCGGCATGGGCGACAACATCTATCTAGGCGATCGCAACGGCGTCCGCACACCCATGCAGTGGAACTCCGACCGCAACGCAGGCTTTTCCACTTCGATTCCGGCGCGGCTCTACTTCCCCGTCATCACCGATCCCATCTGGGGCTATCAATCGATCAACGTCGAGGCGCAACAGTCCGATCAGTCTTCCCTCTTGCATTGGACCCGCAACATGATCGCGCTTCGCAAGCTCTTCCATGTCTTCGGACGCGGCACACAGGAGTTTCTCAACCCCGAAAATCGAAAGATCCTCGCCTATGTACGTCAATACGAAGAGAACGGAATCTCCGAAACGGTCCTCTGCGTCGCGAACCTCTCGCGCTTCTCGCAGCCCGTTTCGCTTGATCTGTCTAAATACTTGGGCATGATCCCTGTGGAGATGCTGGGCTACGTGACCTTCCCCACCATCAGCGCACAGCCCTACCCGCTCACACTTTCCCCATACTCTTTTCTCTGGCTTGAACTCCAACCCGCACCCCCTGCTCCTGAACTAGTAGAAGTTCCAAAAGACGAGCCCATCGTAAAGCTCTTCAGCCGCGGGATTGAAGGCGTCCTGACGGGAGAAGGCCTCACCCTCCTTCAGCAACTGCTGACTAGTTATCTTCCGCGCCAACGCTGGTTTGGTGCAAAGTCCCGGACTATCAAGACGGTCGCCATCCTCGACTCTGCCGAACTCCCCGGACTCAACGCTGTCGTTGTCTTCCTGCAACTCACCTACGACGACAACAGCACTGATGTCTATCAACTCGGTCTCACTATCAGTACAGGCGAAGCTGCAGAGATAGTCCGCACCTCCGATCCCGCAAGCATCGTCGCCACGGTCACGACCTCCGCCGGACCCGCAGTTCTACATGACGCGATCACACACGAAGAAGTCCGCCAGGCAATCCTCCAACTCATCGAAACCAATGGCGAGCTGCCCACACGAAATGGAACTCTCCACGGACACAGCAGCAGCGCATTTGCCGACACGCGTGGAACCGATCCTTTACCTGCCCGCACCGGATCAGCTGAACAGTCCAACACTTCCATCATCTACGACGCCAAACTCATCTTGAAGCTCTTCCGCCGTCTCCAACCCGGCGAAAATCCCGACACAGAGATCGGACGCTTCCTCACTGAGACCGCACATTTCCCGCGCATCGCTCCGTTTCTCGGAGACATCACACTGCGTTCTAAAGAAGACGTGCCGACCACCATCGCGATGCTGCAAGGACTGGTCGAAAACGAGGGCGACGGCTGGCAATGGACCCTCGACGAACTCTCGCACTACTACGAAAGCGTCGCCATTCTCCCCGCTCTCCACGACTTCGGTACGCCTGCCTCCTTCCTTACAAAAACTGATCCTCCAGCTCTCGCCCGCGAACACGCCGGCATCTATCTTGACGCTGCCGCCCTTCTCGGCCGCCGCACCGCCGAGATGCATATCGCGCTCGCAACTCCCACTCAGAATCCAGCCTTCTCGGCCGAAGACTTCACTACCGCCGATCTCGTCGCAGATGCCGACCGCATCGATGCACAATTGACACTCACCCTGGACGCTCTCAAGCGTGGCATGTCGAACCTGACCGAGACCACTTCCGACAATGCGGCACTCGTTCTCAGCCGTCGTATCGAGCTCTTCGCACGCGCACGCGCCATCGCCTCTGCAACACCCACTCAGGCCGGCCAGCGCATTCGCATTCACGGTGACTATCACCTCGGCCAGGTTCTTCGCTCTCGCAGCGACTACGTCATTCTCGACTTCGAAGGTGAACCCGCACGCAGCCTTGTAGAGCGTCGCGCCAAGCAATCCCCTCTGCGAGATGTAGCAGGCATGCTGCGTTCCTTCAGCTACGCCGCGCACGCTGCTCACAATGCCTTCGCACAACGTCGTCCAGACGACGCAAAATATCTCGAGCCCTGGGCGACTCTCTGGCAAAACTCCGTCTCCACCGAATTTCTCCGCGCTTATCATGCGACAATCCAGACCAAAAGCCCTGAGCTGATCCCAAAACCCAAGCAAGCGCAGCTCCTCCTCACCGCATATCTATTGGAGAAGTCGCTCTATGAGCTCCTTTACGAACTCAACAATCGCCCTACATGGGTCAGGATTCCCCTCGCAGGTCTTCTGTCCTTGCAGCTATAAAAATCGACCAGCGTCCATTTGTGGGCACGCAAAAAATCCGATTTTTTTGCTCTCGCTGAAAAGAAATTTCGCGATAGTCTGAATTATGCCCCCAGGGAAGCTGATCGTTGTCATTGCTGCATGCCTTGTACTGATAGCAGCTGACTCTCCTTCAACTGGGCATCTCCTTTTGACAGAGCGGGCCGCTGTTTCAGACCTGGAGATTACAGGGATGGCTGCAGACATCGCACCAGGCAAAGTCCGCTATGTTTCGTATGAACAGCTTCTGACTCTCCCCCAGACGACGGTAACCGTCAAAGGCGACGAAAATTTTCGCGAACTCTCGTCGCAACAAAAGTTGACCGTGACCGGCGTTTATCTCGACGTTCTACAGAAGTCTCTCGGTGCCCTTCCCAACTCGGATCTGTTGACCGCCCTGTGTTCCGATGGCTACCGCGCATCCTACTCGCGCGAGTATGTGAAGACCCACCGCCCGATCCTCGCGCTAAAGATCAATAGCATACCCGTCGAAACATGGGTTGCTCAAACACACAATGACGACCCCGGCGCCTACTTCATCACGCATCAAGACTTCACGCCGTCCTTCAGCGTTCTCTCTTTTAACGAGATTCCGAAAATACCCGCGAAGGTGATCCGGCTGGAATTCGGCACAACGCAACAGACCTACGGCGCAATTTCACCTCACGAGAAAGACGCTTCCAATCCGCAGGTGATCGAGGGTTTTCGTATTGCCGAGCAACACTGCTACCGCTGCCACAACATGGGTAGCTATGGCGGCACAAAAGCACGCAAATCCTGGCAAACTCTGGGAACCTTCGCCGCGTCGTCGCCTTCAACCTTCGAGCGCTATCTTCGCGATCCAAAGTCCGTGGATCCCAAATCAACCATGTCGTGCGATCCGCAACTCGACGAGACTGCCGCGAAGGCATTGCGAGTCTACTTCCAAACCTTCTCAACAACAGCCAACTAGTCTTCAGCTTCCGCGTTAAAGCCATGGCAAATGCACCCTCTCCGCTCACAACCCTCCGTCAAGCGATAACTTCATCCGAGACATTTCCCTCCAGCATCGCTGGTAAGTCCGCTGACAGAGCAAACAGCAACGCGTCGCACAACACCTACCTGGCTCTCACCACATCCGAATCGCGCCATCGAGCCGAACAACTTCCGAGCTTTTTTCCCGACATTCAAAATCGTCCGCCTCTATACGGCATCCCCATCTCAATCAAAGACTGCTTCGATGTGGTTGGTACGACAACAAGCTGCGGCTCACGCTACTACGAGCATCTCCACCCGACCGCAGCGAAGAACTCATGGGTCGCACAGCGGCTACTCGACGCGGGCGCTATCATCCCCGGGAAAACAAATCTCCATCAACTCGCCTATGGCATCACAGGCGAAAACGCCGACTACGGCGACTGCCTCCAACCACGCGACGCGAGCCTGCTCACCGGAGGCTCCTCCAGCGGTGCAGCGGCAAGCGTGCAGGAAGGCTCCGCTCTCGCAGCCATCGGCACCGACACCGGGGGATCCGTCCGCGTTCCCGCAGCCCTCTGCGGAATCGCTGGCTATCGCGCATCGCTTGACGTCAGCCGCGGTGAAGATCGTTGGACCGGCGCAGCTCACCTCGCTCCATCCTTCGACACTCTTGGTTTGCTCTTCCGCGATCTCCGCGACGGCCCCGCACTCGCCAACGCCATCTACAATATTCCCTTTGCCACAGCACCAACGCAACTTCGCATCGGCTATGTCGACGACGAATTCACCAACGACTGCGAGCCCGCCGTCCTATCCTCATACTCCGCATGGAAGCAACACCTGACGCAACACGGCGCAACCCTCACACCAATCGACACCAGCTTCTGGGCCGACAGCTCGGAGATCTTCACCACCATCCAGGCCAGCGAAGCCTCTCAAATCCACCGCGGCCACTATCAACACTTCGAGCCAGCAATCGCCGAGCGCCTCGCATGGGGCGCATCCATTACCTCAGACCAACTCAAGAACCTTCGCCAACGCCTCGATATATTCCGCGCCCAGATGTCGTCCCTCTTCGAACGCGTCGACTTCCTCCTCATCCCGTGCGCCCCTGTCAGCAAACTCCTCGCGGGCCAAGACCAATCCCACATCCGCAAAGCGATCCTGCGCTATACCACGCCCGTCAGCCTCGCAGGTCTTCCTGCTGTCACTCTCGCAGGCGAAGCTATCGGTGCCCCCTTCGGCACTGGCATGCAACTGGTCGCCGCCCCCATGCAGGATGCAGTTCTGCTGGCCTTCGCCGCGACTCTCACGACCCACCACTAGACCGTAGCAATTTATTCTCGATGAAAAGAGAGACTTCCTGCTGCGCGCGGTACGGTTACTTCGTGACATGTATACCCTTCGGTTAGCGCTCCCGCTCGTTGCGATGAGATCTCTTCCGCTCGGGCGAAGCCGGTATACCCGACCGCCGCCAGCGCAGGGCAGCTTTACAGACACGCTCGCATTGACGATGATGTTAGGGCCGGATGCATTTCTCCGGCAGTTACGGGGAATTAACAATGAGCACAAGCACCAGTGTCCTACGCGAAACACTTAGTCAGATCATCGGCGCCGACCGCACCGAACACCTCTTCAAACTGTTGGTCATCCATCCCGAGATCGCCGCCGACCACGGGCCGCAGGTCTCCCGCGCCGTCCTCGCACAGGCGCTCAACATGCTCCTCTTCGAAGACCTTCTTCGCCGCGTTCCAACCGCCAAAACCTACGCCGACTACACCCTAGGCAAAGGCCGCCAAATCCTCCACGACCACGGCGCCGTCCGCACCGTAGCGCTCGAAGGCATGGGCGGTCTCCCCGCAGGTCAGGAGGCCATCACCCGCATCCTTCGCCCGCTCGGCTACGCCCTCAACGGCGTCTATCCGCTCGAGCGCCTCAAGATGACCGGTCGCTCTCACGCCCAGGCCGATTACCCCGAAGAGATCGCCCAGTTCTTCCTCAGTGAACTCCACCCCGAGCGTTTCTCGTCCGAGTTCCAGGCCGCCGTCCAACGCGTCACCGCGACCTCGAAAAACCCTGTCACCCCACAAGCAGATTCGCTCCTCGACAAGCTCGAATCCGCAGGCTCCCTCAGCGTCGACGAATCTGTAACTCTGCTCCCCATCCTGGCCTCCGTCTTCGAGCGCCAGCACACCGAACCCGCGCTCGCCGACTACGAGATACTCCTCGCAGAATCTCCCGAGATGGCCTGGATCTCCACCGAAGGCAACGCCTTCAACCACGCCACCGACCGCGTCCCCGACGTCGACCATCTCGCCGAAGAACAAAAAGCCCTTGGCCAACCCATGAAGGCCGCCGTCGAAACCTCGCAGTCCGGCCGCGTCCGCCAGACCGCCTTCCTCGCCGCCAAGGTTCAACGCAAATTTCGCAGCGCCGAAGGCGCTCTCGTCGCGAAAGAAGTTAACGGCTCCTTCTACGAGTTCATCACGCGGCTTCCGCTGCCAGAAGAAGACGGCAAACAAAAACTCGATCTCGGCTTCGACAGCTCCAACGCTCAAGCCATCTTCAAGATGACCGCCACCGGCAAGGCCTAACCGCAAGGAGATGACTAAGGCCTTTCTCCTACTCTTCAATCCGTTCAAGCGCTGGAGCGTTATGACTCAGTTTCTTCTGCTTCGAAGAGATATTGTCCAGCAGATGCCTTGGATGGTAGCGGAGCTCAAGCCTCTGATCCTTCCGTATATTCCGACTGAAAAGCTTCCTGGTATGGGTTACATCTCAGCAAGCCTCCATACTAGACACTTCATCGTGCTAATTAGGAGAGAAGTACTCAGCGACGGATTTGACTACATCATTTCGGTAACATCGACATGCTCTCCCAATGAGCAATTTCCGTTTAGTGTTGCGATTCAAGCCATTGCCGAACTTAGCGGAATTGAACATTTCGACCAGCATACGTATGACAGCTTGGTCGATCTTGACTATGCGTTGCAGGTTGGATTTGATGAATTACGAACCCATCTGTCGTGCGAGAATTTTGGAAAAACCAGATTGGCAATAACTCGTCTCTTGAAAGAAGCGGTGGTTCATAGCACCCGGGCTTCATAACCATGCCAGCAATAGGAATAAAAGTAGCGCTCATTGAGATGCAGTAATAAAGAGGTGTCATAGCAATTCGCGCTATATGAGCCTTGATTCTGCCAAGAGGCTGGACGGCAAAGCGGCTAGATCATTGCTGTTGCCGTTGTCTGTTCTTCCCCTTCAAACTCCACCACCTGTCACCGTATAGTGAGCACTATGTCCACCTCCCCCTTCGTCGTTCTGCCCAGCTCCCACGCCCGCGCGCACGACACCTTCCCCGACGCCGACGAACTCGCCTCGCTCCTTCGCGAGCAGATCCTCGGCGAAGTCCGCTTCGACCCCGCCTCCAAAGCCCTCTACTCCACCGACGCCTCTAATTACCGCCACATCCCCATCGGCGTCGTCATCCCCCGCGACGAGGCCGACGTTATCGCCACCGTCGCACTCTGCCGCCGCTTCAACGCGCCCATCCTCACCCGCGGAGCCGGCACCTCGCTCGCAGGCCAGGGTTGCAATGCCGCCGTCATCCTCGACTTCTCCAAATACATGAACGGCATGGGCGAAATTGACGTTGAAAATTGCACCGTCCACGTCCAGCCCGGCATCGTCCTCGATCGCGTTCGCGACGCCGCCGAAAAACTCCACCTCACCTTCGCACCCGATCCCGCCACACACAGCCGCTGCACCATCGGCGGCATGATCGGCAACAACTCTTGTGGCGTCCACGGCCTCATGGGCGGTAAGACAGTCGACAACATCGTATCGCTCGACCTCCTCCTCTACGACGGCACTCGCCTCACCGTCGGACCCACCACCGAATCCGAACTTGCCGCCCACATCTCGACCGATGGCCGCATCGGCGAGATCTACGCCACGCTAAAATCCCTCCGCGACACCTACTCCACCAAAGTCCGCGAGAAGTTCCCCAACATCCCCCGCCGCGTCTCCGGCTTCAACCTCGACGAACTCCTTCCCGAAAACTCCTTCAACGTAGCCCGAGCCTTAGTGGGCAGCGAAGGCACCTGCGCCATCATCCTCGGCGCAACCCTGCAGCTCGTCGAGTCCCCACCCTGCCGCACCCTCGTTGGCGTCGGCTTTCCCGACATCTTCCTCGCCGCCGACCACGTTCCCCAGATCCTCGAGCACAAGCCCATCGGCTTCGAAGGCATGGACGGCCTGCTCCTTGACGCCATGCGTCGCAAGCAAAAGTTTGCCGAAGAGCTCACGCTCCTCCCCGGCGGCAACGGTTTCCTCATCGTCGAATTCGGCGCCGACACTCAGGCCGAAGCCAACACCAAAGCCCGCGCCCTCGTCGCCTCACTCAAGACCATCGCCCCAAACGCAACCAGCCGCATCTACAACTCAGCCGAAGCGAAAAACGTCTGGCGCATCCGCGAATCCGCCCTCGGCGCCACCGCGTTCATCCCCGGCGTAGGCACCGGCTGGGAGGGCTGGGAGGATGCCGCCGTCGATCCCCCACAGCTCGGCAGCTATCTCCGCGCTATCTTTGCGCTTATGAACGAGTTCGGCTACCGCAGCCCTATGTACGGCCACTTCGGGCAGGGCTGCGTTCACATGCGCCACAACTTCGACCTCGTAACTCCCGAAGGCATCCTCAAATTTCGCGAGTTCATGGACCGCGCAACCGACATCGCCCTAGCCCACGGCGGCTCGCTCTCCGGCGAACATGGCGACGGCCAGGCCCGCGGCGCTCTCCTCCCAAAAATGTTTGGCCCCGAACTCATGCAGGCCTTCCGCACCTTCAAACGCCTCTTCGATCCCACCAACCGCCTCAACCCCGGTAAGCTCATCGACGCCCATGAGCCGCACGAAGACCTCCGCCTCGGCGCCGACTACAACCCCTGGCATCCCAAAACTCACTTCGCCTACGCCGAAAACAATGGCAGCTTCGCTGACGCCAATCTCCGTTGCGTAGGCGTCGGAGCCTGCCGCAAAACCGACGCAGGCACCATGTGCCCCAGCTTCATGGCCACAGGCGAAGAGCTTCACTCTACCCGCGGCCGCGCCCACCTCTTATGGGAGCTCATGCAGGGCGAAGTCCTCCCCGACCAATGGAAGAACAAGCAGGTCAAAGAGTCCCTCGACCTCTGTCTTGCCTGCAAAGCCTGCAAGTCCGAGTGCCCCGTCTCGGTCGACATGGCTACCTACAAGTCAGAGTTTCTCGCCCACCACTACGAAGGCGAGTCGCGCCCACTCTCGCACTACGCCTTCGGCCGCATCGACGTCTTTGCGCGCCTCGCCTCCTACGCGCCGCACCTCGTCAACGCGATCAATCACACCCCTCTCATCAGCTCCATCATGAAGAAGATTCTTCATATCCACCCGAAGCGCACCTTCCCGCGCTTTGCCAAACCTTTCACGCCCGACCGCCGCCACGCACGCGATGCGCGCCGCCTGCGAGGCAATCGCCGTATCCCTCTGCCGGCCGACGCGCCCGAAGTCTTCCTCTGGGCCGACACCTTCAACAATTACTTCCATCCCTCCGCCATGCGCGCCGCCCATCAGGTCCTCACCACCGCCGGCTTCCGGGTCACCCTGCCCACGCAACATCTCTGCTGCGGCCGCCCCCTCTACGACTTCGGCATGCTCGACACCGCGAAAGACTATCTCCTCAAAACCCTCAACGCCCTTACTCCGCAGCTCCAGACCGGCACTCCTATCGTCGTGCTCGAACCCTCCTGCGCCTCTGTCTTTCGCGACGAGCTCACCAACCTTTT
>Ga0302324_100018203_pt1 | contig 13870 bp, 16 predicted proteins | sample Palsa_T0_1_FD_201949 | JGI IMG/M metagenome (GOLD analysis project Ga0302324, IMG submission 201949) | Peat permafrost microbial communities from Stordalen Mire near Abisko, Sweden - Palsa_T0_1 | ecosystem: Environmental > Terrestrial > Soil > Palsa > Peat permafrost | place: Sweden: Abisko... | reverse complement strand
TGGGAGTCCTCCCGTCAACCCGGTTCCTTCGCCGCCAATTGCCTCCAGGCCCGCCGCATGGCCGAGCGGGGTGTCCGCTTCATTCAACTTTATCATCGGGGCTGGGATCAGCACGGCACGTTGCCGGAACGGATCAAGGTTCAAGCGGGAGATGTCGATCAGGCTTCCGCCGCCTTGGTCCTGGATTTGAAACAACGCGGTCTGCTGGAGGACACGTTGGTGGTTTGGGGCGGGGAATTCGGACGGACGGTTTATTGCCAGGGCCGTTTGACGAAGGAAGATTACGGTCGCGACCATCATGGCCGGGCCTTCTCGGTCTGGATGGCCGGGGGCGGAGTCAAAGCGGGCCTGACCTACGGCAAGACCGACGATTTCTCCTTCAACATCACGGAAAACCCCGTGGATGTTCACGACTTGCAAGCCACCATCCTGGCCTGCCTGGGCCTTGATCACGAACGGCTGACCTATCGTTTCCAAGGCCGCCAATATCGCCTGACCGACGTTTTCGGCCAGGTGGTCAACGATATTTTGACGTAAGGATGAACCGATCTTTTGTTAAGAGAGCATCTCGCGCAGACGGCGCGGCAGGTTCCGAGCACCGTGCATCAGGCGGACGGCGTCCAGCGCCTCATCATTTGCGCGATAAAAAATCAACAGCATCTCGAAGGGATGCACCACTCTGAACGAGCGCAATCCCCTCAAGTTAGGATGACGGAAATGCCGGGGCTGGCCCAAGTCAGGCTGAGTTGAAAGCTTCACCAGTGAGATGTCCAATGCGGCTTGGAATCGCCAAGCCACTGCCATTCCGGCGTGGTCAAGATACCAGGAAAACAGGATTTTCAAAATCCGCCGTGAAATCCTTGGCCTTCCGAATCGCTCGGCTCATTTACGCCGTTTTTCCTGGAGGATGCGTTCCCCGATTGAGCGCATCTCTTGCGACGAATATGGTGTAAACGGCCCCTCTATTCCCTTGAGCAATTCCGCTTCGAGTTCCGGGTTGTCCGTCTCGGAGTCCAGCGGCTTGTGGGTGTCGAGCCAGACCTCTTTCTTGCCGTCGGTCAGTACGATGACGGCTCCTTGATGCGCCTCGGCAATCAGTTCCGCCAGTTGCCCCTGGGCTTCTCCAACGGTCAGTGTTTTCACGATCTCATCCTATCGCAAACCGTACGGAAAAACAAGGTGAAAGAAAAGCAGATTGCTACTGGCCGGTGGTCAGCACGACGCGGAAACGGGCCTGGCCGCTTTCCATGCGCTGGTAGGCTTCGGCCACTCGCTCCAGCGGATAGACTTCGTTCATGGAGCGAACGCCGGTGAGCACGCTGAAGGCCAGCGTGTCTTGCGAATCGATGGCCGTGCCGGAATACCAACCCTTGACCGCGCGCCGGCCGGAGAGCAAAAAGAGCGGAGAGACGGCCAGGGATTGCGCGGCGCCGATCACCATCATGGTGCCATTCAAGCCCAGACCGCCTTGCGCCGCGCTCATGGCGTCGCCGTTGGTGACCGTGGCGATGATCACCCTGGCGCCGCCCAGTTTTTGCAATTCGGCGGCCGGGTCCTGCGTCTGGCTGTCAATATAATAATGGGCGCCCAGTTTCCTGGCCAGGGGCCCCTTGTCCGCGCCGCGGGCGATGCCGACGGTCTTGAACCCCATTTTCACGGCGTATTGCACGCCCAGATGGCCAAGCCCGCCCAGGCCCAACACCGCGACGACATCGCCGGGGCGCGCCTGGCTGTTGCGCAGCGCATTGTAAGTGGTGATGCCGGCGCACATCAGCGGCGCCGCTTCCACCGGGGACAGATCCTCCGGCACCAAGGCCACGCCGATGGCCGGAGCGACCATGTAATCCGCATAACCGCCATCGAAGGAAATTCCGGTGATCTGCAAGGCCACCGTGCAGCCGAAGAAATCACCGTTGCGGCAGGCATCGCACGAACCGCAATGGCCGCCGTGCCAGCCCACGCCGACGCGCTGGCCGGGTTTCCACCGCGCCACGCCCGCGCCCACGGCATCGACGACGCCGACGACTTCGTGGCCCGGCACACGCGGAAATTGCAAGCCCGGCCACAATCCTTCCTTAACCGCCGAATCGCTGTGGCAGATGCCGCAGGCCTGGACTTTGATTCGCACCTGGCCGGCGCCCGGCTGCGGAATATCCCGTTCCACAATTTCAAACGGTCCGCCCGCCCGGGCGATTTGGGCAACGCGCATTTTTGGCATAATCAATTTGGGTTTTGCTTCTTCAAACGAACCGCCGTCAACGTAGCATCGCTTCCGGTTTCATGGCAATGGCAGAACTTGCCGACGACGAATTCCCGTTCAACGAGGGTGGCTCCCAATCAGCTCGGAGACGGGGCAGGCTTCGCGGATGGCGCTGTTGAATGAAGAGAATGAGCTTTTCCCGCACTTCGCAGCGCAAGTCCCACGCCTTGGAGGCATCGGCGGCGGTGCAGAGGATGCGGATTTGCATGGTGCGTTCGGAGGTGTCCGAGACTTGCAAATTCCAGAATCGTCGGTCCCACAGAGGACTGGCTTCGATAATTTGCCGCGCGGCCTGGCGCGTTTCCTCCAAAGGCAGCGAGTAATCCACCCAAAGCAGCACCGATCCGAGGAGATGGGCCGAAACCCGGGTCCAATTCTGGAAAGGTTTTTCAATGAAATCGCTCAGGGGCACAATGAGTCTGCGATCATCCCAAATGTGAACGACGACGTAAGTCAAGGTGATTTCCTCGATGCGCCCCCACTCGCCCTCGACGATGACGACATCGTCCAGACGGATGGGTTGGGCGAGGGCCACTTGAAAGCCGGCGAAGAGGTTGGCGATGGTTTTCTGCGCGGCGAAACCGAGGATGACGCCCACGACGCCCGCCGAGGCCAGGATGCTGGTGCCGAGGTGGCGCACTTCGTCAAACAACATCAAGATCGAGGCGACCGTGAAAAGGCCGATGAAAATGTCGAGCGTTTTGCTGATGACTTGAAGCTGGGTGTGGACTTTGCGCGCGCGCAAATTGTCCGCCACCGCGATGTCGAATTTTGTCAAGACGAGCTTTTCGCCCAGGGCGACGGCCTGGAAGGAGATCAGCGACACGGCCATAATAAGCAGGATGCTGGTGCCCTTGGCCACCGGGCCGGCGTATTGCGCGGGCAGGTTCAGAACCGGAAGGGCCAGGATGATACCCACCACCGGCACTATGACGCGCAAGCACTTTCCCAGCAACGGCACGAATAATTGGTCCAGCTTGCTGGCCCGCTTGGCCGCCCAGCCGGCCAGACGTGTATCCAACAATCGGGTCAGGCGGAAGAACAGCCAGAACATTACCGCGAAGACGCCCAAGTCAAACAGCTTGCTGACGAGCTGGACCACCGCGCCCCATTCTTGCGTTGACAGAAGTTTCCGCAGCAGCGTCGCCACCGCCGCGCACACGCCGCCCACCCAAATCAGCGAGTAAATCGGGCCGCCCAAGGCGTGGAAAAACTGGCGCCACACCTGGCCCTTGGTTTCAGACGCCTCCGCCCGCTTGGCCTTGCGGCGCAGCAATGCGGCGGCCAAACTGTGCGCCAGCAAGAGCAGCAGCACGAAACCAAACGCCGCGGCCAAATCGGCCCAGGTCAAGGGGCCGAGGACCGGACGGTTCACGCCGGGGCCGAACAACTGTTCCAAGGCCCGGCTGAATAGCGTCGATAGGCCATTGGCCAATTCCTCCAAATAACTCTTCCGCGTCACGGTTTCATTCATAATTCCATCTCCGTTGGCGGGGGGATCCCAGCCGCGACCATCCGCGGCGGCGGCCATTAAGCCGCCAATCTACTCTTCGCACCAGAGGACGGGAGTTGTCAAGGGAGGAAAGTGAACAAATTGAACAAAACTGGGTCTTGACATGCAACCATTTGGTTGCCTATTATGGGCCCCGATGGATGCGGTGTTCAAAGCTTTGGCCGGAAGAAGCCGCCGAAAGTTGCTCGATGAATTGCACAAGAACAACGGGCAAACGTTGACCGAAATGTGTGGACACATCGACGCGACGCGGCAAGCGGTGGCCAAGCATCTGGCGGTGCTGGAGTCGGCCAACCTGGTCGCGACTCATTGGCGCGGGCGGGAGAAACTGCATTACCTCAATCCGGTGCCGTTGCACGAGATCTACGAGCGCTGGATTGGCAAATATGAACGCCATCGTCTGGCGACCTTGAGCGAATTGAAAAAGGGTCTCGAAGAAAACAAGAAAGCGAGTCATCATGCAAAAGCCGAAATTCGTTTACGTCACTTACATCAACACCACCCCTGAAAAATTGTGGGCAGCGCTGACCACGACCGATCTGATCCGCCAATACTGGTCGGGTCGCACGAACACATCCACGTGGAAGAAAGGAGCCGTTCTGGAAAGCCAATCGCCCAAGGGCGAACTGGAATGGAGCGGGAAAATTCTGGAGAGCAAACGGCTGCGCAAGCTCTCCTACACGTTTGACCTGGACAACAAGGAAGGGCCCTCGAGGGTGACCATGGAAATTGCAGCGCCCAAACGCACCGATAGCCACCAAACCAGCGCGATTAAATTGACGGTGACGCATGACAAGTTTCCGGCGGGGAGCAAAACTCTTGTGGGGATTTCGCACGGCTGGCCGACTATTTTGAGCAGCCTTAAAACATTGCTGGAAACCGGGACCGCGATTGGATTCGCTTTCAAAGGTTGAAGCAGTCCTGGCAAGGGCGAGGAACGAGCGCGCGCGCGCAGGTTAGAAAATCGAGATTCGCAGAGATGCCTCTTACCCGTACCCATGCACTTGGATTGGGGAGCGCGAGCGTCCTCGCTCGCCGCCTTCGGCGTCTCGCCGAAGGCATTCGGAAATGCGCATCACCCACCAAAGGGTGGCTTGCTTTCGCTCGCCGGCCAGTCGGCGGGACGCCGACTGGAAGCGACCGAGACGGTCGGGCTCCCCTTTTTCAACTGCATCATTAAGTCTTAGGGTGCGCCTTTGTCATGCCCATCGGCAGCCAGAAACTTCTCCAAAGGCTTCCAATACTTTAGGCCCCAACCATAATTAAGACTCGCGAAATCGCCTTCGGGAAAGCCTGTGTGATCGAGAATGAGAGTGGCCTGGGCGCCGTGCGCTTTGAGTTCAAAGTGGACCAGTGAATAGACGCCCGAGGCCCAATGGGTGGGACGCCAGGCCTGGACGATGCGCTGGCCCGGCACCAATTCGATAGTCCGTCCCACGATCACTCCGCCGAACATGGAGAAAGCGCTTCCTTCCGCACGGCCGATCTCGGCTGGTTCGCCAGAGAAAGAGGCGAATTGCTTGGAATCCAACAGCATCTCGTAGATGCGCTGTGGGCTGGCGCGGAGATCAATCTCCTGGTGCAGTGACGTCCGGGTCGCATCCGCTCCGGCGCTGGGCGGTTCCGGCTTGGCCGGTGGCGTTTGCGCGGCGATTTTGGAGCTTGCGGCCAAACTGCCCAACACAGCGGCCACACCGGCGACGATTTGACGTCGAGTAAGAAGATTGTCTTTCATAATGTCCCTTCAAATCAATTTCATCATGTGGCGCAAGGAATTCGTGTCAACTTCCAAATTTACTCGGGCATGAGGGCAAAAACGTGAGACAATCGCTTGATAGCGGCCGCGCGCTGCCGTTAAGATAATGGAATGCGGAAATCGGTCTCCATGCTCTTGGGCGCACTGGCGTTGGCGCTGGCGGGTTGTCACACCCGCTCCCTGGCCGCCGATGCCCCGACGCCTCATCCCTATACCCGCATTGCCAACCCGGACACGCAAACCGTCCAATTGCAGATTGCCCTGCGCAAGTTCATCCCCTCGCACAGTCGCGGTCCGGCCGTCTGGCTGGCCAGCGTGATGCACGTCGGCGAACCGGAATATTACCATGCGCTCCAACGATTTCTGGATGGACAAACGGTGGTCCTTTACGAAGGCATCAATACAGGCGCTCACCCGCATCATGTTCACGAGGCTGCGGCGCCGGCCACCCCTGCTCCGCCTCCTGCGGCGACGCCAGAGGACGCCAAGGGCGGTTACTCAATGCAATCCACCCTGGCCCAGTCACTCGGATTGGTCTTTCAACTGGAAGCGATTGATTATGACCGCACCAATTTCCTGAACAGCGACCTTTCGATTGCGCAAATTCAGCGCATCATGGCTGGCAACCGGCCCGCGCCCGGGCCCGGGCAAAAAGGCGGGGGCAATGGCAGTTTCGATACTCTGCTGCAAATCATGGACGGCAGTTCGTTTCTAGGCTCGATCTTCAAGATCGGGATGCAGATCATCGCCGCCAGTCCGCAAATGCAGGCGGTGGCGAAGTTGACCATGATCGAGGCCATCGGACGGCTCAAGGGCGATATGTCCGATGTGCAAGGGCTGCCGCCGGATTGGAAACAACTTATCAAAGTCCTCATCCAAGCCCGCAACCAGAATCTGATGGCCGATCTGAAGGCGGAATTGAAGAAGGTTCCACGCGCCGGGTCCATCGCGGTGTTTTACGGCGCCGGCCACATGGACGACTTGGAGAAACGGGTGACGGGCGATCTTCATTACCAGCCTGCCGACGAGACCTGGCTCACGGCCATTTCCGTTGATTTGCGCAAGAGTGGGATTTCGCCCACGGAAGCCCAATTCCTGCGCAGCCTCATCCAAGGACAAGTGGAGCAGATGCGGGGGTTGTGACGGTCAGAGCCATGGCGGCCCGGGAATGGTTCCGTGGATAGAGCAAGTGGGTGTCCCTCCAACTGTGCCCGGTGCGTAAACGCCGTGCAGCGGGCATTCCGGCATGAGGCCGTTGGAGCCGCGTCCAATGTAGGGGCGCAGGTCCTGCCAGGTCGGGGATTGGTTGAAGGCCGTATGCTTTTCCAAAGACCACTGCATTTTGCCGGACTCGATCAGGCGCAAGTTGTTAAGGCAGACCTCTTGAGGAGTTTGAGAAGGGATCGTTTTTGGCGTCGCCGCGTGGAATTTCCAAATGAAAGCGAGAATTGCAACCGCCAGCAGCACCAGAATGATTGTCGCTTTCTTCGCCATGACGTTCTCCCCAGCGGTGCCAGCAATTCTGAGCTTTGTCAATTCTTCCAGCGAAAGAAACCGCGAATTAACGCAAATGAACGCGAAGAAATGAAATCCCAAGTCAGTCCCTGCACCTGGAAGGAAGCTAATGATCTAAAGGACGCGTCTTTGTTCGATGAATATTAGCGTCCATTAGCGTTCATTCGCGGTTCAAGTTCAAAAGTGGCTTGCGTGATGGAAATCCTTGCGTAATCTGTGCCCAGTCTGCTTATACAAATCACTATGAAATATTTGAAGAATTGTTTGTCGCCGTTGATCGGGCTGGCACTGGCGGCCGTCTGTGCCCAATCCTCCGCCTTCGCGGCGGACCCACCCGCCTCCCCGCCTGCCAAAGCGGACGACGCGGAGGTCGCCGTTATCACGACCACTGAAGGCTCCATGGTGGTGCAGTTTTGGACGGACGCGGCCCCCAAAACCATCGCCAATTTCAAGAAACTAGCTAAGGAGGGATTTTACGACGGCACCTGTTTTCATCGGGTCATCAAAGGATTTATGATCCAGGGCGGCGATCCGAACAGCAAGGACCCGAGCAGGGAAGCGGTGTGGGGACAGGGCGGCCCCGGCTACAACATCGACGCCGAATTCAATGATCATCCGCACATGCGAGGAGTCATTTCCATGGCCCGCTCTGCCAGCCCGAACTCCGCCGGCAGCCAATTCTTCATCTGCCACGGGAATCCGCGCAGTCTTGACCACCAATACACGACGTTCGGAAAATTGATCAAGGGCGACGACGTGTTGGAGAAAATCGCCACCACGCCAACCCATCCGCCAGACCGGCCGGACAAACGAATGGGCATCGTCAGCATTAAAATCGTCGCGGCCAGCTCGGTCAACTAAGGAGAACTTTATGGCGGACAAGGAATTGGCAATCATCAAAACCACCGAGGGCGAAATGGTGGTGGAGTTTTGGCCGGAGGTCGCGCCCAAGACGGTGGAGAATTTCAAGACGCTGGCGCGCAAGGGATTTTACGACGGGACCTGCTTTCACCGCGTGATCAAGGGCTTTATGATCCAGGGCGGCGATCCCAACACCAAAGACCTGGCCAAGGAATCGAGCTGGGGCACCGGCGGCCCCGGCCACACCGTCAAGGCCGAATTCAACGACCGCTCGCACATCCGCGGTGTCCTCTCCATGGCCCGCTCAAGCGATCCCCATTCCGCCGGCAGTCAATTCTTCATTTGCCACGCCGATGCCAAATTCCTGGACCGGCAATACACCGCGTTCGGAAAATTGGTCAAAGGCGACGACGTGCTGGAAAAGATCGCCACCACGCCGACGCACCAGCCCGACCGGCCCAATAAACGGATGGGCGTGGAAAGCGTCACCATCCAGCCGGCAGCGTAAACGCGGCATGATCCAGCCTTGGCGCCAGCTTTCCTCCCAGCCGCTGGGGGATTATCGCGTCTTTTCGGTGCGGACGGACCGCAAGGTGTCGCCGCGGACGGGGCGGGAGCACGATTTTTTTATAATCGACTGTGGCAGTTGGGTCAATGTCGTCGCCCTCACGCCCGAGCGGCAGATGATCTTGATCGAACAATACCGGCACGGCTCCAACACGGTGGAGTTGGAAATACCGGGCGGCATTATCGACGCGGAGGATGCCTCGCCGGCGGCGGCGGGCGGGCGGGAATTGGCGGAGGAAACGGGTTATCGCGGCCAAGAGCCGGTCGTGGTCGGCCAGGTCTTTCCGAATCCGGCCATCATGGGCAACCACTGTTACACGGTGCTGGTGCGCAACTGCCGCCTGGTCCGTCCGGTAGAGTGGGACGAAGGCGAAGACCTGGCGACGCAACTGGTGCCAATGGAGCAAGTGCCGGAGTTGGTGGCGTCAGGGCGGATACGTCATTCGCTGGTGGTGGCGGCGCTGTATCAGTTTGATTTGTGGTGGAAGAACAACGGCGAGGCTTGAATTTTAATTGACTAAAACGATGCGGTAACGCGCTTGGCCCGAGCGCAAACGCTCCAGGGCGTCGTAGATTTTCGCCATGGGAAACATTTCGACGACGGGAGCCACCGAGTGCCGCGCGCTAAATTCAAGCATGTAATCAATCACCGTGGGGCTGCCCACCGGGGAGCCCGAGACGGACTTTTGCCCGACGATCAAACCGAACGCCGGCACGGCCAGTGGCTCGAGAACCGCGCCCACGACGTGGAGCCGGCCAAATGGCGCGAGCGCGTCCAGCAATCCCGGCGCATCCAGGGGCGCATTGATGGTGGAAATAATCAAATCCAAACTCCCGGCGATTTTCTTAAGCGCGCCGTCGCGCTTGGTGTTGTGAACAAAATGAGCTCCGAGCCGGCGCGCTTCCGCTTCTTTGATGTCGCTGGTCGTGAAGGCGTGGACTTCGCAGCCCCATTTATTTGCAAATTGGACGGCCATGTGGCCCAATCCGCCGATGCCGAGGATGCCGACGCGCGCCGTGGAAGGAATGTTGTAAGCAAGAAACGGGCTAAACACCGTGACGCCGCCGCATAAGAGAGGTCCAGCTTTGGCCAAATCGAGCGCATCCGGGATCGGACGCACCCAAGTCCATTGGGCGCGCAGGCGATCGGCGAACCCGCCGTAACGGCCGACGATGGTGGCCTGGCCGTTGGGGCACAGATGATGATGCCCGGAAAGGCATTGGCGACAGGCCAGGCAACTGGAAGCCCACCATCCCACGCCAACACGCTGGCCTATCTTGAGGCCCTTGGCGGCTTCTCCCAGCGCCACCACGGTTCCGACGGCCTCATGCCCCGCGACGAGCGGGTAGGTGGACATACCCCAACTGTTCTCAAGCATGGAAAGATCGGAGTGACAAATCCCGCAGTGGGTGACTTTGATTTCCACCTGATCCGAGCCCAACTCTCCCGGCTCAAATTCAAACGGTTGCAAAGGGGCATTGGGTGCTGCCGCGGCGTAAGCATGAATGGTTGACATGGAATCGATTTGTTTGGTGTTCAGCGTTGAAGGCTTAACTGCAACGTTACCGGTTCAGCGCCGGCGGATGCGGGCTCGGCGCCAGATTTGGTCTGAAGGAAGCTGTCGGCGGCCGACACCAGCACGTTCTTCAACGCCAGTTGGAAGCGTGCCACCTCCATGCCGCGGGCTATAACGGGCGCCATTTCGGCCGGGACGTGTGCTTCGATCCAGGCTTCAAGCTGGTCCAACGGCGCCGCGTTCCAGAACCACTGCGGCGCGTACTGCGCAATGATCAAAGGTGCGAAGTTGCTGTAAGGCTTGAGGAGCGCCTCGCTGTGCTCGGTGAAAGTCTTCCAACCGAGCGATGTGTGGTCGCCTGAGGTCAGCGCGCGGATCAGCATCAGGCGCAGGGAGGTCGCCTGCGCCGGAATCTCGTCCGACAGCGCTATCTGCACCGCCTGGTCGGCGAGCTTGGGATCGCGCACGGACATCAGCGCATTGTAGAAGCGGCGCATCTCGGTCTCGTCGTGCGCGGACCGGGCGATCTCGTGCAACTGCTTGAATGTGGCCTCGTCGGCGTTGAGAGCGACGATGCCCAGAATCATTTCCTGGTCGTCCGGACGGATCGCGCCGCGGTCCTTAACGAAGTCGGCGAACCGCTCCCGGGCTTGGGCTATCACTTCCGAATCGCCCCAGTTGCCCAAATCGCCCAGCACGGTGCGGCGCAGGTTTTCAATGCCGGGGGTATCATCCGGCTTCGCGTCCCAGCCCAAGCGATCAGCCACCGGCTTGATGATGGTGCGCGCATAGGATGTGAAGGCCTTGTACCCAAGTGTGCCGCGCTCGTCGTACTCGATATGGGCCAAGGCACCGGAGATCTGGTTCCAGGCGCGCTCGTCCAAGTCCGAACCCATCGACGAGGCGAGCACCAAGTACGCCGGCAGCTTCTGATCTCCAGATTCGACCAGCGCCCACTGATCGTCAAGCAGCGCGATGCGGTCGCCGTCGGGCAAGGTGCCGAAGGCCTTGCTGTCGGTCTGGAGCGTTGCATCGTCGTACCTCACACGGTAGAAGCCGATCGCGCCCGCGTTCACGCTCAGCGCCTCATCCCAACGCCCCGCACTTGCGGTCTGTCCGTTCTTGGTCAGCAACACCGACTGTGGCGAGGCGCTCGCGCCACTGCGGATTTGCAGTGGGACGAACCAGTGGGAATTTGTTGGATCGGCGCCCTGCAGCAAAAAGCGCTTCTGCGACAACGTAATGGTGCGATTGCCCTCTGCATCGCGACTGGCTGACACCGACACAACAGGGAAACCAGCCTGTTCTGTCCAGCCGGAGGCGACGGCGCTGACGTCGCGGCCGCTAGCCTTGCTCAGGGCGTTCCACAGGTCCGCACTGGTAGCGTTGGAATAGGCGTGAGCCTTCAAGTAGCCGAGGAGGCCGTTCCGGAAGCTGTCCGGACCCAGATATGCCTCGAACATGCGGAGCACGGCTTGGCCTTTATTATAAGTGATCGCCGGATCGACGGCATTGGCGGCCTGCAACTCGTCGGTGACGTGTTGCTGGATGGCATGAGAGTTGGGCTGCGCGTCTGCGGCCATGGCGCCTTCCTTGGCACCGTCTTGCGCCTCCCACCACTTCCAACTAGGATAGCGCAGGTCGGTTTCCTTGGCTGCCCGCCAGGAAGCGAAGCTCTCGTTCAGCCAGAGGTCGTCCCACCAGCCCATGGTGACCAAGTCGCCGTTCCACTGGTGGGCCATTTCGTGGGCTTGGACGGAGAACACCCGCTGCTTGTTTGCCAGCGTGCAGGCAGGTGTGACGAGGAGGTTCTGATCGTTGTAGGTGATGGCGCCCCAGTTCTCCATCGCACCGGTGAAGCCACCCGGCACGGCAATCGAATCCAGCTTACGTAGCGGGAATGGCAAGCCGAAGTACTGGTTGTAGTCGGCCAGGATCATTTTGGCGTTAGCCAGCGCGGTCCTGCCATATTGCTCCTGTCCCCGCACCGCCCACACACCTATTTGGGTCTTGCCGAGGTGATCGGTGACACAAGCCAAGTCGCCTGCCGAGAATTCGACCAAGTAGGACGGCATTTTCGGAGAGCGCTGGAAAGTCATGGTGGTGGTGGCGCCGTGCCTGATACTGCGGGCCACTTGCATGTTGGACACCACCTTCCACTCCGAAGGGATCGTCGCGGTCAGCGTGTAGGTGGCACGGAATGCTGGCTCGTCCCAGCAGGGGAACATGCGGCGCGCATCGGTCGATTCGAACTGGGTGGACAGCAGCACCTCCTTAGCGCCGCCAGCCTCAACGAAAGGCTGCGCGAACAGGCCCTGCGGTTTGGTCTCGATCTGGCCGGTGTAGGTGAAGCGCAACGTGTGCATGCCGGCTGAGGCCGCCTTGGCCAGGGTCACGGTGGTGATCTGGATGTTGTCGTCGGAGACCACGTCTTTGACTGGCTTGCCGTCGAGGGTGACGTTGCCGAGTTTCTCGTTCAACGAGTTGAACTGAATCGTGGCCGAGGGTTTGCGGAAGTCGAGCGCGATCGACTCGGTGCCTGCGATGCTTAGCGCTTTGGCGTCGGGCACGATGGCGATACGGTAGTCCTTAGGTACCACATCCTTGGGCAAGCGGCCGGGGGCCGTGTCGAAGGCAAATGGGAGCTCGGCCCGAGCGGGCAAGGACAGGACCAAGAATAGCAAACAGGCGAGCGCAAGGGGCGGGCGCACCGCAGAGAGGCCGAGCGCGAACTCTCCCCAAGTTCTGCTTGGGATTCCTATTGTCAGGGGCGGAGGCGCACCTAGACTACCGATAGGGAGTTGACTCTTCAAGATGCAGCAGAGAGTAGCGTCCTTGAGTGTTGCCACAAGCGAAAAAGAAACGCAAAAATGGCGGGGAATTAAGCTGGGTTTGCCATTGGGCTTACATGATCGTCGTGGGTTGTTTGTCGATAGTATCCGTTCATTCCATAGTTTTAGGAGCGCGTTTTCATCCAATTTTCTACTCTCGCGCCCTGTTTTCTCCGCTATCGGAGCGGTTCCTTGACGCGCTGAAATGAGAGGATTCGGCAACTGCCGAAATCTTTCCCGCTGGAATTGCGCAGGCCAGGGTTGCGCTTCCCGCGGATCAAAGAGCGAGCATTTTGGTGGTGCCGCACCACTGGACGAACATGGGCAATGATGAGATCATGGCGCCATGAGATTTTTATGCTCATGGACTGGCCGGGCTGAGGCAATTGGGCTCGCCCTAACCCTTTCCCTCTCCCCCAGGAGAGGGAATGGACCGACGGCGCATTGGAAGAATCCGACTAAATCCAACCGAATCCAACCTGCGGGGTCTGAAGACGCCCCAGTCAAAACCAATCAAAGCCAGTCAAGCCGGTCAATGTCCCGGATTAGAAGAGCGCACCGCTGGGCAGGAAGGAAGTGGCCAGTGGTTAGTGGTGCGTGGTTAGTGCTTCATGGTTCGCTATACGGCTCGGTCAAACCCAGTCAAACCAAGATAATGAAACAGCAGCTAATGAAGAGATTACGATTACGATTATGATTAAGAGTAAGAGTAAGAGCGGGCGCCTAATAACTGAGGCAAGTTCGGGCCGGTCAAACCCAGTCAAACCCAGTCAAACCAGTCGAACCCGAAAAGGATGTTTTATCATAAGATAATCTAATTCTAATTGTTGGCGGCGTGGTTACACTTGAATGATTGGCGATGTGGTTGTGAACTCACCCAAAGGGGCGTCCGTTTCGAACGAAGCATTCCGTCGCCGGGACGCCGTCGGCGGCGGTCGAGACGACCGCGCTGCCCAGGAAGTTGTGACATGGGTGTTTTATATTGTTTTGGGTTGCGGCATTCGCCACAGTGGGCCGTCTTATGCAACAGGTTAATCTTGGCATGATCGG
>Ga0302324_100018201_pt1 | contig 13871 bp, 10 predicted proteins | sample Palsa_T0_1_FD_201949 | JGI IMG/M metagenome (GOLD analysis project Ga0302324, IMG submission 201949) | Peat permafrost microbial communities from Stordalen Mire near Abisko, Sweden - Palsa_T0_1 | ecosystem: Environmental > Terrestrial > Soil > Palsa > Peat permafrost | place: Sweden: Abisko... | reverse complement strand
TTTTCCGCGCGCGAGAATTTCGTCGTGACATTCGGAGTACGGGGCGGGGCGCCGCCGTCGGGCGTCACGCTCTTGGAAACGTACGCGCGCCTCGGCATGACGCCGGCCGATCTCGACCAGGTCTTCGAGGAGGGTCTGCGCTGGAGCGCGGCCGTGCTCGAAAGCCATCTGGCGTATCCGATACTCGCCTACTTCCGGTCGTCGCACGACTACGAATCGTGGGTCGGCGTGCTCGGTGCGCTGCTCGATGCTTCGACGTTGAAGCTCACGCTCGTGGACGGGGGCGGGGTCGGCCACGCGAAGCTCGTCAACGAAATGGGACGCCATCTCGTCCGGGACCTCGCGAGCTACTTCCGCTTTGAAACCGGGGACAACCCGGGTGTCGAACGCCACGAGTTCGACATCGCGCGCCGGCGCCTGCTCGACGCCGGTCTGCCGGTCCGTGAAACGGACGACGCGTGGGAAAAATTCGTCGCGTTGCGCAGCGCCTACGCGACACCGCTCAACAGCATGGCGAGCTTCTTCCGCATTCCCCCGGCCCAATGGGTCGGCGACCGTTCCTACCTGTCGCACCCGCACTAGCTCCCGCAAACTCCTAACGCTCGTCGGTGAAGAGCGCGTGCCCGAGCATGTCGGCCAGCATTCGCTCGACGCCGGCACGGTCGTCGATTTGCGTTTCGGTCATGCGCCAGAAGAGCTGATTGGTCACCCAACAAAACCTCTCGACGTCGAGATCGGTCCGGGCGCCCGGAAACGCGGTCAGCACCGCCGTGACCAGGCGCAGGCGCGAGAGCGTCCAGGCTTCGATTTCCCGCGCGCGAACGGCAAGTTCGGCGTCGCGCAGAATCACTTCGTGCCAGGCGCGGTAGGCGCCGGCATAGGCCCAGTCGACGCGAAGCCCCGCGTGAACCAAGCCCGCAACGATCGCCCGCGGCGGCGTTCCCGGCGGAACGTTCAGATCGAGCGCGGCGAGTTCGGCGAGCAGCCGGTCCATCAGCACGAGCAGCGCCTGCCGCTTCGAGCGGAAGTACGAATAGAAGCCGCCGACCGCGAGGCCCGCGCGCGTCGCGATCTCCTCGACGCTCGTCGCTTCGAAGCCGCGCTCCGCAAACAGCGCGAGCGCGGCCGCGAGCAACGCCTCACGCGCGCGCCGGCTGCGCTCTTGCTTCGGAGCGCGCGGAACGTCTTCGCCGGCGAGCACGTTCGGCGGGCCGCTCGGCGCCGGGGGCTTAGGAGTCCGTCGGGCTCCTCTAGGCTGGGACCCTTGTGCCAACAAACTCCGCGATCGACGCAGCGAGCTTCGCCGGTTGATCGACCGGCACGAAGGTTCGCGAGTCGGCGATGCGTTCGAGCCGCGCGTTCGGAAAACTTTTCGCGAGCCGCTCGCCGTCGCGGGCCGGAAAGAAGAGGTCGTTTTGGCCCCAGACGACGAGCACGGGCCGGGCGAATCCCGCGAAGCTCTTGGCAGCCTCGAGCGTGTAACGCTTCGAAACCGACGTCAAGAAGCGCTTGAGATCGCGGCGCACGCCCGCATCGCGCCAAACCGGCGCGAACAGTGCGTCGAGCGTCGCGCGATCCGAGAGGCGCCTCGCGACCGTTCGCGCGAAGAGGCGGCGCGCCGCGAGCGGACGCATGCACTGAGCGAACAGCCAGACGAACCCCGGAATCCGCGGGAGGACGGTGAACGGCGCCAGCACCGGCGGAAAGAAGTTCTCGAACGAGTCGCCGTTGGTTAGAACGAGCCGCGCGATCCGCTCCGGGCCGGCGGCGATGGCGAGTTGACAGAGCGCGGAACCGGTGTCGCTCCCGACGAGCGTCACCTCCTCCAGATCGAGCGCCGCCAAGAATTCCAGGAGCGTCGCGGCCACTCCGGCGGGCGTCAGGTCGGCACCGGAGCGCATGGCCGGCTCGTGCGCCCCGAGCGGCAAATCGGGAACGACGCAGCGAAAGCCGCCGGAGAGTGCGCTCGCGACGGAGTTCCATAAGAGCCCGTTCATGAAGACGCCATGGACGAACACGAGAACGGGCCCGGTCCCGGCCTCCCGGTAGCGCACGGTCCCCGGCCCTAACTGGACCGTTCGAAACTCCGATAGTGCGGGCATCGGCGGCTCCTCGTTTATCATGAATATGAATTCACATTCATGATAAGCGTAAGGCGACGCGAACGTCAAGCCTCCCGTCGCGTCAGCGCGATCGGAGCCGATGCTTCAAGAACGCTTCCGCATCTTCGATCGGGACGCCGAAGCCGATGGCTTTTTCGTCGTCGAAGCGCGACTCCGCCAGGGCGACGACGAGGCCGGATTGCGCGTCGAACACAGGGCCCCCACTCTCGCCCGGAATCACCGGCAGATCGAGTTCGAGTGAATCGTTCAGCACGGACGAGACGCGGCCGCCGAAGAGCGAGGCACGCGTGATCAGATGTTCGTCCTGGAATTCGTCGGGAATGGGATAGCCGGCGATCCCGATTTGGGTTCCCGGTTCGAGGTTCGCCGACGAGCCGAGCCGCGCCACGGGCCGGTTCGGGACCGCGATCTCGACGAGCGCGAGGTCGAGCTTTTCATCGGCGGCCGTCACCTTGGCGGGAACGCTGCGCGTATCGTCGAGCGTCGCGCGCAGCCGGCTCGCCCCGTCGATCACGTGCTGCACGGTGAGAATCTGCGTGCCCCACGGCCCGCTCGCCACGGCGATCCCCGACCCATAGGCGTCGTCGAGCTGTCCTTTGCGTTTCTTGTCGTCGCTTGGAATTTTCATCGTGAAGAGCACGACAGCCGGCCTGATCGCACGGAAGCTGCGCACGAGCGGATCGTCGCCGGGCGGGTCGACGCGCGCCGCGCACGCGACCAGCACGCACAGCGAGGCGCCGCACCACGCGCGCGCCGGCGCAGCGGTCACCGCGCGTCGAGCCGCGCGACGATCGCATCCCGCAAAGCGTCGAGGCCGGCGCCGGTTCGCGCGCTGATTGCAATACCGTCCGCGGGGACTCCGGGCGCATCGGCCGGCCGCGCGTCGATCTTATTGAAGACGGTGACGAGCGGTTTGCCGGCCAGGTCGAGGTCTTGGAGAATCGCTTCCACGCTGGCGCGCTGGCGGGGCCAATCCGGATTCGACGCGTCGAGCACGTGCACGAGCACGTCCGCTCCGGCGAGTTCTTCGAGGGTCGCTCGAAACGCGGCCACCAGCTCCTTCGGAAGCTCGGTGATGAAGCCGACCGTATCCGCCAGTTGCACGAAGCGGTCGGGGGCGAGATACACCCGGCGCAGCGTCGGGTCGAGCGTTGCGAACGGTTGGTCCGCGACGAACGCAGCGCCGGTCGTCGCGTGCGACAAGCGATTGAGGAGCGACGATTTCCCGACGTTCGTGTACCCCACGAGCGCGACGAGCGGCACGCGGCCGTCACTCGGACGGCGGGTTGCGCGCGAACGGCGAACGTCTTCGAGTTGTTCGCGCAACAGCGAGACGCGAGCCTGAATTTTGCGCCGGTCGACTTCGAGCTTGGTTTCGCCGGGTCCACGCGTGCCGACGCCGCCGCCGAGGCGCGAGAGGTCGGAACTGGCGCCGATCAAGTTGGCCTGCCGGAAGCGCAGCTGCGCGAGCTCGACTTGCAGCTTGCCCTCACTGCTGCGCGCGCGCTGCGCGAAGATGTCCAAGATCACCATCGTGCGGTCGACGATCGGCAGCGGCACGATCTTCTCTAAATTCGTGCGCTGCCGCGGCCGCAAGTCATTGAAGACGAAGACTTTGGTCGCGCCCAGTTCCTCGGCGCGCGAGGCGATTTCGTGCGCTTTGCCCTTGCCGACGAGCGTCGCCGGATCGACGCGATCCAAGCGCTGCACGATGCGCCCCGCAAGGGTGGCTCCGGCAGCCTCGATCAACGCCTCGAATTCCGCCAGCTCCGGTTCGAGCGGTCGCTTCGGATCGTTGAGGTCGACGGCCACGACGAGCGCGCGTTCGGCCGCCGGGGCGACGACGTTAACGGTGCGCGGCACGGGCCGGCGCGCGCGGGTGCAGACGGTCGATCAGCCACGCGAGGCCTTCGTTGTAGCGCGGGCCGGGCCGTTCGAGGATGTCGGCGTCATCCAAGATATAGACGCGTCCTTCGCGTACGGCGCGCAGCGCATTCCAGGGCGGCCGGTCGAGCACGCCCGTCAGGCCGCTCTGACGGTCGCCGACGATCACGTCGGGCTGACGGGCAAGCAACGCTTCCGCGCTATAACGCGCGTACGGCTCGCGCACGCCGCTGGCATTCGTGCCCCCGGCGAGCGCGAGCAGCTGCGCGATATAGGACGTGTCGCCGACCGTGAAGATCGGCGCGACGCCCAGCACGACGAAAGTCCGCGGCCGCTCGCCCGCCGGCACGGAGCGGACGAGGCGCGCCGTCTCGGCGCGCAGGCGTCCCGCGAGCGCGGCGGCCGCGCCCTCTCGCCCCGTCAGCGTGCCGAGACGCTCGAGCGTTGCGAAGAGATCGTCGAACGAATCGTCGGGCATCAGGTCCACGCGCTCGCCCGCACGGCGCAGATCCGCGACGAGCGACGCCTGCGCGGGAATGCCCACGACGACGCTCGGATGCAGCGCGACGATCCGTTCCGCATCGAGGGACGAAAATGACGACACCTGCGGTAGCTTCGCAGCGGCCGGCGGGTAGTCGGTGAACTGCGAGGTAGCGACGACGTGCTGGCCTGCGCCGATGGCAAACAGATCCTCGGTCAGCGAGGGCATCAACGAAACGATCGTGGGGCCGGCCGTTGCGAGAACCAGGACCGTGGCGAGGGCCGATGCGGGCATGAAGCGGCTCTTCGCGCCGGTTACGCGGCCCCCCGGCTGTCCGCCCGGCAAAAGTCGAGAGCACGCGCGCGACTCGTTCGTCGCACACGTGCCCTCGAGGGAACCCCAGTCAGTGAGGAGTTATGGGAACTTGACGATGGCCTCCACGCCGAGCGAGCTTTGGTGAGCGCGCCCGTTCGGACCGGCCCCGGTATACGTGAACGCGTTCTTGTCCGCCGCATCGAGACGATACTCGAGGCGGATGATGTAGTTCGTGCCCGGCGTGTAATTGAAGGTGGCCGTGTTCGACTGCAGCAGAACCCCGCCGGGAAGGCCCGTCCGGAAGCCGTTGATGTCGTCGAAATATTCCTTGCGCAGCGAGATGCCGTACACCGGGGTGAACGCGTAGTTGGCATACCCCGCGACGCCGTTCCAGTGCGCCGTCGTCGGAAAGAACGCTCCTGAATCGGCCAACTGCGTCCCGTTGTCGTAGTTCGCGATCAACGTGAGCGCGCTGGTCGCGTGGACCGTCAGCACGGTGTCGTAGAGCATGCGGTTCGTGAAGACCGGCGCCATGAAGATCGCGCTGTTCCCGCTAACGGCGAAATCGTTGCCGTTGTACGTGTCGATGGTCCAGGCGATCGCGGGCGACGGCGCGAGCTCGAGCGCCCCTTCCAGGGTCTTCTTCTTACCGGCGAACTTCCAGTCGTCCCAGCCGTTGTTCGCGCCGACGATGACCGTCACTTTCGGGGTTGCGACGTAAGTTACCCGAACGCCGGTATGCGTGAACGGGATCGCGTACCCGAACAGATACGAGCGGGAGTAGTTCGAATTGCCCGGCGCCTCGATGACTTCCGCGCCGGCGATCGTCTCGATCTTACCGGCTTGGAACGTTGCCGGTCCTTCGATCGCTTGAAAATAGGCTTGCGTGAGATTGGAGTTCGCGCGGGTTTGCCCGTTCGAGGCGATGACGTTGGCGTCGGTGCCGAAGCTGCCTTCGATCTTGCCCGAGAACACGGAGCCGTTGATGTTCAGCGCGACGTTGGCGTTCTGGAGGTCGAATTTGTTGAGGTAGTCGTTCGCGGGGCCGACCTGGCGTCCGCCGTTTTCATCGAAGAACGGGCCCTGCGAACCGTCGAACACGCGGCTCGGTGTCGTGTTGACGAAGCGTGCGGCCGAGGTGCCGCCCATCGTCTCGTAGCCCGCATCGAACGATCCTTGAAGCCCGAGCAGTTTGAAAGGTGTGGGGGAGGGCGTCGGAGCCGGGGTGGCCGTCGGGCTGGCCGCCGGCGCAGGTTTGGCTGCGGGGCTTGGCGCGGGGGTGGCCTGGGCGAATGCACCGGCCGCGGCGCTCGCAAATAGGCCGAGCGCAAGAGCGGCGCCGGCCAGTAGCGTCGTGTTTTTGGGCAATCGTTTCTCCTTAGCAGAGTGCGTCCGCTCCGCCGTGCCCCCTTCAGAAAAGGTCGAACAAGCGTGTCTGCTCTAGACGGGACGCCTATGGAGTGTATGCAACGTTCGACGTGCACGCATTAACCATATGGCGCACCGTTGGCGGCGCTTGGATGCCCACCCGGTAACTGGCTGCCCTTTCGCTATCCAATAGTCAGGGCACTCGCCCGCGGCAATTATCCAAATGGCGAACACCGGTACTCCCGCGCTCGCCGAAGCCGCCAAAACCGCTCCGAGAGGCGCTCGTATCACATGCTTGATCTGATTAAACGCAACGGCATCAAGATGGTCGACTTCCGGTTCGTCGACGTGCCCGGCACCTGGCAACACACCTCGGTCCCGGCCTCGGCGGTCGACAAGGATGCGCTCACCGAAGGTATCGGCTTCGACGGCTCGAGCATCCGCGGATTCCAGTCGATCCACGAGTCCGACATGCTGCTGCGGCCCGATCCGGAAACGGCGCACGTCGACGGATTCCGCTCGGTCCCGACGCTGAGCGTCATCTGCGACGTCTTCGATCCGGTCAAGCAGGCGGCGTACGCGAAGGATCCTCGTAACATCGCGAAACGGGCGCAGGAGTACCTCAAAGCGACCGGCATCGGCGATACGGCGTACTTCGGACCGGAAGCGGAATTCTTCATCCTCGACTCGGTTGCGTACGAGAACGAGCCGCATTCGACGGGCTACGCGATCGATTCGAGCGAAGCGCACTGGAATTCCGGCGATCCTGCCGCGAGTTACCGCATCCGCAACAAGGAAGGCTACTATCCGACGCCGCCCGCGGATCAGTTGATGGACGTGCGTTCGGAAATGGCGCTCGAACTCGCGAACTGGGGCATCGACGTCGAGATGCAGCACCACGAAGTCGCGACGGCCGGCCAGGCGGAAATCGACTTTCGGTTCGACACGCTCCTCAAAACGGCCGACAACCTGATGACGTTCAAGTACGTCGTCAAGAACGTCGCGGTCCGACACGGAAAGATCGCGACGTTCATGCCGAAGCCGCTGTTCGGCGACAACGGTTCGGGCATGCACTGTCATCAATCGATTTGGAAGGACGGGAAGCCGCTCTTCTACGATGCGAAGGGCTACGGCGAGGCCTCGCAGACGATGCTCTACTACATCGGCGGGTTGCTCACGCACATCAACTCGGTGCTCGCGTTCGCCGCTCCCACGACCAACTCGTACAAGCGGCTCGTGCCCCACTACGAAGCGCCGGTCAACGTCGCGTTCTCCGCGCGCAATCGTTCGGCCGCCGTGCGCATCCCGATGTTCTTCCAGGGAAACGCGAAAGCGAAGCGCTTGGAATTCCGGCCGCCGGATCCGAGCGCCAACCCGTATCTCGCATTCTCCGCGATGCTGCTCGCCGGACTCGACGGCATCAAGAAAAAAATCGATCCGGTCAAAGCCGGCTTCGGACCGCTCGACCGCAATATCTATGAGTTGCCGGCCGAAGAAGCGGCGAAGCTCAAGACGGTTCCCGGCAGCTTACGCGAATCGCTCGATGCGCTCGCCGCCGATCACGACTACCTGCTAGAAGGTGACGTCTTCTCCGAATCGTTCATCGGCGACTGGATCCAGTACAAGCACGACAAGGAGCTCAAGCCGGTCGAAATCCGCCCCCACCCCTACGAATTTCATCTCTACTTCGATACCTAGATACCTAGTTGCGCGTCACGTTGTTGACGGCGCTCTGGCCGCTACCGGAGCCGTGGGACAGGTGGATGTCGCTCGAGAGCACCCAGCCGTAGCGGCCGCGGTGCGGGCCGCTCATGATCTTCACGCCGATTGCGTCTTCATCGCCGGTTGAAAACTTCGGGTGCGCGACCGAAGGGAAACAGGCCACGACCATCGCCTGCGTTCCGGGTTCCGCGAGCATCGTGTGCGCGAAGATGGCTTTTGTGTCGTCCCAGTGGCCGGCCGAATAGTCGATCAGCCGTTCGCGCGAGTCCCACAAGAACACATCCGGATCGACGGCATCCGACTCGAGCACGACCTTCCCGCCGGGCGTGACGGTGCAAAGCGTCTGCGACTCCGCAAACACGCGCGAAGCGGCGAGGCAGACGATCGCTACCGAAAGGCACAGCAAGCGGGTCAGGGGGGGTACCTCATGCTTCTCGTCCGACGAAGCGCCGGTCTCGCAGCCACGTTCCGAGGTCGACGGCAGTCATTGGATGCGCGACGAAAAACCCTTGCACGGCATCGCAGCCCAGAGCCAACAGCGTATCTTGCTGCGTCCCGTTTTCGACGCCCTTAGCGATCACGCTCCAGCCGAGCGACTTGGCCACGATGATCGACCCCTCGACCACGGCGCGCGAGGTCCGGCTCGAACCCACGCCCTCAATTAACTGACGTTCGAGCTTGATCGCATCGATCGGTAGGCTGGCGAGCGACGAGAGCGTTCCGAGTCCGCCATCGAAGCCGTCGAGGCACAGGCCGATCCCATGCTGGGCGCAGTGCTGCACGAAGCCGAGGATCTTCGCGGCCTGTTCGGGATCTTGAAATTGCTCGGTCGCCAGCTCGACGCGAAGGCGGCGCGCATCCTCGGCCGACTCGGGGTCTTCGAGGAGCGCGTCGATCTCACGCAGGTCGAAGGCCGCCAGATTGACGTCGATCCGGATGGCAATGCCGGCCGCCGCAAAGCTGCGCGCTTGCGCCGACGCCTCTCGTAATACCCAGCGGTCGAGCGCCCGGCGTCCGGGTTCGTCGACTGCGATCGACCACCCGCGCTCGGGCGCGAGCAACCCGTGCAACGGGTGCACGCGGCGAATCAGCGCCTCGGCCGACGAAACGCGGCCCGTGGCCAAGTCCAAAATCGGTTGATAGCAGAGAAGATACGTGGCGTCGCGCTGATCGCCGGCGAACCCGTGTGGTGCTTGCTGCGCGCCGGTTCCGAACGCAGCCGCCGTGTCGCGAAAGCGCACGCGCGAGCCGCCGTCGTCTTTGGCCGCGTACATCGCAGCGTCGGCGCAGGCGAGCAGATCGTCGCGGTTAGCAGCGTCGTCGGGATAGATCGCGACGCCGATGCTCGCCGACAGCGAGAACCGGGAGTCGTCGACGCCGAACGGAAACGTCAGCACGGCAGCGACGCGCTGCGCGATGGACTCGATCTCGGTACCGGACGCGATGCGCGGCATGACGATGGCGAACTCGTCGCCCCCGAGGCGCCCGATGTATTCTTCGCGTCGCAGCGTACCGCGTAAACGTTCCGCGACTTCGGCCAGCACTATGTCGCCGCCGCGGTGTCCGACCGTGTCGTTGACGCCCTTGAAGCCGTCGATGTCCAAGAAGAGCACGGCGGCTCGACCGGCGAGCGCGTCGGCTTCGGCGATGGCCTCGTCGAGCCGGCGTAGGAGCGCGATCCGGTTCGGGAGCGACGTGAGCGCGTCGTTATACGCCAATCGTTCGATTTGCGCGTCCGACTCCCGGCGTTCGAGGCCCCGAGAGAGCGCCTCGATGAGATCGTCGACATACCGCCAATCCTCGTCCCCGAACGGGCTCTCGCGTGCCCGGCCGGACGAAAAAGTAAGCACCCAACTGTTATCGCCAATTCTGAACGCGGCCGATAGGAAGGAACGGATGCCGGGCGCCACCGCGGCGAACTCCCGGTCGCGGTTGGTGTCGAGGACCGCAAACGTGCCGGCGCGCCGCAGGGCCGCCCGCGCGACCGACCGGTCGAGGCTGGTCCGAGTGCCGGCCTCCTCGAGCGGCTCGGCGAACTCGACGATCAGGTCCTCGCCCTCGAGGCGCGCGAGCGCGGCATTCTCCATGTCCAGCCCTTGCGCGCCTTCGAGCAGCAGAGCCCGGATGTGCTCGGAGCCGCGGACGTTGCTTCGTACGACTAAGTTCCAAAGCGCCTCGAGGCGGGACGCCGGTCGGAGCATGGGTGCGAGGTCGAGCAGTGTCGTCGCCGGTTCGGGAGCGGGCTCGGGCCTCGCATCGCGCCGGTGCTCCGCTTCGGGCGTGATGGTCGACACGACGACGTCGATCGTGGCGAGCATAGCCCCGACGCGCGCGAACGAGCCGCCCTTGAGATGCTCGAGCTTGACCGCCAGGCCCCGGTCACCGCGCCGAGTGCGGAGCACCGTCGTAAAGTTCCGCGGGGTTAAGTTGGCGAGTTCGGGGAGCAGTTCGCTGACCCGCGTGACGGGCAGCCGGTCGTCGCGCAAGTCGAACAGGGCCGTGGCCTCGCCGTTCACGTACGAGATGGCGCCGCTTGACGGGTCGAAGACCACCAGAGCCGGAGCGACGGCGTCACCATCCCGTTTTGAACCGGGCGCGGACCGTTCGAGCATTGTTATTGTATTGCATAGACGTGCCGGGACGCCCGCCGTCGCTCGAAGGACGTTCGGCCCATTGTAGTTGGCCGAATGGGTCGGCCCTCGATGCTGGGGGGAAGCGCGTCGCACCGTCCCAGAATAGGCGCCGATGTGTCCCCCCTGAACAGGTTTCGCAAGGCGCTCCGTCCGCTCGGCGCCGTGGCCGGACTCACCGGTGCCGCCGCGCTCGTCAACCGATCGCTACGCAACGCGGCGTTGCCGAGCGATCCGTTCGACGGCGTGCGTCGCCCGTGGCGCTGGCGCGACAGCGAGATCTTCGTGACGGAACTCGGGGACGATACGCCGCCGGGAGCGCTGCCGGTGCTGCTGGTCCACGGGATCTACGCGGGCGCGTCGTCCTACGAATTCCGGCTCCTCGCCCCGCTCTTGGCCCGCACGCGCCGTGTGATCGCGTTCGACTTACTCGGTTGCGGGCTCTCGGAAATGCCCAACGTCGAGTATTCCGCCGACGTCTTCGTCGATCAGATCGTCGACGCGCTGCGCGAGTTCTTCGACGGGCCGGCAGCCCTCGTCGGTTCGTCCCTCGGCGCCGCGTTCTGCATTCGCGCGGCGGTGCGCGCTCCTGAACGCGTCCGGCGGCTCGTCGCGATCTGCCCGACGGGGCTCGCCGGCGTGCTCGATCGCGAGCCGAACATCGGGCAACGCGCGACGGGCGCGCTCATCGGCACCCCGCTCGCCGGCGAGACGGCCTTCAACGGGCTCGCATCGCGCTTCTCGCTGCGCTGGTTTCTCGCGAACCAAGCCTACGCCGATCCGGCGTCCGTTACGCCGGAGATTCTCGATCACTTTTACGCCGTGACGCATCAACCGGGCGCGCGCTTCGTACCGGCGAAGTTCGTCGGCGGCGCGCTCAACGCCGACGTCGCGCGCGACCTGCCGTTCGTCGACGCACCCCTACTCGTGCTCTGGGGCGCTGACGCGTCGAGTACGAGCCCCGCGCGCAACGCGCACGAGTTCGTGCGCTTGGCGCGCGACGCACGCTTGCAGACCTTTCCCGGCGCGGGCCTGCTGCCGCACGAGGAGTGCGCCGAGCCGACGGCCGAGAGCATCACGGCATTCTTATCGGAGGCGGGCGAACCGCCAGAGAAGAAGCCGCTGACACGCGTGCCGGATATCTTCAAGAGCTACGACGTTCGTGGCCTCTATCCGTCCGAACTCAGCGACGAACTCGCGTACGCGATCGGTCGCGCGTTCGTCGCCGAGACGGGCGCACGATCGGTCGCGGTCGGTCGCGACATGCGCCCCTCGGGCGCCGCGCTCTTCGCGGCATTCGCGCGCGGCGCGACGGAAGCGGGGGCCGACGTGACGGACATCGGCCTCGTCTCGACGGACGCCCTCTATTTCGCGGTCGGCAAGTACGGATTTGCGGGCGGCGTGATGATCACGGCGTCGCACAATCCGGCGCAATACAACGGCATGAAGCTGACCCGCGACCAGGCACAGGCGATCTCCCTAGACACCGGACTCGGGGCCATTCGCGACCGGATCGCGCGTGGCGATCTCGGTGCCCTCGCCGCGACGCCGGGCTCGATCTCCGAGCGCGACGTTCTGGACGACTTCGCCGCCCATTGCCTGACGTTCGTCGATGCCGCGACCATCAAGCCGTTCAAGATCGCGATCGACGCAGGGAACGGGATGGCCGGGCTGACGGTACCCTACGTCTTCAAGCACCTGCCCTGCGAAGTTGTCCCGCTCTACTTCGAACTCGACGGCACCTTTCCGAACCATCCGGCGAGCCCGATCGAACCCGAGAATATGGTCGACTTGCAGAAAGCCGTGCGCGACCACGGTTGCGACCTCGGCGTCGCGTTCGACGGCGACGCCGACCGCATGTTCATCGTCGACGAGAAGGGCGCATTGATCGGCGGCGACGTGGTGACCGCACTCGTCGCGATCAATACGCTGCGCCGCTATCCCGGCGCGACGGTGCTCTACAACCTGATCTGCAGCCGCAGCGTTCCGGAGCAAATCCTACGGCACGGCGGGGTGCCGCTGCGCTCGCAAGTCGGGCATTCGCTGATCAAGAAAACGATGCGCGACGAAGACGTCGTCTTCGGAGGCGAGCACTCGGGCCACTTTTACTTCCGCGACAACTGGTTTGCCGATTCGGGGATGATCGCACTCTTGCAGTGCCTCGAAGTGTTCAGCGGCTCGGGCCTGCCCGTCAGCGAAACGGTCGCGCCGATGGACGCGCGGTTCCGCTCGGGCGAAATCAACAGCCGCGTCGAGAATATCGCAAAAAAACTGGGCGACCTCGAAGCGTACTACGCGGACGCGCAGATCGACCATCTCGACGGCGTGACGGTGCAGTATCCGGACTGGTGGTTGAATGTCCGGTCTTCGAACACCGAACCACTCCTCCGCCTGAACGTCGAGGGCGATACGAGGGAGCTGATGGAACGCCATCGCGACGAGGCCCTCGACCTGATCCGTTCATAGGAGTCACCAGAAACTAGCGTTGCCGACGATCCCTCCGGAGCTCCTCGCGTCGATCGACGCGGTCCACGAGCTCGTCGCCGATCCGGCGCTCCCGCCATGGCCGACGCGCGCGGCGGATCTCGCGCTCGTGAGCCGAGCCCGCGAGCGGCTCGCGCGGCGCTTCACGCTCGCGGTCGTCGGCGAATTTTCGAGCGGTAAGTCCTACCTGCTCAACGCCTTGCTCGGGAAGACACGCTACGACTCGGCCGGCCGTATCGCAGGATTGCTCGCGACCGACATCAACCCGTCGACCGCCACGATCACGGAATTGGAGTACGGCGTACCGGAGATCGCGACCGCGCGGTATCCGTCGGGCCGCAGCGAGCGGGTCGCGCTCGACAACCTGTCGCGTTTCGTTGCCGTCGGCAAGAACGATGCACCCGGCGCACTCCACGATGCGACGGCCGACGAGGACGCGGCCCCGTCGTTCGTCAGCGTCGCCGTCGATTCACCGTTTCTCGCGGCGGGGTTCACCGTTGCGGATACGCCCGGCCTCGCATCGCTCAACCCCGCCCACCGGCGCGCCACGCTCGCATATCTGCCACGCACCGATGCCGTCCTCTACCTGATCGATACGCAGCAGCCGTTCACCGAAGGCGACGCCACGTTTCTCGGGGTGATCGGACGGCACGTGCGCACGATCTTCATCGTGCAAACCAAGATCGATCTGTGGCGAATGCCGGAGGGCACCACGACGGCCTGGGAAGCGGCGCGCGAGCGCATCGTCTCGCGCGCGGCCCGCTATGCGCCGGGCGCCGAGGTGTACGCGGTCTCGGCTCGCGACTACGCCGCCGGCACGCTCGAGGGCGATGCCGAGCTCGTCGAACGGAGCGGCTTTCCCGC
>Ga0302324_100018200_pt1 | contig 13871 bp, 6 predicted proteins | sample Palsa_T0_1_FD_201949 | JGI IMG/M metagenome (GOLD analysis project Ga0302324, IMG submission 201949) | Peat permafrost microbial communities from Stordalen Mire near Abisko, Sweden - Palsa_T0_1 | ecosystem: Environmental > Terrestrial > Soil > Palsa > Peat permafrost | place: Sweden: Abisko... | reverse complement strand
GCGCGTTTTTACGCCGTCCGGATTTGTTGCGCAGCATGGTGGGTTACTGGCAAAACCACCCCTCGCTGTCGTACCTTTTCTCGGGAATGTTCATCGGGCCGACCAGCCAGCATCCGCGCGTGGACGAAGCGCGCACGGATGCGCTGTACGAACTGGAAATTGCTTTCGACCAGATTCCGGACAAAGGCGCGCACGGCGTCTTTCCGTGGCGAGTGGACCGGGTTTTCCGGCACCTGCTGACCGACTTATCCGGCAACACCCACCGCGCCGAATTCTGCATCGACAAAATGTATTCGCCCGACGCCTCCGAATCGCGGCTGGGTTTGTTGGAATTGCGGGCATTCGAGATGCCGCCGCACTCCCGCATGAGCCTCACTCAACAACTTCTGGTGCGGGCGTTGATTGCGCATTTCTGGCAAACGCCGTACCGCCGCAAATTGGTGTGGTGGGGAACGACTCTGCATGACCGCTTCATGCTCCCGCACTTCGTTACCCTCGATTGGGAAGACGTGATGGCCGACCTGCGCGAGGCTGGCTACGCGTTTCAGGACAGTTGGTTCGCGCCGCACATCGAGTTTCGATTTCCAATGATTGGTTCGGTGACCAAGCGCGGCATACGCCTGGAGTTGCGCCATGCCCTGGAGCCGTGGCACGTCCTGGGAGAAGAAGCATCCGGCGGCCAAACGGTTCGCAACGTGGACTCGTCGGTGGAGCGATTGCAAGTGAAAGTGTCTGGCATGATTGATTCCCGGTACATCGTTTTGTGCAATGGCCGTCCGGTGCCGCTACATTTCACCGGCGAAGAGGGCGAATTCGTGGCCGGGGTGCGATATCGCGCGTGGCAGCCGGCATCGTGCCTGCATCCAAACATCCCGGTGCACTCGCCGTTGGTGTTTGATATCGTGGACACATGGTCGGGACGCTCGATCGGGGGTTGTGCGTATCACGTTACGCATCCCGGCGGGCGCGCCCATGAGGTTTTTCCCGTCAATGCGTTCGAAGCCGAAAGCAGGCGTCTGGCCCGCTTCACCGATATCGGGCACACCCCGGGAGTGATAGCGATCCCGACCGAAGAGCGCAATCCGGCGTTCCCGTTGACACTCGATTTGCGACGAACGCCGTGAGATCCCTTCACGCCGTTCGGCAAGTGCTTCCCGCTGAGCCCGAATGAAAATTTCTGTAGACATGATGAAAGGGCCGCTGAGCAGCGGCTATACTCAGACGCCCGGGGTCTACGACGAAATGTCGGCGGCGGATGGGGTGCTTCGTCCGCATTGGGACACTTACATCCATTCGTTGTCCGCGCTGGGAGACCAGGAACTGGCCCGCCGATGGGAAACGGCGCGGCAACGGATTCGGGAAAACGGGGTCACCTACAACGTCTACGGCGATCCGCTGGGAATGGATCGGCCGTGGAATCTGGATGCGATTCCGCTGATCATCCCGCCGGGGGAGTGGAACAAGTTAGAGGAAGGATTGATCCAGCGGGCCCGGCTGCTGAACCTAATCCTGGCGGACCTTTACGGACCGCAAAAGCTGCTTCGGGGAGGGCAGATTCCGCCGGCTTTGGTATTTGCAAACCCCGGATTCTGGCGGCCGTGCCATGGAATAACCGTGGCTGGCAGGACCTATTTGCACTTGCTGGCGGTGGACCTAGCACGGGGACCGGATGGCGACTGGTGGGTGATTTCGGACCGCACCCAGGCGCCTTCGGGTGCGGGGTATGCGCTGGAGAACCGCATCGTCATGGCGGAAACCTTTCCGGACTTATTCCGCGAATTCCAGGTGAGGCGGCTGGCTTCATTTTTCTACACATTTCGCGAGAACCTGCTCAGCCTTACGCCGGTGAGCCGGGAAAATCCGCGCGTGGTGCTGCTGACGCCCGGGCCGTACAACGAAACCTACTTCGAACATTCCTACCTGGCGCGTTATCTGGGGTTCACGATGGTGCAGGGCGGCGACCTGACGGTCCGCGACAGCCGGGTGTATCTGAAGTCGCTCGCAGGCCTGAAGCGGGTGGACGTAATTCTGCGCCGGGTGGACGATAGTTTCTGCGACCCAATCGAGTTGCGCTCGAACTCGTTCTTGGGGGTGGCCGGGCTGGTGGAAGCCGTGCGGGCGGGCAACGTGACGGTTGCCAACGCGCTGGGCAGCGGCCTGATTGAAACTTCCGCCTTCATGCCTTTTTTCCCGGGACTTTGCAAACGAATGCTGGGAGAAGATCTGAAACTCCCCACGACGGCAACGTGGTGGTGTGGCCAGCCCGAGGCGTTGCAATACGTGCTCGATAATCTGGATTTCCTGGTAATCAAACCAGCATTTCCCTCGACGGGAAAAGAGCCTGTGTTTGGCGGGAAGCTCGACTCCGAACAGCGATCACGCCTGATCGCGAGCATCAAACAGAACCCGCACGAATTCGCCGGACAAGAATTATTGAGCCTGTCTGCCGCTCCGGTCTGGTCAGAAAAACATGGCCTCACGCCGCGGCGTGTGGTGCTGAGAGTATATCTGGCGGCGGACGGTGACTCGTGGGTGGTGATCCCGGGAGGATTGGCGCGCGTTTCGCCGTCGATCGACACACCGGTGGTCTCGATGCAACGCGGCGGCGGCAGTAAGGACACTTGGGTTCTTTCCGACGGGCCGGTGGATACATTCAGTTTGCAGCAGCCGCGCGATATCCCGGTCGATTTGAGCCGCGGAGTTACCAGCGATCTGCCTAGCCGCGCTGCCGACCACATTTTCTGGTTGGGCCGCTACGCCGAGCGCAGTGAGCACCTGGCGCGGATGCTTCGATGCATATTGACGCGCTTGACGGGCCAGTCCGGCGCGGCAGAAGGGTCGGAGTGGGAATCGTTGATGAAGATGCACGATACGCTGGAGTCTCCCCACGCGCGGCTCACCAAAGGAAAGGACGACCCACAACAGCATCTCGACCTGGTGCGTGATCTGGAACAGGAGATTCTTTCGCGGATTTTCGAAGAGCAGCGCAGCGACAGCCTGACCGCCATTCTGAATCGCGCGGCACGTTCGGCCGCACAGGTGCGAGACCGGCTGTCGAGCGATCTGCTGCGGGTGGTGAGCCAGTTTGGCTCGGCGGCGCGCGGCGCAGGGAATCCAGCCTGGGGATACGTCTCGGTGGGAGACGCGCTGGCGGTATTGAATGGGTGTATCGGTACGCTCGCCGCACTCCGCGGGATCGAGATGGAAAACATGACGCGTGGACCGGGCTGGCATTTTCTGAGCATCGGAAGACGCCTGGAACGATCGGTCCACCTAGTGAAGCTGTTCCGAACGATTATTGTGCCACTGAACCTGCAGACCTGGCCCACACTCGAGATGCTTCTCGAAGTCACCGACAGTTCGATGACCTACCGGTCGCGATACTTCACGATTATTCAACCCGCGCCGGTACTCGATCTGCTGATGAACGAAGAGGCGAATCCGCGTTCGCTGGCTTTTCAGGCGAAGGATCTCTCCGAACATTGCCGGAGTTTGTCGGCCATGCCGTCGGGCGCCGGATGGCCTACGGCAAAACAAAAACGTCTGGAGGACGCGGCGGCCGGTCTGTTCCACACGGATGTGCGCACACTGTGCGAGCAGGGCGCTGGGGGAATCCGCGAGCGGCTGGATGAGCTGCTGGCCGGAATGGACGCGGCGTTGCCGGCATTTTCGAATGCCATCACCAACGCTTATTTCAGTCACGCGCAAATGGAGCGGACCACATGATCTACCGCGTGTGGCATAGAACCACGTACGACTACGAAGATCCGGTTTCGGTGTCGCATCATTTGGTGCGCCTCACTCCTCGCAATCTTCCCGGGCAGGTGTGCCGTGAGACCGGACTTTCCATCCGGCCCGCACCCCTGGCCACCGCCAGTCACAACGATTATTTTGGCAATATCCAAACATTTTTCACGCTGGAGGAACCGCACGACAGCCTGATCGTGGAGGCCAACAGCGAATTGGAAGTGCTGAACACCCAACCGCCGGATTTTTCGGCATCGCCACCGTGGGAGACGGTTGTGGAGTCAGTGGTCACCGACCATAGCGAGAACGGTCTGGACGCGTATCAGTTCGTCTTCGGCTCTCAACGCGTGGGCGCAAGCCGCGAACTTGCGGACTATGCTCGCGACGTCTTTCCCGCAGGGCGGCCGGTATTAGAGGCGGTGCGCGATCTGATGCAAAAAATAAATCGGGATTTCGCCTTTGACAAGACGGCGACCGAGGTGACCACTCCGGTCCAGGCGTTCTTCGAAAAGCGGCGCGGGGTGTGCCAGGACTTCGCTCACCTGCAGATTGCCTGCTTACGATCGCTGGGCCTGCCGGCTCGCTATATTAGCGGCTATCTGCGCACCCTGCCTCCGCCTGGCCGGCCGCGGTTAGTTGGCGCGGACGCTTCGCACGCCTGGTGCTCGGCGTGGTGCCCGGGCGCTGGCTGGGTGGATTTCGATCCGACCAACAATTGCGTGCCTACGGATGGCCACATCACGGTGGCCTGGGGGCGGGATTATAGCGACGTTAGTCCGATCCATGGTGTGCTATTGGGCGGCGCCAAACATACATTGGCGGTGAAAGTGGATGTTATGCCGATTCAATAGAGATCGACAGCGCGGGCCTCGTCAGCGTTCGTCCACCCAAGCCGGATTGGACCACGCGGACGGATGCTTGGCGCCAAGAGCTCGAACCCGGTAGGTGATGTGCGCACCGGGCAGTGCACGATCGATGTAGGTGATTTGATCCGCGCGCAATTCCGCCACCTTCTGCCACGGAGCCCAATCGATCGAACGTTGGACCTCAAACGCCGAGGGATCTCCGTATTTTTCCCAGCTGAGGCGTACTTCGCGTTCGAGCAGTGTTGCGGCGAGGCCACTCGGCGCCTCCGGTGCGGACTGCCAGTCCAGGTAGGAAGAATCGGCAATCGCTACAACGCTGTCTTTCAGGGGAATCTTCAGGGTTTCCTTTTCTCGATTGAGCCAAGTGAGAGGAGTGATGCGGCCGGTTCGCACGTCGATCAACACCGGATTTGTGATTCCGCTATGGGGAAGCGAAACTTCCACCTCAACCGGGACGAAATTATCGGCGGAATCGGAAAGTAGCGCGAGCCAAACAGCATAGATACGCTTTCCCGAGCCGCGGTCGTGGTAGGCGTACTTCCGCAGTTGGCCATGGGCGAATTGCTCGGGCGGATCCAGGAGGATGTCTGCCACTGGATCTATCTCTGCCTGCCCAAACAACGCTGACGTCACTTCAAAAGAGCGGTACGCCTCTCGCGGTTGGAATGCATTCTTGGCAGAGGTCTCCCCGTGCAGCAAGCCGAACTGATCCTGCTCGTTTCCGTCGGTGCCAGGAATGAATTCCCAAAAAAATGGCTTTACTCGCTGCGAAAGGGCTTGGAGAAAAAACCGCGGGAGGTAGCGGGCCTGCACCGACTCGCTGGAATTCTTCCAGCCCGGAATTGTATTCCACTCGTTCTCCCAAAACTCAATGTCCTGGCGCACGCCGGGCATGCGCAAAACAGCCTCCCGGAACAATCCCGCATCCTCCAAAGCATCCTGCTCCTCGGGAGGTGTATTAGTGCCGTATCCCGGATAGGTGTGGTACGCCATGACGTCGATTTTCGACGGGCATTCCGAAAGCGCGGTGAGGGCGAAGGGGGCGTCGATTTCGCTGGTGCCACCAAAAATTACTTTCGACTGGGGATCGAGCTCATGGACCACGTCCGCAAAGCGGCATAGAGCCCGTCCGAACTCGCGACCCTTCGCCGCACGCTGCTCTTTGGATTCAACATTTGGCTGCCAATAGCCGATATTGGCCTCGTTCCAGAGTTCCCAGTTCCTGATTTTTCCTTTGTAGTGAGCGACCATGAAACGCGTGTAGTTTAGAAATCCCTGAATCTCATCTTCGGTTTTCAGGCCATGAAAGATAGCGGGAGCTGGATCGTCCTGGTCACCGATTCCCGGCCGGGCAGGATCCACGCGCCTGGGCCTCGCGGCAGGATCACCCTGATAGAGAGCGTTGCCGTAGCACAATTGCAGCTCGATCGAGACTCCGTTGTCGAGCAGCGAACGTATGGCTTCGTCGACCTCCGGGCGCACGCGGTACACGCCGGGGCTTTGTTCCACCCAGTCCCAGCTGGTCTTGTCGGAACTGTTCTCATACTGGCCAATGCGGACCCACTTCACACCGGAATCGAAAAGCCGGGTCCACCAGCGGCGATTCCACGGAAGGCGAGGATCGCGGGGCAACGGAAGATTCATGCCGAACCCGCCGGACAACTGGGTAGAACGACGTGGCGGCACCTCGCGCGGGACGCTTTGTTGAAACGCTGGGATCGATTTGCCCAGTCCGAGAATCAGCACGCCGCAGCAGAACAAAATGATCAGGCAATACGTCAGCCGTGGTGGCTTAAGCATCGTCTCTTCGGCGCGCTAGAACTTTGTGGAATGCGTGAATCACGTCAGCTTCGTCAGACTCAGTGAGACAAGATGGAATCGCCAGCAGGATGCTGCGTTCGAACAAACTATCCGCGGTGGGGCATGTGCCCTTGGCATATTTTGGCGCGGAATCCCGGTTTTCGGCCAACTGCCAGGGGAACCCTCGGCCGTCGATGCTGGTTTTGTTCACCAAGCTGGTGATATTGGAATAGATATGCAAGCCCCAGTCGGTCATCACGATATTGTTGACCCCTTGTGAGTAGGTGAGAATGCCTTCCGCTCGCAAAGATCGATTGACTGCCTGGGCGTCGTCCGCATTCTCGAGAGTGAGAATCAGGAAGCAGCCGGTATCGCCATCCGCGTCAACGATCCGGCGCAGACGAATCTGCGGATACGATTCAAGCGCGCGCCGGATCCGATACTTACTGCCGCGCATGTGGCTAGTGATCGCGGGCAGCTTTCTTAGCTGGACGCGAAGGACGGCGGCGCGCATCTCGTCGAGCCGGTAACCACTGCCCCAAAGGCACAGATCGAGATTGTCGTAAATTGCGCGGCCGTTCTCATCGCGCGCGTAGCCATTGTCATGAGAGGCGAGGGCTCGCTGGTACAAGCGCGTATCGTTTGTTACTACGCAGCCGCCCTCCCCACTGCTCATATTCTTATTCATCTGAAAGCTGAAGATGCCCATGTCGCCAAAACTGCCGACTTTCTTTCCTCCGATACTGCCGCCTGCGCACTGTGCGCAATCCTCCAGGAGAAACAATCCTCGTTTGCGGGTGATCTCCAGGAGGCCAGGAGCATTCGCCGGCGCTCCGCTCATATGCACGGCGATGATCCCTGTGGTGCGCGGCGTTATGCAATGTTCTACCTCGGCAGGACTCAGGGTAAATGAGTCGTCGATATCCGCCAGTATGGGAATGGCACCTAAGTTCACCACCGCCGCTATCGCTGCGACCCACATGTAGGCCGGAACGATGACTTCCTGGCCTGGGCCCACGCCGAGCGCCGCCAGCGAAGTATGCAGCGCGCCGCTGCCGCTGGTGACGGCCAGCGCGTGTTTGACGCCAATGAACTCTGCAAATTCACTTTCGAATGCAGCAGCCTCCCCTTGCAAATCGATGCCGTAATACCGGAACAACGAGCGGCTCTCGAGGACGCGCACCACTGCCGCCACCTCTTCCTGATCCACGTAATGCATGCCGGGAAATTCCAGGGGCAGGGGCCTGGTCCTCGCCGGAGCGCCACCATCGATCGCCAATTGTTCGAGTTCCGTTCCTTCCTTTTCGCTTGATCTCATGTCCGCTCCAACCTCAACGTTTCCCGTTCCACTGCGCGAGCCGATTTCATTTCCCCGGTTCGGTAAATTGCCTGGTTAACGATCTACTCTTTAGAACAGGAACTTGAGCGCAAGCTGGCCGATGCGAGGATCGCGAGCGGTGCTGATGATGCCAAAACCAGAGCCGGGAACCCCGGAGCAACTCTGGCCGGGACCACCGGTGACGCAGGTGCCGGTGCCACCCGAAGTGATGAATTGCGCGTGATTGAATGTGTTAAAAAACTCGGCACGAAACTCGAAGTGCATTCGCTCATTCACAGCGAATTCTTTCAGCAACGCCATATCCCAGTTATTAATTCCTGGGCCGTGAAAATAGCGCCGTTGCGAGTTTCCAAGCTGGCCTAGCTGTTCCGAACTGAATAGCGGCGTATTGAAATACGGCAATCCGCTTCTGGGATCGGTGAAGTCTAAGTTGCCGCGCACCACGTTCGGTTGATCGATTCCATTGCAGTTTGGACCCGCGCAGGGGGTGCCGGTGAGCGAGTTATCATCCAGCTCAAGGAGCGTCACCGGGAGTCCGGTTGAAAAGCGAGTGATGCCCGAAATTTTCCAGCCGTGCGTAAGCACGGCAGGCCGAGCCAGCAACCGATCGAAAGGCAACTCGTAGGTATAGCTGAATACCAGATTGTGGGTAAGGTCAAAGGCGGCTAATTCCCGGGTTAGTTTCGGATCAAAAGGATTCACCTGGTCGCCCAGTCCGGAAGCTTGATCGAGCGTCTTGCTATAAGTATACGCGGCCAAAAGATCCAGACGGCGGCTGTGATGGCGAAAGGTAATTTCCAGCGCGTTGTAGTTTGCGTTGCCGATATTCTCGTATAACCCGTCGCTTCCAAAATTGGCGCCCAACGGCTGTCGCGGAACTACCGTTTGTCCGGAAGCGGTGGTGAAAGTGCCGGTCTCTGCGAATGGTCCGCAGGTAGCGGTTCCCGGCGCGACCTGGCTGGGTTGGCTGACCGAAAGGCACAGAGCTGGAATGGAAGGATTGGCCTCTACCAGCACGAGGAGCCGATGGCTTTGCGTACCCACATAGCTTACACCGAGTAATGAATCGCCCCCGAGTTGTCGCTGAAACGACAATTCGTAGTGCTCGGAATAGGGAAGGCGATTCTTGTACCAGTATCCGGGTGAACTCGAGATCGGCTCAAACTGGCTCCAGTTCACGATCGAATCGGGGTGGGCGGCAGAGGCATTGGCCGGAGGAAACACCACCGGGTAACGCTGCCCGTTGCTGTTTCCGGTGGCGAGATCGACAAAAGGAGTGGTGAACAAAGGTGGATTCGGGCTTGAGTAGAACAATCCATAAGGAGGATCGCCCACGGCCAGCGCGTCGGTGAGGTCCTCAATCGCGGTGTAGAACAAGCCGTAGCCGGCCCGAATGCTGGTCTGGCCGCTGCGCCCAAGCAACCGGTGAAACGGTCCGGAATCCGCGGTGGGCGAATAGGCCAGTCCAATCCGAGGGGCGAAATCGTTGTAGTGGGTTGGAGCCAAAGTCGATGGGACATGCGGATCACCGGGAAATACCCAGCCGGTAGGAGCGCCAGGAAATACCAGTGACTGCTCGCCCGGGATCACTGTTTCCAACTCGTTCCTTGCTTCGGACCACGCCGTGCTGACGTCCCAGCGCAGACCATAATTCACCGTCAGCGATGAAGTAGCGCGCCAGCTATCCTGTGCGTACAGCCCGAAATAGTGGCTGCGGGAGTGGAGCGGCGCTTGTTGCCCTTGCTGATAGAATTCCGGCGCGCCAATCAGAAAATCGGCGAAGTCCAGGCCGGTTTCCTGGCCGGCGAATCCGAAGCTGCCGTCGTTGGCGCCGAAGGTATGCTGACTTATCTGGTCGTAATGAAAGTTTCCGCCGAACTTCAGCGAGTGGGCGCCGACTACTTTCGAGTAGTTATCGAGCAATTGGTAGGTGTTGTTGTATTGCTGCAACGGAAAGGCATTCGTGCCTAGCACGAAGTTGTTGAACGTTATATTGGGCACGCCCTCAAACTGCGGCGCCAGGGGTACGATCCCGAGCGTGTTCGCTCCGGTTACGAATCCCAGGGAGGAAAGAGACGGCCCGACGCCTCCCTCTGGTTTCCCCTGATAGTTGGTGTTACGCACGTAATGCAGGCGAATCTCATTTACCGCAGTGGAGCTCTTGGTCGTAGTGTCGCTTAGGTTGACCATCTGCGCTTTGCCAAAGTTCAGGACGGTAAATCCCGGCAGCGACGCGAAACAGTAAGGGCACTGCTGACTGTAGTCATCGACGAAGTAATACGCGGAAAGCATACCGAACTGGCTGCTGGCATCGATGCGGGTTCCGCCTTTATCGTCCCGGAGCACATTGTTGTACGCGTCGGTCTCAAAAAACGGCTGACCATCCAGCGTTGAGTTCGGCGGCGGGATGTACTTTAGAAGCGCCTTGGCCGGGGCGGATATTGCCGAAGGCGGGATGACTGCGTTCGGAAACACGCACGCCGCGGGACTGGTACAGCCCGGCACATAATAGTTCTCGCCAGCCGTAACCGGATAGCCTAGCTCTGACGAGAGCACGCCTGCCCAATATGGTCCACTGACCACGCCGCTCAATACGGCGGCTGAATCCGCCAGGTTTCCGGTCAGGTCAGCGCTGGAAGGGACCGGCACGTCGGCCACTTGCCCTTGAATCTGGCGCGTGCCTTGATAGTCGGTGAAAAAGAAAATCTTCTGGCGCTTGATGGGGCCGCCGAAAGTGCCGCCAAATTGATTCTGTTTGAAGGCCCCGCGAATGCCGCTAAAGAAATTGCGCGAGTCGAGAGCATCGTTTCTCAGAAACTCAAACGCATCTCCATGCAGATCATTCGTACCTGACTTGGTGATCGCGTTTACTTGCCCGCCGCTATAATTGCCGTACTCGGCATCGAAATTATTGGTGAGGATTCGAAATTCCTCGATGGAATCCAGGTTGGGAACGATCGCGGTCGTCTGGTTTACTCCTTCATTCACGTTCCCGCCGTTCACCATAAATCCATTCGCGGTTTCGCGCTGTCCGCTGACGGAGATGCTCCCCGGGTTCAACGACCCGGAAGGTGCAATCGGCTCGTACTCTCCCGAGCTTTCCGGGGCTACTCCGGGTTGCAGCGCCAACAAATCGGTATAGCTCCGGCCATTGAGCGGCAGGGAGGTCATCTTGGCGCTTCCAATCACCTCGCCCATCTGCGTATTGGTGGTTTCCACGCGGACCGCGGTCGCGGAGACTCTCACTTCCTCGTGGATTGTGCCTACCTGCAAACGAGCATCCACTCTCACCGCGCTATTCGCATCGATGGCGATGCCGGTCTGTTGATATTCCTTGAAGCCGTTCTTACTCACGGTGATGGCATAGGTCCCGACCGGCAACGCCAAAAAGGAATAGCCTCCATTCGGGTCGGTGACAACCACCTGCTGAATACCAGTTTCATTGCTGATCGCGGTAACCGTTGCGCCCGGCACGACAGCGCCAGCGACGTCTCTAACGATTCCAGAGATCGACCCGGTAACGCCGGCGAGGGCGATCGTCGATGCGAGTCCAACAAGGAAAGCTAGAATTACTGCGCGCCTGATCAAGATGCTCTCCTGTACGGAGGAATTCGGCCGGTAACCTGCTTGCCATTACTACGCCGAACCGGTTCTGGTTTTCGACAACCGACGCTTGTGGAGCCAAAAGCTCAATTTGCCCGGAATCTAGTAAACGCGTTTACTGAACCGATTTACGCTTATAACGTAGCGTTGTCAAGTAATTTTCGGGAGAGAACAGAATTGTCGAACTAACGACCTGGATCCGGCAAGTCAAACGGCCGTGGTGGATGCGCGGACAACCAGAACTGGCTCCAGTTTTCGGTGTGCCGCCTGGGCCCTCTTTCCATTGCCTTGCGGGCCCAGGGTGGACTGCAAAAAGACAGAGGCACCGATCTGCCCAAGATCCTCCATGGAGTGGCTCACCGTAGTAAGGGGCGGATTGTAATACGCAGCCGCGGGCACGTCATCGAAACCGACTACCGAGCATTGCTCCGGCACCTTCATCCCTGCCTGGGTCAAGGCGCGAATGGCTCCGAACGCGGTCATGTCATCAAAGGCCATCACCGCACTGAACCGCCTGCCCCGATGGAGCAGCTCATTCATGGCTTCGAATCCGGCCTCCGAACTGGAGGCTGCGTCTTTCAGTTCGATGATTAGCTTCGGATCTACGTCAAACCGGGTTCTCTTCGCGAATTCGCGGATTCCTTGCCAGCGCCGTCCGCTGTCTACCACTCTCTTCGGTCCCCGAATGAATGCGATCCGGCGGTGGCCATTCACGTAAAGATGCTCCAGCGCGATGCTCGCGCCCCGTTTGTTATCGACGTATACCGAACTGATTCCCCGATGGGAGGATTCGCGACCGATCACGATCACCGGAATCCCGCTCCTGGCCAGAGTGCCCAGCATTTCTGTTTGAAGTTGCAGTGAATTTGCGACTGCGATCACCCCCTCGATCCGCCGTTCTAGGAGTGTAGCGACATACTTCCGAAATCGCGCACGACTATTCTGGATGTCGATGAGAACCGGAAGATAAGTGGAAGGATAGAGCGACTTGTTAATCCCAAGCAAAACTTGGGCACAGTACGGATCGCTGATGTCCGGAACCATAACGGCGACGGCCTGGCTGCGGCTGCTGCGCAGGGAGCGCGCAAATTGGTTCGGATGATATCCGAGCTTGTGAGCCAATTCGCGAATACGTTGTTTAGTCTTTTCCGGAATATGCTGGCCAGCGGGGGAGCTGTTTAGAACCAGGGAAATTGTGGTCGGCGAAAATCCACTGACCTTCGCAAGTTCTCGTATGGTTATCATTTCGAGGTCGTCGGGAGGGCTGCGCGTCTCTCCGCGTTTTCCAGGTTGAGTGTAAATAAACTAACCCCGAAACGCGAACGATTCCGGAGAATGATCCCAGAGTCTGGCGGCCAGACTTGTTTACATCAGTAAATCAGCTTCAGAGAGAACTGGATTTGGCGCGATGGGCCGGCGGTGTGGTTGATTATTCCGAAGCCGCTGCCCAGCATCGTGTTTGCAGGCAGGCCGAAATCGACGATGTTAAAGATGTTAAAAAATTCGGCACGAAACTCTAGTATTCCCAATTCGTTGGCTCCCCGGTGGCCTACGGAGGTGTCCTTTATAAGGGCGAAGTCGAAGTCCCGAAAGCCAGGACCGCGAAAGGTGTCGCGGCCAAGCGTGCCGAACCGGCCGTGGTTGGGGCCGGTGCCGCCCGGAACGTTGATGGGAATGTCGAAGAACGAGGCGTTGTCCGCGCCGCGGCCAAAGTAGTCCTCGCGAATGGTGCGGCTGGTGGAGAAATCGGGCTGGGCCACCGGATCGGGGCGGTCGGCTCCGCCGGCTCCGGCGCCGGTTTGTTGAATACCGGAATATACCGAAAAGGGCAGGCCGCTGCTGATCGCGGTGATATTGAGCAGCAACCAGCCTTTGGTGAGTTTTTCTCCCACTGGCCTGAAAAAACCTATGCGATCGAATGGCAGGGACTGGATCAAGTTCAGAGAAAATATGTGGGTGACATCAAAAGTGGAAGGACCTTTGTCGGCTGCGGAATCAAATGGATTCTGGGGCAAAGTCTGATTGATAACACCAGCATTGGGGGGCGTACCTCCGAGGGCGTAGCTGGTATCGTCGAGGGACTTGGAAAACGTATAGCTGGCCTGAAAGCTTAGGCCGAGGCGCGGCGAGTTTTTGGTGAGGCTGGATTGCAGCGCGTTGTAGCTGGAATGGGCTCCTGTAGTGATTATCCCTTCCGACCCGAATCCTCCGATGGCGTGTCCCGCACCGTCGAACTGGGTATACCGCGCAAATGCCGGATCCGCGCCGGCATAGCCATTGGGCGAAAACATACTGGCGAGATGAACTCCGGCAGTGCCCACGTAAGAGAGATTGAGCGTTACCGCACCAAAATCATGATCCAGCCCCGCGGTGTAAGTGCCGATATAACCGTTGCGAAAATTGCGTGCGATGGCGCCGGTGCCAATTAATTGGACCTCATGGCTAGGGGTGAGCGAGTCGAGATCATTCTGAAATCTCTGCCAGTCGATGGGCGTGTTGGCCGGGATTTTGGAAAT
>Ga0302324_100018193_pt1 | contig 13875 bp, 14 predicted proteins | sample Palsa_T0_1_FD_201949 | JGI IMG/M metagenome (GOLD analysis project Ga0302324, IMG submission 201949) | Peat permafrost microbial communities from Stordalen Mire near Abisko, Sweden - Palsa_T0_1 | ecosystem: Environmental > Terrestrial > Soil > Palsa > Peat permafrost | place: Sweden: Abisko... | reverse complement strand
GGTCGGGCAGGTTACGACGAATACCGGCATGATTTCAATAAGCTCATCTGGCAGACCGCTTCGCCAAAATGGCAATTCGACGACGCCACCTACGACCGCTCTGCGGCGTCATTTGACAACCCGGACCCGGAAATGCAATAAAAAGCATGTAACTCCGCAAAACCGAACACCCTTGGTGCGCGTCAATTATGTTTAAAAATCATATAAAGGTCGCCTGTTTGAGGGCGGAATGATCGGGCGCCCCTGCAACGGGTATACTTCTTGCACCCTATTCACCGATGGAAACCAGAACGCTTCATACCACCTGCTGTATCGCAGGAGGCGGACCGGCAGGGATCATGGCAGGTTTTCTCCTGGCCAGGGCAGGCATCGATGTCCTTGTCCTGGAAAAGCACAAGGATTTTTTCCGGGATTTCAGGGGAGATACGATCCATCCCTCCACTTTTCAGCTAATACACGAACTGGGACTGCTCGATAAATTTCTCAAAATACCCCACCAGGAGCTGTCATTGCTTTCAGGCATTTTTAACGGTCGCGAAGTGACTTTAGCGGATTTTTCGCATCTGAAGGTCGCCCGACCGGTGCTCGGGTTGATGCCGCAATGGGACTTCCTGAATTTCCTGGTGGAAGAAGCCGCCCGGTACAGCTGCTTTTCCTTTATCCGCGAAGCCAGCGTGGCCGGGCTGCTGATGGACAAGGAAAGGATAGCGGGCGTCAGGGCCGAAACGCCCGAAGGAACGCTGGAAGTACATTCCAGGCTGGTGATCGGCACCGATGGCAGGCAATCGACCGTCCGGAAGGAAGCAGGCTTTGAGGTGATCGATACCGGTGCGCCTATCGATGTACTGTGGTTCCGGCTATCGCGGCATCCTGCGGATCCGGGACAGGCGCTGGGCAATTTTTACCAGGGCAGCATATTGATCCTGGTGGATCGCGGAACATACTGGCAGTGCGGCTATGTCATCGAAAAAGGAGGGTACGACCGGATCAGGCAAAATGGTCTGGACGCATTCCGCACGGAGCTTGCGACGGTAAGTCCTTTTCTGAAGGACCGGGTGCCGGAGATAACGGCATGGGACGGGATCCAGTTGTTGAGCGTAGCCATCGACCATCTGCGCACCTGGTATCGCGAAGGCCTCATCTGCATCGGCGACGCCGCCCATGCCATGTCCCCGGTAGGAGGTGTGGGCATCAATCTTGCCATTCAGGACGCCGTGGCGGCGGCCAATATGTTGTGGCGGCCTTTATGCAATGGGGAAAATGTTCCGCTGACGGTTCTGGCCAGGCTACAGACCCGGCGAACGTTTCCGACGCGGGTCACCCAAGCCTTGCAGGTGCTGATCCAGCGGGAGATTCAGCGAGCGATCAACAGGAAAGGGAAAGCCACGGGCAAGACTACTCTCCCATTCTTCCTGCGCCTTCTCGGGTGGTTTCCGGTGCTGCGAAGGATACCTGCGCGGCTGGTAGGGCTGGGAATAAGGGCCGAACATATCCATTCCCCGGAGGTAACAGCGTAATATTGCTTTATCTTTCCTACAACCTCCCGGTACCTCCCGGTCCAAACAGTCTCTTTTTGGCATCGCAATTCTTACTATCTTTAAATATCGTCCGATAAATAGTAAATAACAACCTGTGCCTTTTAAAAAAATACTGCTTCTTATCATTTGCTTTTGTGGGCTGACATCCCTTAAAAAACCAAAATTTCAATACGGAATTCTTATTTCAGCAAATCAGACAATTGACAAAATACCAAAGAGTATTAGTATAAAAATTGTAAATAGTGGAAGTGCAGAAATAACGCTGCACAATTTGATATTTGAATTTTATATTGACGATGATCGTTATTTCGGGATTTTCGACAAGCTAAGGTTTTTTGACACAGCTTTAGTAATTGGCCACAATCAAAAATTCGACGCGACTATAAATTTCGACTCATTGGCTTTTAGCAGCAGTATTAAAAACAAAGCCGTTTCGACCAGGGACTTTAAGAAGCTAATGAAGCATAGTAAGAAAATACTTATCCTGGCCACGATGAGTGATCTTGACAGGTTGAGAAACCCGTTGGAATCCAGTACCCTGGCCCGGTCAAATACAATTGAGGAGCCTTGAATTACAATTTTACCACCTGCGTGACATGGGTAGAATTATTCACCGTGACTTTAACCACATAGCTGCCAGACGCCAGATTGCTCATCGGAATGGGGATCGTATTGGTACCCGTCCCGATCGCCTGCTGCTGCAAGCTGATCCTGACGCCGCTCACCGTCCACAACTCTATAAAGGCCGTGCCCGCGCTGACCGCGTTGATCTGCAGCTCCGCATCCGTATTGCCCGACGCCGGGTTGTTCAACACCGCTACAGAGAAATCCTCCATCGCTACCGTCGCCGAAACCACCTTGCTGTAAATCGACTTCCCATCCAGGTCCGTTTCCAGCACCCGGTAATAATGATGACCTGGACCGGCATTGACATCGACAAAGCTATAGCTGGTCTGATCCGCACTGTTGGCCACCTCCCCGATTTTCGTAAAGTTCACCCCATCCGCGGACCTATCCACCTCATACCTATTGGCCTGCTGATTGTCTGCCACCACCCAGCTCAGATCCACCTTGTTTCCGCTGGGCTGCGCCGTAATGGAAACAAAATCCACCGGCAAGGGGGTACTGCCGGCGGCATTGGAAATGATCGCAAACACCGACTGATCAGGTAAACTCACATTGTTAAAGGTGGCTATATTGCCGGCAAAAGAAGGGTGATAATAGTTCGTCGTCCCCGAAGCGAAAGTAGCATCGCCACTCAGATTCACGATCAACCGGAAATCCGTCCCCGTTCCGATCGTACCCGTAACGGTCAGCCCGGTAAAGTCAAAGTTCAGCGTCACCGGGCCGACCGAATTGGTATTGGCTACCTTCCAGTTCCGGGTCAGGCGGGAACTACCCGCCGCCGCCGCCGGCAGATTGACCGTCTCTTCTATCAGCGGCCCATTGTCGTTGCCGACCATTAAAAAACTCTGGTCGGTGCTGATAGGGGCAACCGCAGCCAGCGTGATATTACCGGCTCCGCTTTGTCCGCCCCCACCGCCACTACCGGTGGTCGCGGAGTTGGTCTGATTGACGGCCAACCCCGAAGTATTATCGAGCGCCAGGCCGAAAACGGAATGATTATAGACGCTGTTAGCCGTGGCATCCCAGACTGTGGCCCCGGCCGAAGACAACAGGCTGATCCCAACCGGAATACCGTATTTCATCGACAGATAGGAAAAGATCTGGTTCCTGGCGGCCCCGCCGTTGACACTGTTATTATACACGATCAGCTCGGCGAGATTGCCGATAAAGGGCTCCTCAGTCGGAACATTGCGCGACCCCAGCCGGTTGACCAGGTTGGAGATAACCCTGTCCGTCAGCGCATCCCCCGCCGGGTCTGAGTTCAATATCACCGTCGTCCCCGCAATATTCGTCTGATCGACCAGTTCCAGGTCACTCGTGTTCTGGGCCAGCAGGTTCACCTCGCTGATATAAGGCTGGCTTGGAGTATAGAACAACCCGAGGCCCTGTGTGTACGGAGAGATCTCATCCTGGTCCCCATATTCGCCGTTAAAGACCCACAAGGCGCCCCCGTCGCCATTGGACCCGGTCGACCGTTGCGACCAGACCCGCTGCGGAGTAGTCGATGAAACAACGGAGCTCCATACCGCAAATATCGCGTAGGCCGGATTATCCAGCGTGATCGGTGCATTGGCGCCCGTCGGACCATCCATCTGCTGGGCGCCATTAAAAAAGACGCTGGGCAGGAAATTGAAACTGGAGTTCCGGACGATCGGCCGGTTATTCGCCGCAGACGTAAAAACATTCGCCGGAAGATTGAAATAGGTCCAACTGTTTAGACTATCCGTAGAACCCAAGGTGGAAGCCGCGTCGGCCCGCAGCCATAAACTTAGGTTGGCGCTTACTCCCCCGGGAGATTGTGCCATCAAGGGAAGGCAAAAAAAGACCGCTAAACCCAGAAAGTAGATTTTTCTCATATGTAAGCTTTGTAATAAAGAAGGCTTTGGTAATACACAGGCCGGACTAAATCCTGGTGAAAGATTATTCAGTCGGAGATTGGATTCGAGAGAGTGGAATGAAGATAACAAAACACGGGCGAAAACCCTGAGACTTTATGGGTTTTCCTGTAGGTTTAAATTGCCTGCAGCGCGGGAATCGGATTCCGAACTCGAGTTTGTAGAAGCAATAACTGTCCGGGAAATTTTTTAACTTCATGGGCTAGTTCAAACCAATAATACCCGCCTCCCGGCCTTCCGGGTGGTATCCATCATGAATACGCGTAGAGATTTTATTAAAAGAGCTTCAGCTGGTATTGGGGCGATCAGTTTGCCGGATATGCTGCGCGCTGGAGTTACAGCTCCGACTTCCAACAGGAAGATTGTTTGTGTCGGCGGCCACCCGGATGACCCGGAAAGCGGTTGTGGTGGCACATTAGCCAAATTGGCGGCATTAGGGCATGCGGTCACCATTATTTATCTGACTACCGGCGAAGCGGGCATCGATGGCACGGGCCATGAGGAAGCGGCCCGGATCAGGAAGCAGGAGGCAATCGCTGCCTGCCGTATACTTAACTGCAAACCGGTGTTTGCGGGTCAGATCGATGGCGACACCGTAGTAAGCAATACAGCTTTACAACATCTTCAGGGCCTGATCGGCCAGGAAAATCCCGACATCGTGTTTTGCCATTGGCCTATCGACTCGCATAAGGACCATCAATGCGCCAGTCTGCTCACCATACAAACCTGGGTGCGATCGGCAAATAAATTCATGCTGTATTTTTTTGAAGTTTGCGCCGGTGAGCAAACGATGGGTTTTCATCCAACGGACTTCGTAGACATTACCGATACACAGGAACAGAAAAGGAAGGCCGTTTATTGCCATACCAGCCAGGACCCGGCAAGTATCTATGCCTGCGGTCATACGGCGATGGAAGATTTCAGGGGAAGGGAATTGGGTGTGAAGGCTGCGGAAGGCTTTGTGAAGATGACAGGTAAAGGGATGGGAATAATTACCCCGTAACGCCAGGGCGAATTACCAGCTTTTCCGTACCCGGTCAGCCGACGGCTATGGGGTCGCCGAACCAGCGCGATGCAGCCCGGATGGCGTCATCAAGGTCAGGCTTACCTTCACAAGCCCAGGCGATAAACCCATCAGGGCGTATCAGTACAGCGCTCAAGCCTAATTGTTCTTTCGCCCGGTCCGAAACATACTTCATTTGATCGCCATATTCACCCGCCAAACTTCTTAGTGCCGCATTCATATCGAAGTCAAGCAGCATTCCCTGACCATCGTGCATTAGCTCACCGATCCTCGTACCGTCTTCCAACTCAAAGTTGGGAACGCTGTACCCTACCAGCGGGTGGTCGCCACCGAGATTGTAGTGTGTGTAAATACCCCACACCCGTCCTGCCATATAAGTGGCACCATCGCGCGTATTCATAAGGTCGCGGACAATCGCGTTCAGCGCAATGGCATGGGGTTCTGGTCCCATGATGGCAACCTGGGCGCGTGACCAATCCAGCACCTGCGCACCAATGGGGTGCCGTTCGGTATAATAACTGTCCAGGAGGCCTTCCGGCGCGTTGTTTTGAATGGTTGCGGCGAGCTTCCAGCCGAGGTTCATGGCATCGCCCAGCCCGAGGTTAAGCCCCTGGCCTCCCAACGGTGCGTGAATGTGCGCGGCATCGCCGGCTAAAAGTATCCGCCCGTTGCGGTAGGTTGTGGCCTGCCGCGCCCGGTCAGTCCACGTGGTTGCTATATGCAGGGCACTGATAGTAACGTCGGTGTTCGAGATGCGGCGTAGCACCTCCTGCACATGTTCAAGGGTCACTAACTTTTCTGAATTATGAAATGCCCCGGCATCAAAATCCTGGATCAACACGTAGCCTGGCTGGGATTGGAGGTACATACCTGCTGCTGTCACGTTTCGGCCCGGGCGGAGCTTCTCCGGGTCGGCAATGTCAACCTGAGTAGAGTAGCCGGTAAATTCCGGCTCCGTACCGGCGAATTCAAAACCGCCCGCCTTGCGAACAACACTACGGCTTCCATCGCAACCGACAAGCCATTTACTTTGAAAAGATCGGTCACCTGACTGAACGGTCACCCCATCCGCAGTTTGATGAAAGCCGGTAATAGCGGCCCGCCGTATTATTTTTACACCCAGGGCTTCTGCGCGGCGGGCCAGCACCGTTTCAAGCTCCTCCATTTCAGAAATTAAAATGGCATCGGTCGAGCTTGGCAGGCGATACCTCCACTGTGAGGTCTCAATATTGTCGTCATGAAATGGAATGCCGGCGAAGTGTCCTGCCTGACGCCGGGGCCCTTGTCCGGTAGTTGAGTGGGGGTTTTTAACACGTTTATGTATCTCAAGTTCTTTTAGCAACCCACGACGGTACAGCGCTTCGATAGTAGGCGCCGAGAGTCCCCGTATCCCGAAAGGAAGTTGCTTTAAGGGTGAGTGCGGATCCTCCGCTTTTTCCAGTATCAGGACAGAGCATTTGGCCAGGGCCAGTTCACAGGCAAGAAAAAGTCCCACCGGGCCAGCACCTGCGACGATTACATCATATACAGAAGTGCTTTGTTCATTTTTCATTTTTTTCCAAATTAATTTGCAGCACTTTTGGTCGTGGCGGTTTAAAGCAATATTTATTTTTTAAGCGCTTTGACAACCAAATCAAAGGTTTTCCAAAGCAATTTTTCGTTCATTTTAAATGGCTTACCCGCCGGGCTTTGCCCCTTATGATGGAAGGTTATCAATGTATACAACGGTGCGAACGCCATAGCCCAATAAACTTCGAGCGGTAAGTTGTCAATCTCTCCCCGGTCAACTGCATTTTGCATGAAGCAGCTTACCATATCCTTATACCCATTTATGGCTGCCGTAAAACGTTGTTGATAGGTAGAGCTTTGTAACTGGTCGAAAAATGAATTCAGCAACGGCTTATCTATAAAGTATTTATAGCGAACTTTCCATTGTACACGCAGTCCCTCTTCAAAGCCCGCATTAGAGTCAAACACACTGATCATGGTATCGCTCACCAATTTTCCTTCCTCGCAAGCTATTTTTGTAATCAGGTCATCCCGGTCTTTATAATAGATGTAAAGTGTGTTGACGGATATTTTACAAGCTTTTGCCAGCTTATTCATGCTGAACCCTTCCAGGCCCTCTTTCACTATTAATTCAATAGACTTCTGCTTTACTAAATTTTCTTTATCAATGTCTCTTGTCCGCATAATATCCGTAAATATAAAAGAATATTTATTCTTTTATGAAAATATTTTATTGATTTCATCAACTAGCGCCGGGGTTAAGGGTGAGGAGGCGGTATGGAGGTAAATGCAAGTAAATCTGCGTTAAGCCGATCCATATGGGTAACCGGTAAGCCGTGCGCAGCACCTTCGTAAACCTTTAGCTGACTTTCCCGGATCAGAGGGGCACTTCTCCGGCTTGTAAAATCAAGACTTGTAGACGTATCGGCGTCTCCATGTATAAGGATGGTTGGCACTGTGATCTTTAGGAGGTCAGGCCTAAAATCGGTTTCGGTAAATACGCGGTGGAGGTCGAGAAATGTGTTCATGGGGCATTGATCGATCATCATACGACCCCACCACTGCATGACTTCGTCTGATACGGGGTTTTGGGGTGCACCGAAAAAGGCCGCGGCAGCTTCAGCGATCACATGAGGACGGTCCTTGCGAACCTTCCTGCGTGCGCTTTCCAGTTCGCTCCGCTCTACGCCAAGGGGGTTGTCCTCCGTTTTCAGCGTGAACGGCGTAATCGTGGCAATCATCATCAGCCGGGCAACACGGTCCGATCCAAAGCGCGACAGGTACCTTACTGCGTCGCCGCAACCCATCGAATGTCCTACAAGCGTAACGTTGCGAAGATCAAGTTGCCTGAAGAGCGCATCCAGGTCACCGGCAAGCGTATCAAAGTCATAACCGTGGCAGGGCATGCCCGATCGCCCGTGCCCGCGCCTGTCATAAGTAATGCACCGCAGTCCCTGGTCGGTTAAGTAAGGAATCTGGTATTCCCACCAGTTCGAGTTAAGTCCCCAGGGAGCGACAAACACAACCGGGCTGCCCTCGCCCCAGTCCTGGTAAAATAAGCTCGTGCCGTCCGGGGCATCTATAAAAGGGTTTCTCCGTTTTATTTTTTTTCCATTTTCAACCCGGCTTACTGCCTGTGTCGTATTTGTTCCAGTAGCTGCGGTCCCCAGCAAGAGCAATGACTTAAAAAGCGTACGTCGTTTCATGATGATTGCATTATATGGTCAAAAGTATATCGGCCGGGTTTAATAAAATTGGAAAAAAACGACATTTTAAAACTTTTACAGCGGGAATATAATGACTAATTTTATCCATACCGGCCCTGGCGTAACTAAACTACAAACTCACACATTCAGGCAATGGAAAGCAAAAATTGTGAATGGATAGAATACAAGCCTGATAGGGCGTTGAACAAATACATCGATGTTTATTGGGCTACTTCCACCAACTCCCTCCATACGCCAGGTCCCAAAATAATATACCCGGATGGTTGCAGTGAATTGGTCGTAAACCTGGGCAAAAATACTTTATACCTTAACGGCACGGTGGCAATTAGACCCGGTGTTGTCTATCTGGGCGGAACGCAACGAGGGCCGATAAGCTTCACAAGTATGCGAGATGGCAAGTTTTATGGCATTAGGTTTAAGCCAGGCGGTTTCGGCACTTTTTTTAGAATGCCATTATATGAAGCTACCGGTCAATTCATTGAGCTCGGCTTAAAAGAATTAGCATTCATTTCAAATTGCGAAAACCCGCAAATCACAACAGCTCTGGCAAATGCCTTTTTTCTGCAAAGGCTAAGCCAAAAAAATGATAGAGTTTTATCTATTACCGAGGATCTCTATTTGACAAACGGATCGATTACCATTGATGATTTAGCTAAAAGACATTCTATTGGATTTCGCTCCTTAGAAAGACTGTTCAAAAATAATGTTGGCCTGGCCCCAAAGGAGTTATCGAAAATAATTCGGTTCCAGTCAGTATTGAAGCGTCTGAAAGATAAAAGCTTTGACGACGACTTTTCGCGGCTGGCCTTTGAGATGGGCTATTACGATCAATCACATTTGACCAATGAAATAAAAGCGTTTACAGGCCAAACGCCTTCACAATTGCACTCTTTTCTTAACAGTTAATTTACCGCCCTATTCATTTTTAATCAATACTTATCATGTCATGCCAATTCAAGCGCCGTCCCAGTCAGCAGTTATTCCTGAACAATCCAAAAAGATATTTTACATAGACAATTTGAAGGTTGGGCTTATCACCCTGGTAGTTGTGCAGCATGCTTTAATTACCTACGGCGTCGAAGGGGGATGGTATTATGCGCAAAAAACAACCCATACCGGCGCAGTTATCCCGATGACACTACTGGCAATTATTAGCCAATCCTTTTTTATGGGGCTTTTCTTCTTTCTTTCTGCTTATTTCATACCGGGATCATATAATAAAAAGGGTGCGGCCCGTTTTGTTAAAGACAGACTTTTAAGATTGGGTATCCCATTGGTATTTTATTCGTTCGTTCTTTCACCGGTATTAATTTACCTGGTTTACTATTTTGGCAAAGGGCACCATATCACTTTTATACAATTTCTAGGCGGTTTTCATGATTGGATAGATTTTGGCGTGCTTTGGTTCGTAGCTGCCCTACTGCTGTTTACATTTGTTTATGTTTTGTGGCGCGTTGTAAGCAAAAAATACCAGTCAAAACCCCTTACAGCCCCATCTTCAAGGATGATCCTTGGGTTTGCTGCCGCAGTGGGCATTATAAGTTTTTTAGTGCGAATAGTATTTCCTATTGGATGGATCTTAAACCCGGTTGGGTTCCAGTTAGCCTATTTTTCACAATACGTGGCGCTTTTTTTACTGGGTCTGGTGGCGGCTAAAAACAATTGGCTGGATACATTCCCTTATGATAAAGGTAAAAGGTTTGCCCGCTATGCGCCGCGGCTACTATTATTTTTGGTGATTATTTCTGTACTTGAAAAAGTAGCTAAGACACCACAGGCCTGGTTGACCGGCGGACTCCACTGGCAGCAACTACTTTACGCGGTTTGGGAGCAACTATTGGGGTTTTCAATTATAGTGGCCTTGTTAACATATGGAAAGAAGTTGTGGAACAAATCGTCGTTCTTAATGGGTAAGCTAGCCCGCAATGCATTCGCGGTTTATATCTTTCATCCCCTGGTGCTTATTGCCCTTGCGCTTACATTCAGGAACTGGGGCGTTGATCCGGCGTTAAAATTTTTGGTGGTGGCCCCTTTAGCGGTTGTGGGCAGTTTTTTACTGGCTTCGGTGATAACGTTGATTCCGGGGGTCAGGAAGATAATTTGAGACCGGATCCATCAGTTGAAGCTTAAGTATCCTCCCTCTTCTCAGAACACCCTGGTTTGGGCGAGTACAGCAGCCGCCGTCCAGGCTTTGATGGCAAACCCGGATTTTCCCAAGCAATAATCATGTGATGCAATCCGAGCCCACTTGAATGCAATCGATGCAAATTTTCAGCGGAGAGGAAGGGATTGCCTCCGCGCGCTTCGCCTCCGGGATGAGCATTAAGGAAATTGTTGAAGATTACCCTTCTATCAAAGAAGATGATATCCTGGCAGCTTTAGCCTTCGCTGCAAATAGGGAAGCAATCAGACCCTGTACGGTTAAGCTCATCATCAAGTTTTCGGATCCGGAGCAAACAATTTTGAGTCAATTCCTATTTGCCGTTCCCAATCGGCAGTATCCCAATAAGTTCGTTGTTCCACTATTAATCCTTGAGGGTTAACACGGAAGAAGGCGCCAACCGGAAGTTTGTACGACCTGTTAGTAGGCGCGATCATTCCCGATGGCAATTGCATTGGGCCGGTGAATGTAGCTGTCTCAATGACTTCACACGTTACCTTGTCGCCGTCTGCCACAATGCTGACTAGCTCTTCCTTTAAATCCGGGAGGGATTTATCAAACATCTGAAATCCCATCGCGATCATATTTTTGCCCACCGGCCGACCCTGACTAAGGGAACTGCGAGAGATAAAATCCGGGGCCAATAAGGCGAGCAAGTCCTCCAGATTGTGTTCCGTCCAGGCACGCCAATAATTCATTACTGTTTCTTTAGGCGTCATGAGTAACAAGTTTTTCTGCCGGTTTGAATTGTTTCATTAAGCCTGCCATATCAAGATACTCGTGGAGCTGACATATCTTCCCTTGTTCATTAATTTGGTATATAAAACTGACAGCTACTGCATATTTCTGTCCCACAAGTGTGGCCGGATCACCCGGAAACTGCCATCCGGTGGTTTTGGAAAACTCCACCGCTTCCGCGGTAATTGTACCCCGGTTGATATATTCAAAAACACCCCATTCTGATGTAGCCTTATCAAACAATATTTCCGGTGCTTTGTCAGAGGCAAGTTTCCCCTGTGTGCATAGTTGAACAACTTCTTTTTTGCCCTTGTATATTTTGTTCATGTCAGGCATTAATGTCCACTGGCAATCTTCCGCGATAGTTTCAGCCATGGTTTTGAAATCATTATGAAAGCCGGATTCAAACAGTTTGCGGAAAACGGTCATAGTTTCCGTTGTCATTTTCATTTGTTTTAAATTGGTGAATTATTTCTTTGCTTTTTCTTTGTTCATTTCAAATACATCATCCAGCCAGTCAAATTCAATTTGGTGTTTAAGGCTGGGATTATTCACCTGGCAGTGTGCCTCACCTCCCTCGTATGCGGTAACCAGGCGTTCTGTCTTGGGACAGGTCAGTTTTTCGAAAAATTCATGTGCCATTGAATTAGCCAATTGCCCTTCGCCCTCACCCTCTATGCTTAAGAAAGGGCATGTAATTTTTCCTTCGAGCCCGGCAAGGCTGTAACCGCCTGAATTGTCCAGAAAGGCGGCAAGCGACTTTCCTTCCATACCGCAGCGCGCCTGCACATCTGTTACCATGAACTTCTTCATTGGTTCAGATAAATCCACCTTATCTCCTATGTCCTCGCCATAGGGTTCGGTCGGGTTAATGCCTATCAAAGCCATAAAGACAGGCTTCATTTCAGGTATCACCGAATTTGCGATTACGGCAGTAATGCGTTTCTCGAATGCAACAGCACGCGGAGCAAAATATCCGCCCATGCTGAGGCCGGAGAGCGCCAGCCTTTTAGGGTCAACGTCACTGCGAGACAAAACATGGTCAACGGCATATTTTGCAGGAACTTCATAATCCGGGCGATAGGTCAAAGAATGGTCCATTGCGTAAGCGCCAACCTGACCAGGGCCTTCCCACAAAAATGCATTATAGCCCCGGCGAACTGCCGCAGCGCCGCCGCCAAAGTCGTATAGCTCTTCGCAGGTGCTATCACCTCCTCCGAGAATCATTATCGTCGGTCGCGGAACGCCATCAGCAGAAGCGCGCATAAAATACCCGGGCAATGTTTTGCCGTTTTCGTATGGAATAGTGACCGGCTCTATTGGAATGTCGAACAATTCCGCTGCCTGCCTGAAACATGCGCGATGTTGCTTATACATCTCAAACTGACGCGGGTCTTTGGTCCCGAGATAGAAGAGGCCCGTCCTCCAATACATGGACGCCCGGAGGAATGCCTCCCGTGCACTTACAATATGGCCGCCTTTAAGACAGCTATTGGCGATGCCCTCTATCCGCTCTGCAGTAGCCATCCATGCAACAGTCCAGCTTTCTATATCTCCGTCCTTAATCCGCCGCGCCGTTGTGTACAACTCACCGATGGCTCCGCCTTCACCATAAGCTCCGGCTAACATAGTTCTGACGAGTTGGTAATCAAAATTCGACTTGAAGAGTTGAGGCATACCCGGCGTAGCGCCAAAAACCGCTCCGGTTGTTGAAGTTTTCCCATTGGGGACGGCTGTAGTTGGTTTTTTTAACGCTAAAGTTTCTGTTGTCATTTATTTTAGCTTTTAATTTCTATTGATTAAAAAAATGATTTAAGAATATAGGCGATGTGATTGACCTGGTTCAAGCAGCGTCAATAAGTCGAAATATTCCCTGACCGTAATTAGTTTACCATCCTTAATTTCGCACATCAGTATAATTGGCAATTCGAATTTTGTTCCCGGGGCTGGCTTTTGTGACGAAGTTGATGGCCAATTTTCGGTAACTATTCCCGTGTGCACATATTCCCAGCAGAGTTTGGTGCCTTCCTCATTAGTGAAAACATTAGTAGGTTTGATGCCCAACTCTCCACTATGTTTTCGCGCTGCGACAGAGCGATTTGCCAGCTCCACCATTTTATCAATTCCCCGGAATGTTTCTCCTGTTGCCATTACTTTCCACTCTCCGCCCGGAGCAAGAAGTTTTTTCCAATTTTCAATATCGTCAGACGTAAATGCAGCTGTGAAATCCTTAATGAGATCAGCGGTATCCAATATTTCTGCGGTCATTTTATTTGATTTATTGTCGTGGCGAAAGATTTTTAAAACTATACAAAAGGTAGGATAGGTAAAACAGATGGATGTTATAGAATATTGTAAATGATTTGCATTATTCACACTTGGCAATTTGCCCATGGATTATCAAATTCACTTCATACAGAACGCTGTTTATACTGCATAATGGTACTTCCGTATGGAGAAACCAATGATATAGATGGAAGACCCCCGGTAAAAGTTAGCCGGATGATCCGGAGACGGATTTTGCGCTCAGTATACTTCGGACTTCCCTCTGACAATCGCGGAGGCTTTGACCAAATACGCCAATCAGAAAACGGTCAATCTTTTTGGAATCAATGTTTACAACTATAACGAGAACGGCTGGCCTGTCCCCTTGTAT
>Ga0302324_100018192_pt1 | contig 13875 bp, 13 predicted proteins | sample Palsa_T0_1_FD_201949 | JGI IMG/M metagenome (GOLD analysis project Ga0302324, IMG submission 201949) | Peat permafrost microbial communities from Stordalen Mire near Abisko, Sweden - Palsa_T0_1 | ecosystem: Environmental > Terrestrial > Soil > Palsa > Peat permafrost | place: Sweden: Abisko... | reverse complement strand
TCATCGGGCTGTACGACCTGCTCGGGTCGGCCGGAGCCAACCCGGTCGTGGCGCTCAACCGGGCCGTTGCGGTGACTGAGCGCGACGGGCCCGAGCACGGGCTGGCCGCACTGGAGGCCATCGTCGGGCTGGAACGTTCCCATCTCTGGCACGCCGCTCTGGCCGACAACCTCCGACGGCTTGGCCGGACGGCGGAGGCTGCCGGGGAGCTGGAAACCGCCGCCTCGCTTGCGCCCACCGAGGGCGAACGACGTCTGCTTCTGTCCCGTCTCCTCGACGTGAGGCCCGAGCCCGCCTGACAGATCCCAGAGCACCAGGTGTCCTCTACTGGTTTCGCCGTTCGTCCTCTTACCGAACGCAGATCCCGATCTCGGAGATCACATTAGAGAGGAGAAGCTGATGACAAACAGCAACGCCGAACAGACGATCTCGCAGGAGAAGTACGTGTCCGTGGCCACCTTCCGCAAGACCGGGGTGGCCGTCGCGACGGCGACCTGGGTCGTCCCGCTCGACGGCGGGCGGGCGGGCCTCTTGACCTCCTCGGCCTCGGGCAAGGCCAAGCGGCTACAGAACAACCCGAGCGTGACACTGCAGCCGAGCGACGTCCGAGGCCGGGTCAAGGCCGGCACCACGCCGCTGACCGGCACCGTTGAGTTGGTGACTTCCGGTCCGGACTTCGAGGCGCTGACGTCCAAGGTGAAGGCCAAGTACGGCCTGATGGTGCCAATCATGCGGCTGGTGGACGGTGTGCGACACCTGGGCAAGGGCCCCTTTCCCTATGCGGACACCGGCGTGGTGGTCACGTTCCAGGGCTGATTCCCGCGGCCACCGTCGTGGGAATCAGCGGTCGGCAGCTGGCACGGCCCGCGAGTCAGGGAGTCGCGGGCGGTTGCCCAGCCCGTGCCGGGTCGCGGCCAGCGCCGCCAGGATCTTCTCGATCGCCACGTCCTGGGCCAGCTGGTAGGCCGAGATGCAATGACCTTCGGGTAACTAACCCGAAGGTCACTGGGACGTCGAGTTTCTGGGGGCACTCAACGCTGGCGACGCATGACTGAGTAGGGCAGCTGCGTATGCACTGCCCTATGCAGGCACGTCTACCAGCGGATATGGTGACGCCGAGGTCTGAAGTGGGGTGAGGGCAGCAACCCCCCGCCACTACAATCCGAACCAGCGACTGCGGCTCGGGGCTCTACGGCGAGGTCGTCCGAGCGTCCAGCTTCGAGACGAGACCACTGGGCGAGGGGTCGTCCGTTTGGCCATGGGAACGGCGCTGGTGACCAATCGGGCGAGCCGCTGGAAGTCCGCGTGATGGAGCACTGTTGCGGCCAACCTGTGGGTGACTCCTCCCACGACTCCTGGCGTCCGTACGCGGTGAGGTCCATCAGCGTATAGCTGTGGTCCATCGTCTCGACGCCGCGCAGCGTCGTCCAGTAGGTCTCGAAGACGCGGTCGCCGTCCCGCAGATAGCACACGATGTGCATCCGGCCGATATTGCGCCCGACCAGGAGCACGTCGAGGGAGGATTCTGCCGAGTACCACGGCACGTCCCAAGCCATGAAATTGCGGTAGCGGTCGCTCTCCTTGTAGGGACCCTGGCAGAAGACCGCGTAAGTGATGTCGCGAGAATGTAGGTTTGACAGCTCCTGGACCTGGGTGGTCACCCACGTGCAGCCTTCACACTGCTCGGCCGCAGGATGGCCGGGGTGCCACATGAAGTAGTAGGCGAGAAGCTGTCGCCGCCCTTCGAACGCATCGAGCACGGTGAGCGGCCCGTGGGGCCCGATCAGCGTCACGGTTGGGTCGACCTCGACCATGGGGAGGCGACGTCGGGCGGCCGAGATTGCGTCACCTTCACGCGTATGCGCCTTCTCCCTGGTCCGGAGCCTGGCCACCTCGGCCTCGAAAGCGGCCCGGTCGACAGCCGTGGGCATGCTCGGTCCGTTGGTCACGCCTGACTTCGATCCGCTTAGGTCGCTTGATCCATCCGATCCATCTTTCACGCCGATTCCCTTCGATTCGCAGTGTACTCAATCGGTGTTGGGCTACCTACCGCGTCGGACGCGGGATTGCCGGGGGTGTTATTCGGGATTCGGCTCGCCGCGACCGGTCATGATCAGATCATGCAGGCTCTTGTTGATATAGAAGCCCCAAGCGCTCGAGCACGCCTCGAAACACTTGAACTCCGGCACCAGACCTCTGTGGGTGAATCGCAGTTCGGTGGCGTCACCCTCCGGTGTGATGTCGAAGGTGATGTCAGTGCCGACCCACTCGTCCGGCTCCTCAGTGAAGTTGAGAAACGCCTCCTCGATATGCCAAGCAACCCGTGAGTTGGGAGTGAACTCGCTGATCTTCTGTTTGGTGTAGTGGACGTCTTCGTAGCGGTAGGTGAACTCAGAACCGAGCGCGTCTGTGTCCCCTTCAATGGTACCCGACCACCACCCGCGGACGTTGTTGATTGCCGCAAAGACCTCCTCTGGGCTCCGGTCGATTGCGAACGTGGCGGTAAAGTCACTGCTGGACATAGCTGGTCTTCCTTTCTTTGAATGATGCGCTTGTCGTTATGGAGGCCGTCGCGTTTGAGGACGGTGGTGTCGAATCGGTCGCTGCTGCGGTCGTCGCTGACGCTTTTTCAAGAGTCGGACGCACGAGGGACGCCTTGACGAGAGGTCTCCTGGGAGTCAAGAGGCGACAGCTGCTGGCTCGATGAAGGAGGCGAACTGGCGCTCGAGGGACTTGATCGCTCCGGTGCGCCAACTGAGCGCCACGTCCTCCAGCATCGGGTGCGGGAAGATCTCTTCCTCGCCGGCCTGCACCCCGTCGAGGAGGGCCCCTGCCGCGAAGTCGGCGGACACTTTTGGCACGTCGAATCCCCGGGACATCTCGGTGTCGGTTGGCCCCACCAGCACCGCGTGCACGCTCACGCCTCGTTCGGCGAACAGCGGACGCAGGTTCTGGGTGAGCGAAAATGCCGCGGCCTTGGACACCGAGTAGGACGGAATGATCGGCAGTGCGGCCAGAGATGCGATCGACAGCACGTTCACGACCGCGCCGTGGCTCTCGGTCAGAGCGGGCAGAAGGGCCTGGGTCAGGTCGTAGGGGCCGAAGAGGTTGACCGCCAGATGCGCTTCGAGGGCGGTCCGGTCGCTGAGGTCGTCGTACAACCCGACGCCGGCGTTGTTGATGAGCACGTCGAGGGAGGCGACTCTATCGGCGGCCGCCTGGATCAGCGACCGGTCAGTGATGTCGAGGACGAGAGGGGTGACTCGCTCGTCCGGATGCGTCATGGGCGTCCGGGTCCCGGCGTAGACGCGCTTTGCGCCTCTCCGCAAAGCTTCAGTCACAAGAGCCTGTCCGATGCCTCGGTTCGCGCCGGTCACCAGAATCGTCTTGTCGTGGATAGTCGTTCTCATTTTTTGTTCCTCCGTAATTTTGGCTGGTTGGTTGGCTGGTTTGAGTACGTAGTCGTTCGCTACGTCGTCCCTAATACGGCGGCATCGGATCGGACGGAAAACGTCCTCATCCTTCCGATCGTGCAGGCCTCGGCCGGCTACGAAGCCGTCGAGTGGCAGAGTCATATTCAGGGTCACGTTGAGCGGCTTTTTCCCTTCTGAGGGTCGCGAAAGGGCGGGTCCTCTGGTCGCCGCGGATGGTGGCTAGCGCCGGCAGCATGACGGCGGCGATCAGGACGAAGGTCGTGGCGTAGCCGAGTGGGATGATGAGCAGCCCGGCTGTAAGCGCTCCGGCGGCCATGCCGAGGTCGTAGGCGGCGTTCCAGATCGCGCTCACGACACCCTCGACGCCTGGTGAAATTCGGTGGTACATGAGGACGAGGGTCGCGTTTTGTAGGACACCGAACCCTGCCCCAAAGACAACAGCCCCGCCAATGACCGCTGCGGGGGTGCGAGTGGCGGCAAGACATGTCATGCCCGCTGCGCTAGTTAGCAGCCCAGGTGTCAGCAGCCGGTCGTGGCCATCGCGGTCGCCGCGTCGACCGGCCGCGAAACGGGCCACTGTCGCGCACGCGGGCTGGGCGAGAAGGGCTGTCGTGGGCACCCAGGCTGGCTGGCTTGCTGTCGCAAGGGGGAGATAAGTGACCATTACGCCGACTGCCGCAGTCGAAGTCGCGAAGACGATCGCCGGTCGCGTAAGAGCGGAGTCTCGGACGACGGCGCGCAACCGGAGGCTTCCAAGGCCGTTGATAGAAGGGTCCTCGCGTGGCAAACCAAATACGGAAGGAAGGGCGAGGAGTGTCAACATCGCGGTGGCGTCAAAGACCGGCGCGTACCCCCAGCGCGTTGCGACCCACAGGCCCGCGGGCAGTGCCAAGAGGGCCGGGATCCCGCCGACGAGCCCGACGAGTCCGAGACCTTCCCCGCGTCTGTTACGTGGGATCAGCGTGACCGTGACGGCCCCACCGGCGACCACGCAGATAGCGAAGCCGCCGCCACGAACCAGGCTGACGATGAGGATCACCCACATCCTGTGGGCAGAGGTCAGGACAATGATTGGCGCACCGAGCAACGTGAGGCCGATTCCCAGCGCCGAGCGATAGCCGACCCGGTCGATTAGGCGTGGGGTGAGCGTCTCACAGACCACACTGGCGACCAGCAGCGCGGCGGTGGGCAAGGCAGCTGTCCCGGCGGAACCGGCTCGCTTTGCGAACAGCGGCATCACCGCGAGGGGCAGGTAGAAGCCGATCGAGGTGCCCACAATGGAGACGAATCGCGTCAGTAGGGCTCGGGAGACGATGGGCTCCGGCGCTTCGCCCTCAAAACGATTCGTGGTACGAGCCCAGGCCATGACGTGATCCTAAGAAGAAACTGGATCACAAGTAAGATCCAGTTTTATGGTTGTTGAGTGGTCCGGTTCGGGGCCAGAGTTACTGTTGACGATCGATCGGGGCAGTGCGGCGGGGCTGCGCTCGCAGCTCGAGGCTCAGTTGCGCGAGGCCATCCGCACCGGTCGCCTGGCCGGTGGGGAGCAGGTTCCGTCATCTCGCAAACTCGCCCACACTCTTGGTCTGTCTCGTGGGCTCGTCCAGGACTGTTATGCGCAGCTGCAGTCAGAGGGCTATCTCACCTCCCGCGCCGGATCAGCGACACGCGTGGCTCCAACCGCGGTGGCCCGTCCGCTAGAGCGGCCGCGGCAGAACAATTCGACCAACCGCCGCCGGCACCCGGTCGCCGACTTCCGCTCCGGGGTACCCGATCTCGGTCTGGTTCCGCGCGAGGACTGGAGTTGGGCCATCCGCGAGGTGTGTCGGACCATCCCGAACAACGCCTTCGACTATGGCGACCCTGTCGGCGAGCAACAACTGCGGGACGTCCTCGCTGCCTACCTTGGGCGTGTGCGTTCGACCGCGGCCGGCGGGGATCAGATCGTGATCTGCACCGGCATGGCTCAGGCCATCGCCCTGGTGTTACGAGTTCTCGCCACTGACGGCATCGACACCCTCGCTGTAGAAGATCCCGGCGCCTGGCGCTTCACGGCTGAGCAGGCGGCCGCCAACGGAGTTGCTCTCACACCGATTGCCGTAGACCGCGACGGTCTCGATGTCACGCTGCTTGAGCGCACGGAGGCACGCGCCGTGCTGGTCACCCCGGCTCACCAGTGGCCGACCGGCGTGGTCCTCGCCGGCCACCGGCGCCAACAGCTGATCGCATGGGCCCGCGAGCGCGACGCAATCATCATCGAGGACGACTACGACGCCGAGTTCCGTTACGACCGCGATCCCGTCGGCGCTATGCAAGGTCTTGCTCCGGACGCGGTCATATCGCTCGGGACGGTCAGCAAGTCGCTCGCACCGACCCTCCGGCTCGGTTGGCTACTCGCGCCCGACCGGCTACTCGATCGATTGGCACTTGCCAAGCAGGTCGCGGATCGCGGCAGCCCCGGTCTCGACCAGCTCGCCCTCGCCAAGATGCTCGAATCTGGCCGCTATGACCGGCACCTGCGACGCATGCGCACCGAATATGCGAAAAGGCGCGAGGTCCTCGTCGCTGCCCTAGCTCTGCATGCACCGGGGGTTGCTATCACGGGTCTAGCCGCCGGCTTCCATGCCGTCGTGACGCTTCCGGCCGACGCACAAGAAAACCGGATTATCGAGAAGGCCGCCAGACGTGGCGTCGGCCTCTATGGAATGTCCAGCATGCGACATTCGGCCGGCCCCCATCAATCGCAGCTCATACTCGGCTTCGGCGATACCAGTCAGAGCGCGATTCAAGCCGGCATCGCCGCCGTGGGGGATCTTCTCTGTGGCACACCCGAATAGAACGTTCAGGTCAAACAGGTGAAACTCGCCTCGTGGCCGCGTAGCCCTGATCCCGCAGCAATCCGGCCGTCGTCTGTATACGCAAGGCCCGGGAGCCACGGTCACGTGACGACACGCCCAGGGCCTTTACTAGAGCGAATGGTCTAGAGCCAAACCGATCGCTCCAGTGGGCAACCCGTCCTGGTGGGTGGAAACCGAAGTAGAGGCGGCCGAAGATTTTCGAGAGCACATAGAACGTGAGGGCACAAAGGGTTGTTGCAGCCAACAGGACCCAGGAGCCGCTTTGCGTATTTGTCGCTGCCGGAGCAAGCCTGCCGACGGCATAGCGCGACATGAGTGTCCGTCGCCGCCCTATCGACGATTACTACAACCGTTACTACAACTCCGAGCAACTGGAGGTCTACGAGTGGACCAGGTAGACGAACGGTCCAGCTCAGGACTACCTCGCAGACTGACGCCGATTCCACCGACGACGATCAACGCCCTCATAACCCGAAGGTCGGAGGTTCAAATCCTCCCCCGCCACCAATGCCAAAACTATTGTCATCACTTGGTCGTGCCCTCCGGAAGTCCGTGGTGGCCGCGAGTCGCATGTGATCACAAGCATGGGTACTTGTCATCACTTGTCATCACATTGTCATCACCCTCTTCGGTGACCAGTTGGTCTCTACGAGTTCGTCGAAGCCCGCCTGTCGTGTGTTCGCAAGATGGCCCTTCAGGCCCTCCTCTGCGGCCCGGCCGCCGGGACGTTCCACAAGGTCGGATGGTGGCCGTCGAGCGCAGCCAGAAACTGCGGCTCGGTCAACGACAGGAAGTCACCCACCGAACCGGCCCAGCCGTATCCCCGCCCCACCGGAAGATCATGCCAGGCCAGGGCCGGCAGCGGTGTCGGACATGCGTGGCACGGCACTATGACCTTCGCCTCCGGTGAGTTGCGACTAGCGGGGACCCTTTGTGCTAGAAGCCTTTGAGGGTGGGACGGGCGGCGGAGGAAGCCATCGTTTCATGAAGTCGCCGAAGAGGGGGACGGTGAAGTCGATCTCGCCCAGGCGGGGGGAGTAGCAGAGGGCGCGTTTGATGAGTTGATCTCGGGCGGGCGCCAGTGCGTTGGTGGTGCGCCCCAGCCGGGCGGCTACTTCGGCCGATTTGATGGGCCCGGGCTCCAGTTCGGCCATGACCCGCAGGTAGGCCCGTTCGGTATCGTTGGTGCGCTCCGCCCGGGCCCGGTAGAAGCCGTCGTCCAGTTCGGCGATCGCCACGGGCAGAGAACGCTCCACATCGTCGAGGGTGATCCGGGTCGGACCCTCGGCCACGTCCCAGACCACCTTGCCGAAGGCCTGGACGAAGAAGGGGTAGCCCCTGGTGACGTCCACAATGCGGCGCAGGGCGCCCTTGTCCCACCTGACGCCTTCGTCGGTGGCCGGGGTGGTCAGCGCCTCCATGGCCAGGTCGGGAGGGAGCGACTCTACGCGCGAGAACATGAACATTCGCTCCGCGTAGGTCTTGGCCTCTCCAGCCACCGCCGCCAGGGAGGGAAGACCAGCCCCGGCGATGGTGATCGGCAGGCGCAGCTGGGCGGCCCGGTGGAGGCCGACGATGAGGGCGGTGAGCGTGGGCCGATCGACGAAGTGAAGCTCGTCGATGGTGACCAGGACCCCGCTGTCGTAGTCCCGGGCCACTTCGCCGATCTCGACGAAGAGAGCGGCCAGGTCCATGGCCAGGTCTCCAGAGTCTGCCGGGCCGGGAACCGGGTCGACGTCGATGCTCAACTCGAAACCTGCTGGCCCGAAGCGGAGACTGAACGCCTTGAGAATTCCAAGGGCGAGCCGGACGCGCTCACCGATGCGACGCTTGGCGTCCATCGCGAGCAGGGCCCGCCGGAAGGCGGCGACGAGACCGGCTGCCAGGACCCCGTCCTCGTTGACCTCCAGGTGCTCGTGGAAGAAGCCGCGCCCGCCGGCGATCAACTCGAACTCATTGAGAAGCACGGTTTTACCGACGCCCCTCAACCCGACCAGCAGCTGGCTTCGGGCATCCCTGCCCTGGAGTAGACGCTGCAGGGCCACGTCCATGGCGTCGATCTCCCGTTCCCGGCCAACGAGGGCCGGCGGCCGGGAGCCGGCCCCTGGGCTGTAGGGGTTGCGAACCGGGTCCACGCCCACGAATATACCTCGGTATAGCTTCGTATAGCGATTTTCCTATTCCAGCCGGTATGGGGTGGTATAGTCAGGAATAGCGAATTCGCTATACTGGCCCAGCGGATTCGTCATTTAGTCCTCCGTCAAAGGAATGTGCCAGCCCGCCCTAGTCCAGGACCGAAGGTCATGCCACGAGCGACCACGACCTCGGGTGCCTAGCATCTATTCCGCCCCGCAAAAGTCGTTCCGTAGATGACGGCCGATCCCCAAACCCCGCCGCGCCTTCGTTTCCTTCGTTACTAGCGGTCCGGCGGCCGAGCAGGGTGTCAGACCCGTTGGCGCAAACCCTGGAAATCTGCCCCGCACCGTCCGCTGAGTGAGCAAGATCGACAGGTGCTGGAGATCCCGCCGCTGCCGAGATCACGATCCTGCTGGTCGTCGCCTAGGCGTCGAGGAAGGATTGAAGCTGCTCGCGTACGCCTGGCATGTCGCGGATCACCTCGTCGAGCTGCTCTTCGGCGTGAGCCTGCTCGGCGACCCGGAGCAGAGTGTCAAGGCGCTGCTCCGCCTCCCGGACTTCGCGCTCCTCCTCGGTACGGAGTCGCTTGGAATTCTTCTTGGCTACGTCCCAAGCGTACCGCCCCGTACCCCTCGCGCTCCGTCTCTTCGGCAGGTCGGCCGGAGCAAGGCGAACGTCGGGCAGCTGACCCGAAGGTCAGACCGTCCGAACCACGACGTGGACGCCGCGGGGACGATGTACCCGGCGGTCGGGAACATACTGCTCGGCTGTTGCTTTCGATCTTCGGGGACACCGGTCGAATACCTCAGGCCCTTGCATTTGCGTACTCCGTTTCCTGCCGTGTCTGAGCCGGCAGGAGCCGACTGCCGAGTCCGCGATGATTTCCACCTCGCTCGTACGCGATGACTGGGCCAACCGGTAAACGTCTGATGGACGACACGAACCTGAGCAGTGTCGCCGGACTAAGGGAGACGCAATGGACGTCATCAACTTGGGTGCGACGGAAGGGCTGGCGCCGGTGAACTGGGCGAACGTCGTCGAGAAGCTCGATGCCGGCTCGCCGCTGGCTCCGACGCTCACAACGCTCGCACGACGTGGCTCTCGACGGTGAGCGAGGACGGCAGCCCGCACGTGACCGCGGTCGGTGCGCTCTGGCTGGACGGAAGCTTCTGGTTCCAGACCGGATCGGGTACCCGGAAGGGCCGCAACGTCGCCCGCGACCCGCGCTGCTCGATTGCGGTGTCGATCCGCGATGCAGACGTCGTCGCCGAGGGCGAGGCAGCCCGGGAGACCGACCCGGCCACACTGCGCGGCGTACCACGGTCCGACATCAGTTTTGTTACCTGATGGGCACTCTCAGGAGAGAGCGTCCAGAAGTCCCACTGCATGTTCTTGTCTCGCAGCCCTGAGTCGGGCAATCGCTTCTGTGTATGAATGAAGTCGGAGAACTTCGAAGCGTCGCGGATGAAGAACACGGGTGTGTTGTTACCTACCAGGTGGAAGTTCCCCTCCTCCGTATAGAACTTCAGCGCGAAACCGCGCGGATCGCGATCGGTGTCCGTATAGCCCTGCTCGCCCGCAACTGTGGAAAACCGAGCAAATATGGGGGTCTGCCTGCCCGCCTCACCAAGGAAATCGGCGTGAGTGAACCACGTGACATCCCCGGTGACCTCGAAAAACCCGTGGGCGCCGCTTCCTTTTGCGTGAACCACCCGCTCAGGCACCCGCTCCCGGTTGACGTGCTGCATCTTTTGGACCAGGTAGTGGACGTGGAGCACGGTGGGTCCCCCCCTTCCGACGGTCAGCGAGTACTCGTCGCTCTGGGCGGGGATGCCTGAATCGGTCGTTGTCGAAGGTGGTCTCGACGACGTCACGTCTTTCTCCAATCTTGAGGGCGCGTCAGCGCAGACGCTGATTGACGATGAGAACACCGAACGAGCAAGGTGCACTGGATGGGGGGGCACCCAGTGCACCTTGCCGCGAGGCTGTTGCGACCTCGGCCACAGATTGTGCGGCACGAGATCGAGCCGACTGTCCGCGCGTGGTCGCTCCCCGGTTAGCCAATGAACTTCATGAAGGCCTCGTTGACCTCCTCGGCGTGCGTCCAGCCCACGTTGTGTGGCCCGCCTTCGATCGGGACGTACTCGCAGTCCTTCACGATCTCGGGAATCCGTCGTCCCGTGGCGGCGTTCGGCAAGATCCGGTCTTCAGTCCCCTGGACTACCAGCAAGGGCACGTCAATCTTGGGAAGGTCCGCCCGGAAGTCGGTGAGCCAGGTCGCCACGCAGGCGTAGGTGGCGTAGGCCGACGAGCCGGCCGCCACCTGGAAACTGGCGTTCCACGCCTCGTCGCTGATGCGGGTGCCGTGGAACTCGTCGACGTTGAAGAAGTTGTCGAGGAAGAACTTGAACCAGGCGTAACGGTCCTTGGTGATAGTGTCCTTGAAGCCATCGAAGACGCTCTGGGGGACTCCCAAGGGATTGTCGTCGGTCTGGAGCAAGAACGGTGGAATCGGCCCGAACAAGGCTGCCTTGGCAACCCGTTCTGAGCCGTAGGTCCCAAGATAGCGGGTTACCTCACCGGTTCCCATCGAGAACCCGGCCAGGATCATGTTGCGTAGGTCGAGCTTGTCGACCAGGGTCTTCAGGTCGGCGGCGAAGGTGTCGTAGTCGTAGCCCGTCGTCGGCTGGCTCGAGCGCCCGAAACCCCGCCGGTCGTAGGTGATGACCCGCTTGCCGGCCTCGAGGAGCACGGGAACCTGCTTCTCCCAGGAGTGTCCGTCGAGTGGGTATCCATGGATCAGCACCACGGGTTGCCCTGAGCCGTGGTCCTCGTAGTAGATGTCGATCGGGCCCGAGTTCTCCTGACCAACGTTGATAAATGGCATTTCGTTCTCCTTGTGCCGGACTGCAAAGCGGGCGGTCTGCCAGCTCTTACTCATGAGCCAAACACAAGGTCGTCAGTTCAGCATCAGTAGTCGGTACTACTTCCAGTTCACACGTGAGGCGACACGGAAGTCGCAATTCGGTGGCCCCTTGACAGCCTGCTGATCATTACCCCTGACGATCAGGCGTGACCGTGGAGTCTGCACAGGGTCCACGATCAGTGACGGGCCGGGCGCCGGAACCCCCTGGGTCACTGGACCTCGCACGCGTCTGTTGGCGCCCTCCTAGGTTCAGGTTGTCCGAACAGGTCTCCACTACAGGAATTAGTAGCGGCTACTGAGGACCAACGGACGATGCTGCGGTTAAGTGGACCAAGCCGGGTTTGACCTTCTGCAAACGCCGCTATCTCACCAAAGGAGAGCACCATGGCATTGGCTACCACCGAAGCACCCGTCGCCGTCAGGCCCACGGGAACCCCAGCCCATCCCGCCACGGACCCTGCCGGTCCTACTGGTCGGCTTGCCACCTGGGTTGCTGCAACAACACTCGAAGACGTTCCGGCCTCTGTCCGCGATCGGGCCAAGCACCTGGTGCTCGACGGCATCGCCTGTGCCCTGGTTGGTGCGCAACTTCCCGTCTCCCGCATTGGAGTGGAGGGTGTCACCGCGCTCGACAGCGCCGGGGATACCCCGCTGATCGGCTGGGACGGTCGGGCGACCAGCGCCACCTCCGCGGCCATGGTGAACTCCAGTTTCATCCAGGGGTTCGAGCTCGACGACTACCACCCACTGGCCCCGCTGCACAGCAACTCGATCATTCTTCCGGCGATGCTGGCCGCCGCGCCGCGCGTCGGCCGTGTCTCAGGCGAGCTCTTCCTGCTTGGCGCCATCCTCGGGTACGAGACCGGACCCCGGGTCGGGCCGGCCCTGGGCGGCCTGGACATGCTCTCCCGAGGATGGCATTCGGGCGTGGTCTTCGGCCCCATCGCCGCGGCGGCGGCCGCCGGCACGCTGTACGGACTGGATGCCGCCGGGTTCGAGGACGCCTTCGGGATCGGGGCGACCCAGTCCTGTGGGCTCATGTCGGCGATGTACGAATCGATGGTCAAGCGCATGCAGCACGGCTTTGCCTCACGCAACGGCCTTACCGCCGCGGCGCTCGCGGCAGCGGGCTACGTCGGCATCAAGCGGGTCTTCGAGCGCCCCTACGGCGGCTGGCTGGCCGCCTTCGGCGAGGGCCACCGCACCTACCCCGAAGAGATCTACGCCGGCCTCGGCCACCTGTGGGAGACCGAACGGATCGCCGTCAAGGCCTACTCGGCCATGGGATTGCTGCACGCCGCCATCGACGCCGCCCTCGAACTCCGGTCAAAGGTCGACGTCAGCCAGATCCAGCGGATCGACATCGACATGGCCGAAGCCGCCTACTCCCACGGCGGATGGAAGGCTGAGCGCCCACTCGAGGTCATCGGCGCCCAGATGAACGTCGCCTACGCCGTGGCGGTGGCCCTCCTCGATGGTGACGTCCTCGTCGACCAGTTCTCCAAGAGCCGGATCAACCGCGATGACGTATGGAACTTGATCGACCGAACCCTGACGCACCACGAAAAAGCCTACGACCATCTTCCGGTCGACGAGAAACTCACCACCCAGGTACGCCTGACTCTCAAGGACGGCACTACTCAGTCCGCCAAGGTCGTACACCCGCGCGGTACTGGCGACCGGAACCTGACGAACTCCGAGATCGTTGACAAGTACACCAAGCTGACCAGCCGCACCATCTCTCCCGAGCGCCAGGCAGCAATCGAAAAGACCGTCCTGAACATCGACACGCTCGACGACATCGCTCAGCTCACTGCGCTTCTCACACCCGCCGTTAAGTCACCTCTCGACTGAGCTCCTCCAAACCGACGCGGTACCCGGGTGCATTGTCCGGCGCCCGGGGCCGCCTCGGGCCTCGTCCTGCGCGCTCGTCGCCCAACAGAAAGGATCACAAATGCCCACAACTCTCGACCCCGCGACCGCCCTGGTCTTGATCGACCTCCAGCACGGTATCACCGCCCTGCCCACCACCCAACCCGCGGACGAGATCGTTGCGCGATGCGCCCGACTGGCGGACGCATTCAGAGCCACCGACAAGCTGGTAGTAGCCAGCCGGGTCGCCTTCGCCGCCGATGGCGGAGATGTAATCAAGACCCGCACGGCAGAAAGCCCCTCCAATGGCAAGCAGGTCCCGGACTACGGCGAGATCCGCACCGAGGTCGGCCTGAGCGACCGCGACATCGTGGTCACCAAGCACGGCTGGAATGCCTTCTACGGCACCGACCTCGACCTCGAGCTCCGGCGGCGAAAGGTCACCGGGATCGTTCTCGCCGGAATCTCCACCAGCATCGGCGTCGAATCCGCGGCGCGGGCCGCGAACGAACGCGGCTACGAGCTGACAATCGTGACCGACGCCGTCACCGACACGTCCGAGCGCGCGCACCTCAACAGCCTCGAGGTGATCTTCCCGCGGATCGCAGAGCTGGCCACGACCGAGGAAGTGCTGACCGGCATCGACAAC
>Ga0302324_100018189_pt1 | contig 13877 bp, 10 predicted proteins | sample Palsa_T0_1_FD_201949 | JGI IMG/M metagenome (GOLD analysis project Ga0302324, IMG submission 201949) | Peat permafrost microbial communities from Stordalen Mire near Abisko, Sweden - Palsa_T0_1 | ecosystem: Environmental > Terrestrial > Soil > Palsa > Peat permafrost | place: Sweden: Abisko... | reverse complement strand
GTAGCCGCCGGCTGAATTTTTGACCAACGTCGTACCCGGTCCGCCGAACTGCGTCACCGGGACAATGCCAACGTTGTCGGTGAGACCACCCGCAGCCGAGACGGAGCCGCCCATTCCTGCTCCGTAATTGTCCAGGCTGAAGTTATACGAGTACACACCAAAGCCTCCTCGCACCGTAGTAGCCGGGTTTTCCAACCAGGAGAACCCAACGCGCGGAAGAACCGTGCTGTAGACGTCTGCCTGCAGGGCGTTCCGCCCGTTCGCATGCGTTTCGCCAAACCAATAAGCCCCCAGGGTTGCGGTGGCCGGGTTGATCACAGTTGGGTCAAAGCTGGCCATGTTATTTTTTACTTCGTTAAAACCATGGCTGATCTCATAACGCAGGCCAAGATTCAAGGTGAGATTGGGACGAATCTTCCAATCATCCTGGACGAACATCTGCGGCTTCTTCAAACGCCCGCCGGATTCAGGAGTGACCGCTGCGTTCCACTGATTGGCAGCGCCCAGCAGGAAATCTGCGTATTCTTCGCCCGTGGAAGAGCTGTTGGCGGTGCCGACCAGTACGCCCTGTGCGTTGGGCTGAAGTGTCCACTGTTCCGTGTATACGCCTGAGAACTGAAAGCTCCCTGAATTGAGGTTGCCCCAGGGAGTAGCATCGTCCCGGTAAATTGCGAATTCGCCTCCAAAGTGAAGCACGTGTTTGCCACGAATCATGGTCACCACATCCGACGGGTCGAAGACGAACTCCTTGTATTGGGCGTTGGTTCCCGGAGCAAGAAAATTTCCATTCACAGGCTGTCCATAAGGATTGTTGCGGGTGTAGTTCACCGCCGGCAGCACGTCGGCCTTGGCGAACTGCCAGCCCAGCGAACCCGGTACACCTTTGCCCGAGGCCGCATCGGAAAAGAAGTTCAGCTGGTCGGTGTACCCCACACGCGCTTCGTTAATGGTGCGTGGACTGATGTTCCATACGTCCGTAATCTGCGCGTTGTTGTTGTCCACGTCCCCTAGCTGGCAAGCGATGGGACAGTTGACGATCGAGTTATCGCCGTTTTCTAATTCGTTGCCCTGGGTATCGGACAGGGTCAGGCGATTGTTCGGCGTGATGTCGTAGTCCAATCGACCAAAGAACCTCTTCCACGGCCTGGGAATCGCATAAGCGGAGTAAAAGTTATTTTTTGCTACTCCACTCGCCGGATCCACAGCGGCAGGCACAAAGTGACCATAAGGAATATGGCTGGAGGCGGTTGGATAGTACTGCTGGTATTTCAGAGCCACCGGGTCGATAAGGTTCTGAGGAACCTGGTTCACCCCATATTCTGAAAGAAAGCTCTTCCTCACGGGGTAGGTGTTGCCCGCCCCATCGGTTGCATACGTCTGCGTAGTGGGATCGTAGAGCAGGTCGCTGCCAAAGATGCCCGCCATATTCGCGGCCGTCGGCACGGTGTTGAATCCCGCTTGAACGCCGTTGTTGACGATCTGGTCATAGCCGAAGAAAAAGAACATCTTCTTCTTCAGGATAGGCCCGCTGATGGTTCCGCCGAAGTCGTCGTAGCGAAGACGAGACACAGGGACTTTGTTTCCGAAGCCGAAGTTAGCAGCGTTCAAGGCGTCATTCTGAAAATATTCGTATGCCGATCCGTGGTACTTTGCGCTGCCACCCTTGGTGATCTGGTTGATGATCAGTCCGCCCACACCATATTGCGCGGAGAACGAAGATAGCGAGACCTGCAGTTCGTCCACATCTTCGAAGGCTGCAGGATTGGCGTTCTGGCTGCTGGGCAGTGTCGTTGATGCCCCGTCGGCAAGAACATTGCTGAAAGGAAGGTTGCCGTTGGTCGAAACCGACATCCCGGGGTTAGAGGATCCGGAATTCGACATGGGAGTACCAGCCGCTCCGGGGAGCAGGATCATGAAGTTCTGCCAGTCGGGGCCGTTCGAGCCGCCAACGTTTGGCAACTGCGCCATGTCTTTCGAACTCAATGTGCTGGTCTGATCGCCGGATTCAGTATTCAGCAGCGCAACATCCGTGGTCACTGCGATCACTTCGTTGGTAGACCCGACACTCAACTGGCCATTGACGGTCGTAAATCCGACCTCCACGGTAATCGGCCCGCGAACCACGGTTTCAAAACCACTGCTTTTAAAGGTCACCTTGTAATTGCCGGCTACGATCGAAGAGGTGTCGTACAGACCTGATTCATTGGTGACGAAATCCTTTGTCACCCCGGTATCAATGTTGAGTACGGTTACGGTCACGCCGGGGATCAACGCGCCGGTCGGATCCGTCACCGTTCCACGGATGTCGCCTGCATTTGTGCTTTGTGCGTATCCCGAACCTACAGCCAAGCCGCACAGCAGGACCGAGAAGATAAGTACCAAGCGTCTTAAAGTCATTGTGTTGCCTCCAATTTTTAGTAACTTAAGACAATCGATTGTCTATTTTGAGTCTGTTCTTGCCTATGCTGTATTGACAGCTACCTCTCCCCTCCTGTTGTATTGAGCGCGCCGCAGATCTGGACCAAAGAGCGGCTTTTCAGGCTGCGATGAAACTCCGTTTTGTATCAGGGCACGACTTTAGTCGGGCCGTAAACCGAGCGGCTTGCACTCAGCGGCTTGCGATACCGGTGCCCCCTTGGTTTTCGAGAACGGATGCTGCCCCCACGACCTTCCCCGAACCAGATTCCTGGACAAAAGCTATGATCCGAACGTCACCAGGTTTAGTCCCCGGCTTGAGCTTTACCTGGAAGTCTTGAGAAAAGCTGCCTTTCTTCTGAACCTTACCCACTTTGACCATCTCTTGAACCACTGCAACATGGGTCAGTCTCTGTCCGTGGTTTTCGCCGCGGAGCACCTGAGACTCGGCGTGGTTGAGAGCAACCGCAATGTAAATATCCGCGTTATGGTTTTCAGAGCCTGCGTCCACTTGCAAGTGGCCGCGAACCACCTCTGCCTCCTGAGATCCTTCGAAATTGACAGAACCGAGGCTGATCGGGATCTTTGCGTCTTTAAGCGCCTTCTCAAATGCCGATTGAACCTGGTGCGGATCGTTTGCGTGCAATTCAGCCGTGCCATCGACAATGATTTGCGGGGTGTAGGCGGATGGCAGGCCAAGTTCGCTCACATAGGACTTCTGCCGATTCGTTAACTCATGGGATGAGTACTGATCTTTCCAGCCCTCTTGATCCCAATAATCCACATGCTCGCTCAGCACGATCAACTGCGCGCCCGGAACCGGTTGAAACGCGTCCATCTTCTGCAAAAGAGCATCTGCAGGTGGGCACGACGAGCAGCCCTCCGAGGTAAAGAGTTCAACCAGAATGGGGGTGGGGGCAGCCGCGCGTTGTCCAAGCCCGGCTACGAGACTACACATGATGAAGCCAACGCCGGCCGTCGCGAGCAGGCCGCGCTGTTTGAGCATCCGATTCAGGCACACCACCATATGCCGATGATCATGGATGCTGGAGAACACGGGTGGCAATAACCACTCATCAAAAATTACGCCGACCACTCCGGCATTTGGCTCCGTAGCGGGCCCGGGGACCGCGGGTAGTGCTTGGGCCGGGCTCTGCCAAGGTGATGAAACCGGCTTCTGTTCAGCAACTACTCTCCCTGGAAGTACCGCCTTCCCCTTTGTCATCCCGACCGGAGCGCACCCGGATTTCCTACTTCGCGCTGCTGGCAACGACCACGTGTGCGGCTCTCCGTGAAGAGAGCCGCATGCAGAGCCTCAAAGCCACGGGTCTCGACAGGAAATCCGGGGGAGCGCAGTGGAGGGACCTGCGGTTCGGCGGCTCTTTCTTGGAAATGTTTTTCTTGCAGAGGAGTCATGGGCCTTCGGCCCACCCAAGAAAGATGAAAATGGCGCGGACGAATGTTGAGTGGGTCCCAGGTCTCAAAAGCGAGACCTGGGCCACCCACTCAAAGTTTGGAGGTTGGAGCATGTTTTCAATCCGGGTGCGCTCCGGTCGAGATGACAAAGGGAAGGTCAGTGATGGCCCAGAGCAAAGGTTTAAGGAAAGAGTGTTCTGAACTAGTACCCGACAATGAAATACTAATTCTGTGCCGGTAGCCGATGAACTCGCCGCTTTGTGATGCTTCAGTCGCGTGCGCGTTCGCGCACACGCTGAAAGGAGATCGACTTGAACTCGGAACCTGAAATTTCCCCGGGAGACACTCTGCCAGGGCTCGGCCGAGCGGACGCCGACCATGCCACGTCCGGCCCGGGCCAACAGACTCCCTATCTGCGTATTTTCAAGTCCAACGTCTTCGTACGCGATCACGACCGAAGCCTGAAGTTCTACGTCGATCAGCTCGGATTCAGCGTAGTTGCCGATGGTCGTTTCGAGTTTGGCCGCTGGGTGGTGATCGCGCCGCCAGATGGCAGTGCTATTTTGGCGGTGATTGCTCCCAAGCGCGGCTCGGAGAACTACAAACTCATCGGCAGGGATACGCAGATTGCTTTCATCGCCGAAGATATCTATGCCATGTACGAGCTGTGGCGCAGCCGTGGAGTACGTTTCCATCACCCTCCACAGCCTCAACTCTGGGGCGGAACGTTTGCCGCTTTTTCTGACCTGGATGGGAACTCCTTTGATTTGATCGGCTCCGATGAGATGAGCCACGAAATCGAGCGCCAGCGACGCGCGAACGCTGAGAAGCTGGAATTTGAACGCCGCACGAGCCAGGAATTGGAAATTGCCAAGCAGGTACAGGCCAGGCTCTTCCCGCAGACATTTCCCGTCCTCAGAACCTTGGACTACGCAGGCATCTGTATCCAGGCCCGCCATGTCGGGGGCGACTATTACGATTTCTTTGCTCTCGGCGAAGAACGGATCGGATTGTTTATCGGCGACATCTCAGGAAAGGGAATTGCTGCCGCGCTCTTAATGGCTAATCTGCAGGCCAACCTGCGCAGTCAGTTTGCCCTTGCCCGCGAGCAGCCGCAGCGCTTCTTGCAGTCTGTGAACCGCCTCTTTTACGAGAATACGGTAGACAGCGCTTATGCCACCGTCTTCTTTACCGAATACGACGATGCCTCGCAACGCTTGCGCTATACAAATTGCGGCCACCTGTCGGGCCTGCTACTCCGCCGGGATGACACGGTGGAATGGCTTTCCTCCACCGGCACGGTTCTGGGACTGTTTAAAGAATGGACTAGCCCGACGGTGGAATGCCAACTCCAGGCCGGCGACATCCTTGCGCTCTACACCGATGGGGTCACCGAATCCTGCAATGAGGCGCAAGAAGAATTTGGAGAACAGCGTCTGACCGAATCATTGCGGCGGCACCGCGAACAAGCCGCGAAGCCAATCGTCGCCTCGATCGTTGCCGACGTCCAGCGATTCAGCCCTGATGAGCAGCATGACGACATCACCCTGATTGTTGCCAAATGCAGGAGCGATTCGTAGTCCCGGGAGATCAGATTCCCTTAGGAGGCCAATGTTCCGTATGGATTCTCTTGGCCAAACCGAGCTGCCCCATCACCCAGATGCCATAGTAGTTGACATCAAACTCATACCAAGCCAGGCCGTGCCGGGCCGAAACCGGGTGTGCGTGGTGATTGTTGTGCCAGCCTTCCCCCCCGCTTAGCAGAGCGACCCACCAGTTGTTCCGCGAGTCATCGCGAGTAGCGAAGCGCCGCGATCCCCACATGTGGGTCGCCGAGTTGACCAGCCAGGTAGCGTGGAGCCCCAGCGTCACTCGTAAGAAAATACCCCAAAGAACCATCGGCCACCCTCCCATCGCCAGCAAGGCAAACGCAAGCAGTGTGAGTGGAACCCAGTGAAACCGGTTTAGCCAGCGATAGAAGCCGTCCTTCATCAGATCGGGAGCATATTTGGCGAGCAGGAGAGGTTCTCCGCTTGCGCCTGCTCCACAGATCACCCACCCGGCATGTGACCACCATCCGCCTTCCCGCGGAGAATGCGGATCGCCCGCCCGGTCGGTGTGCTGATGGTGAACCCGATGGGTTGCAACCCAAACCACTGGTCCGCCCTCCAGGCTCAGCGTAGCGCATACCGCCAAAAGATACTCCAACCATTTCGAAACTTGATAGCCTCGGTGCGTAAGCAGGCGATGATAACCCATGCCGATCCCGATATTGATGGCGATGACATGAAGCACCACAGCGACGGCAAGCGCCGACCAGCTAAAAAAGAACAACGCTGCGATCGCTCCCAGGTGGAAGAGGAGCATAAAGCTAAGCACCAGCCAATTGACAGAGAACTTTTGTGCATTGCGTGAAAGTGCAAGCATCTTAAGCTTCAATTTCACCGGCGGCACATCGCAAGCGGCGCTCCGATTTTCGATCGCGACAAGTGCCTGGGGTCTATTCACAACTCCGATTCAACGCCTGTTTGTTCTGCTTCAGTGTCATAGTTTTGTAATGCCATCGACAGACAAAGAATAGAAGCCCCAAATTGGGGCTTTCTTCAGGTCGCCACGTCTACGAGTGGGGTTGGGGTGGCCCAGATCTCGCTTTTGAGACCCGGGTTTCGCCTCGCAGATGAGCCTTAGCCGGAACACCCAGGTCTCAAAAGCGAGACCGGGGCCACCCACTCAAAGTCTGGACGTTGCAGCTTTATTTTCGACAGAGGAATCATGGGCCTGGGGCCCACCCAAGGTGCATGAAAAAACGGCTTCTGTCAGCAACTACTCTCGCTGGAAGCGCTGCCCTCTCCTTTGTCATCTCGACCGTAGTGGAGGGACCTGCGGGTTCTTTTTCCGGGTTCTCACACACCCTCTTTAGTCCCTCCCTGGCGGAAGGGATTAAGTTCAGAGCTGTTTACTCGGTCGGACGGTCAATACGACCTTGCCCTGAGCGTGTCCCTCTGCCAGGTAACGCAGAGCCTCCGCCGCATCGCTCAAGGCATAACGTCTATCGACCACCGGCCTGACTTTTCCGGCTTCTATAAGATCCTTCAGAACAAGCAAATCTTTCCGGTTGATGTTCGCGACGAAGAAAACCATTCTTTTCCCCCCAAACAGTGAGAGCAGTGGCCCCAGCAACAGTGCCTGGAGAATGCGGCCTACGCTGCCCCCGGCAGCCACATAGACTCCACCTTTATTAAGTGCACGCTTGTAGTCGAAGATCGAATGATGAGCGTTCGCACCCAGAATCAGATCGTATCGCTGACCGCTCCTCGCGAAATCCTCCTGGGTGTAATCGATCACATGGTCGGCGCCAATCCGTCGCGCTGTGTCGACATTTCTCGCGCTGCACACTGCAGTGAACTCGGCTCCAAACGCTTTGGCAATCTGTATGGCAAATGTGCCCACGCCACCAGATGCGCCTTCAATTAAAACTTTTTGTCCGGGCCGGATTCGTCCCTTGTCCCGAAGACCTTGCAGCGCTGTAATAGCCGCGATTGGTACCGCGGCCGCGTCCTCAAACGAGAGGGTGGCCGGCTTCGGGACCAATTTTTCTTCCAGTGCACAGGCATACTCGGCAAATCCGTTTCCTGCGAAACCTGTTACTCCGAATACCTCGTCGCCGGTCTGAAACTGCTTTACCTGTTTGCCCACCGCCTCCACTCGCCCGGCGATGTCACAGCCGATCACCTTATACTTGGGCGTGCGCATTCCCGGAAGCCCGCGGCTCCATGGCGCACCCTTCACCAGGAACAAGTCCAGAGGATTGACTGCTGCCGCGCAAACACTGATCAGGACCTTATCATCCGTCGGTGTAGGGGTTGCGACCTCCGCGAACTGTAACCCGTCCAGCGATCCATACTGTGTGCGTACAATTGCTTTCACAAGGTGCTCTTCGAAACTGCCGATTCTTTGAGAACGGGCTAATCCTTATCTTGCACCAGAGTGGACTGTGGAGATTCGTCCGCTCCAGTTTCATCTTCTTAACAAAAAAGTTGACGCGGTAGTCGGAGTCCGATATAGTCGGACTTCGATATGTTGGCGAAGAATGCCAAAAACCCGCCGCTCTCCTCCGCCACCCTGCACATCCTCCTTGCGCTCGCGGGAGGCAATTTGCACGGCTACGGAATCATCAAAGAAGTCGTGCGCAATTCAGATGGTCATTACCGGTTAGGGCCAGGCACGTTGTACGACAACCTGAAGAAATTAATCAACGCCGGTTTGGTCGCAGATGTCCCAACTTCTTCCTCTTCTACCCGCAAGGCTGCCTCGGCAAAAGAAGAGGATCGGCGTTTTTTTTCTCTCACCAGGGAAGGGAAGGACGTCCTCTCCAGAGAGGTGGATCGCCTACAAGGCGTGGTCACGAAAGCCAGAGCACGTCTTCAGGAAGCGAGGACCGGAAGAGCATGAACAGAGCCGTTTCTCGCCTGGCCTATCGTGTCATTTTGCGGCTGCACCCCGCTTCCTTCCGGGACGAATTTGGCTCTGAGATGCAATGGATTTTCGAACAGGAACGGCAACCGGGCGCGGCCGCCCACTTGTTCCTCGACGGAACACTCTCTCTTCTGCGGCAGCGTTTCAAATCTCAGAACAGCCACGGTCAGTTGTCGATTGCTTCCGGAGTGATCATCACCGGGCCTGGAATCGCTCCGGTGCGGTTCTTTCAAGCCGCTCTTACGCTTTCCCTGTTATGCTTCGGTCTCATGCTCTTGAAACTACCCAATCCGCTCAACGCCTCGGTGACATGGGCGGATCGGATGCCCTGCTATACCGTCACGCTACAAGCGCCCTCACATGCCGAGGTAGTTCTTCAGAGCGCGCCGTAGGGCTGTACTTTAAGGCCGTAACCCACCTCCTCACACCTCTCCTCGCGCGTTCTCCGGCTCAATCCCGCCAAAATGTTAACCTTGACTGAGTCTTTATAACGCATGGGATTTCTGAGCCATCTGCTATACCCCTGGGGCTTGTTGCTCCAGATATTCGCAATCGTCCACTTCATTCGGCGACGGCCGGACCTGTATTGGATCTTCATCATCCTCTTTCTCGGTCCGCTGGGCGCAGCCATCTATATTCTCATTGAAGTAATTCCCGACGCCGGACTGCTCAGCCAGTCCTTCAAAGTCTTTCCCCGTCGCAAGCGCATTCAGGAACTCGAAGCCATGGTGCGCGACAACCCATCGTCGGGGAACTACGAGGAGCTCGGTAATCTCTACATGGACAATGGCAGGTTTCAGCCGGCGCGAGTCGCGTTCGACAAGTCCATTGCTGTCGACGCTGATACGCTTGATCCCTTTTACCGGCGTGGGGTTTGTGCCTTGATGCTAGGGGATGCAACCGCTGCCCTGCCTGATTTGGAACGAGTGGTCGCCAAGGAGTCCGACTACGATTTTCATCGCGCCGCCGGCCTGCTCGCTCATGCCTACGCGCAAACTGGACAGAAGGAGAAAGCAGCGGCGCTCTTCCGGCAGGTAACCGGCGCATCGACATCCTCGGAGACGTACTTGAACTTCGCTGCCATGCTGGCCGCCCAGGGGCGCACCGCGGAAGCCCGCGAATGGGCGCAGAAAGTGCTCGACAAGAAACCAAACATGCCTGCCTACCTGCGCCGCCGCGAGCGGCCTTGGTTTCGCAGCGCACGGGACATATTGAAAAAGCTGCCTGCCTGATTCTGCCTTACTTCTCCACCTCTTGGTTGAACCCGGGCATCATACGCGATTCTCCGCGAAACATGTGATAACCCCTATACGTGATTTCGTTCACCAAGGTGGCCCAGGGTCCATAGGTTCGAAAGCCTTCATCCCACTCCCCCAGCATGGCGATGGACCGCATCTTCACAAATGGAAACGCTTCTTTGCGGGCAGATATAACTCTGCCCGCCGATCTCGACCGGGCCGTAGCTAATCATAATGTCGGACCTGGAAATCGGCGGGAAATGTGCGATCTCCGCCTCTGCTTGCAGTCGAAGGATGGCTCCGCTGGAAGGATCAATCGAGATCTCCCCGTGATACCCTGCCCGACGCTCAAAGGCGGTCGTCCCTTCGCCATCGGGAAGGCAACAACCCCATTGGGTATACAGCGATTTCTCTGCCGGGATCCGATAGCGGAACACTGCACGCAAGCCGCCAGGGCTCTGCTCCCAACGGCTCCAGGTCAAAACGCCCGGAGCGGCGATTGCGTCATGGACAAAGCCGAGTACCGGGCCAAATGTACCGTAGGTGATGAGATAAGGGTCTTTCGCATTTCGCTTCTTACGCTTGGCACCCCCGGTATCTGCAACCTCCTGGCCGTTGCGATAAAGAACGGTCTCCTTGAAACTTCCCACCGGCAGCATAGGTTCATCTTCAACTCTTCTATTGGCTGCATCAAATACGGCGGTTTCCTGGTAGCGAGTCGTGGTGCGTTCGGCAAAGAAATTTGGCAGTTTAGGAATGATCTGCTGCAAATAATTAGCAGCTAAAGAAATCAAGTGTTGTTGCGTATTTACGTCGGGCGCCGCATCGGTGGAGATTTGTGCAACAGGAGGAGGTAGAAAAGCCGACGCATCTGCCAGCATCGTCAACGCCTGTTCGGTCTTCTTTCCATATTTGGCAAAAGAGAGGAGCGTTGCGTCGTCCAGCCGTTCAGTCAGTGCAAGAGTGGAGAGTTGCTTTGCTGCCTCAGCATCCCCGTGGGCAGCCTGCAGGATCTGCTTTAGCTCTGCAACCGTAACTTGCCTGATCGCAGGGTCTGCCTGGTCGGAATAGAAAGATTGATCGTAATATCCGGTATTCGTGCGAGCCGTTAATCCCTGCTTATCGATCTGCACTTTCAGTTCGTGATACTCCTCCGGATGATCGGCAGGCGAAGGGTCGAATGACAGCGTATAGAAAACGTTCGCCTCCCTGACACAACTCTCCATCTCGCTGACCAAGTCGTAACTTTGGTCGAGCACACGGCCGCCGCTCTCGACTGTCAGTACCTTCCTGTTCAGGTTCATGAAGCTGGCTTTCTTGACCAACTCAACACCCTGCAGGTAACTCAGATACGACAACGAGGGCTCGATTTCCCCGACCGAAATGCTATAGAGAGCGATCCGCGACTCCCGCAGCAGGGTGGAGAACCAGCAAATTGTATAGAAGGTGTTCCCCTGGGGCTCGGTGGCTTCTCCACCCCTTCCAGGGCCGACCCACAGAAGCAGTTTTCTCCCCGGCTTCCGTCTCTCCGTCGCAGCGATTTCGCCCAGCCCTGCCAGTGCATTGATCGAGGGAGGCGCGGTAGGGCCCGGCGACCCCCTGATTCCTCCCGCTCCAAAGCGGTGAATCAAGCGGAACTGCGTATTGTGGGCGACCTGAGCGGCCAATGCTTTGCCGTCTCGTGAGGCATCCGCTACCTGCCAAACGCCGCTCGCCTGTAGGGTGAAGATGCGAACCGGTTCCGCCAGATGGCCGTCATCCTTGCGCAGGAAGGCCTCGACGGAACTCAGTTCCATCGAAATCAAATTTATCGGCAGCTGAAGCATATCGATCACCAGGATCACTTCGACCGGTGATTCGGGCTGGGCGGAAACTCCGTCGAATGCATGAAAGGAGACAATCCGATTCGGCTGCCCATTGTCCAGCAATGCAAAATCGTTGGAGTGGAGTCCGGCCACCGGTTTCCCAGAACTATCAGTCACCAGCACATCAAGCTTGATCAGGCCCTCTTCTTTATCTGAAGAATGAGCAGGTGGTGTCTGAGCATTCGTTTTGAGTGTCCAACTGGATGACAGAACACATAATACGAACGCCAGGAAAAGCCGGTGCGACGGGAGCGTACTAATGGAGGGACCTGGGGTTTCTCTCCCCGGCACCAATCGACGGGTGCCCCATCCTTCGTGTTCTTTTGCGAACGGTGGGAGAGTCAAATCTCACCCTTCCACCTCCCACAACAGCACTTATTTGCGAACGAAACCGTTCCCGGCTGCGGGAGATCCCTGTTTCAGGGAGTTTTCGCGGCCGCCTTCTCCGCGTCCGCGACTGCCTTCCGAAATGCATCGACAGCTGGTACCGCAGGCGTTCGAAGTCCATCCTTGGTTATATATCTCCACACCGGCGCACGATCGAGCGGCCTCTCCCCACCGCCTTCATACACCACGAACGAATCTTCGGATTGCCCAATTTCCATCTGCGGAGCAACTCCTGGGTAAGGTCGGTTCTGCTGAGTACCATGTTGCCCGCTGATGGACGCTCCATCGTCCGCGGGAATAACCGATCCCGGCCGGTTGTTCTGCTGCGGATCATGGATCGTATCGTTTACCATCCGGCCGTTCCCCTTGCGCACAACCACGATTAAATCCGCGTCATTGGTCTGCAAGATGGGGTTGTAGCGTCCCCAGTTAAGCAAGGCGGTCTCAACATCCCGTTGCGCCACCCGATTCGCCTGTGGGTCGTCGACGGTAAAGCCCGCATTGGGGTCGATGATGACTGCTACGGTCCGGGCACGCAAGACATCTGCCGGCAGAGTGTTTTTTTTCTTGTCTTTCGCAAATCCTAACGTCGCAAGAAGACACACCGCGATAAGAGTAGATACACGCCTTCGCATTTCCCCTCCGTAGCAACTACGCGACCATATTACTCCGGTTGGGACCCCAGCGTGTTCTGAAGCCCTGGAGGTACAGGAGATGAGCGAAGTTCGACGCCAGGTTCTGGTTGCAAAACTGCTGCGCTCGCCTTCAACAGGGATGCCCATTTATGATTTCGGAACGCAAAGCCTGCATGGGTCCTTCAACGCGCAGGCAACGCGAGCGCCCGTCTTTCGATCTAGGTATCCGTAGGACATGAGGCATCAATGAGATCGTTCATTTTGGGTCTAGCCCTTTCCGTTTTGGTTGGTTCCGCGTCGGTGCCGCGACTCGGGGCGGTAGTTGGCGCAGAGAACTCGTCCACGAACTCCCCCGTCGGCCGGTGGAAAACCGTGGATGACGTCACTGGCAAGCCCAAGTCGGTGGTCACGATCTGGGAGGAAAACGGCAAGTTGTTCGGACGGATCCAGAAGCTAGTTAACCCCGACCCCCATGACCCAAATCCCAGGTGCGAGGACTGCAGCGGTGCACAGAAGGGTAAACCGGTGATAGGCCTCCGGATTCTCTGGGATCTGCAGAAGGATGGCGATGGGTGGTCTGGAGGCACCATACTCGACCCGGCGAACGGCAAGACCTACAAGTGCTTTCTGTCGCTGGAGGACGGCGGAGCCAAGCTAAAAGTACGCGGGTTCATCGGCGTCTCCTTGCTGGGGCGCACGCAGTATTGGCTTCGCGAATGAGAGGAACCTAGGCGGCCCTACCGGCCGTTATCGGACGGCAGGAGCTACGCTCGTCCTTAAAGTGGCGGGGCAAGGTCTTTGCTCCTCGAGCGCTCTACGGCTTCCGCGGGAAAGTGCGTATACACAAATACCACGAGCTGAGTCAATATAAAAAGGTGGCATTTGTTCAGTCTGATCCGGAGGGGACGATGAACCCGTATCGGCGAAATGGAGTTCAAGCATTGTTGAGAATTGGCTACCGCCGCAATTCAAAAGGGGGCATCGTGTGTATTCATCACCGTTCAGTTATGATCGCGCTGCTAAGTCTGTGTCTGGCAGCGCCCGGACAGTTGGCCGCACAATCGCACCAGGATTCAGGCCCCGGGATGAATCAGACAGACAGTGCAGTCCCCGGTCTTCACGATTTCGACTTCCTGGTTGGTCAATGGCAGGCCCATCATCGAAAGCTGAAGCAACGACTCGCCAATAATCACGAGTGGATTGAATTCGAAGGCACGTTGTTGAATCAACCGCTCATGGGGAGTTACAGCAATGTGGACGATACAGTGCTCAGCGTTCCCGGTACTCCCTATCGCGGTGTCGCTCTGCGGTCCTTCGACCCGAAGACTCAGCAGTGGTCAATCTGGTGGCTCGACAGCAGGACACCATCCGAACCATTGGATCCGCCCATGATTGGAGGCTTCCACAATGGCGTGGGCACTTTCTATGGGGATGATACGGTCAAG
>Ga0302324_100018187_pt1 | contig 13879 bp, 7 predicted proteins | sample Palsa_T0_1_FD_201949 | JGI IMG/M metagenome (GOLD analysis project Ga0302324, IMG submission 201949) | Peat permafrost microbial communities from Stordalen Mire near Abisko, Sweden - Palsa_T0_1 | ecosystem: Environmental > Terrestrial > Soil > Palsa > Peat permafrost | place: Sweden: Abisko... | reverse complement strand
CCAGCGCCGCCAGCGCCTTGATGCCCTCCGCGCGGGTGTCGGGCGCGTAGGTCAGTGCCTGAGCCTGCGCCAACAGCACCTGATCGTCGGCACCAGGAGCCGCGGCGAGCCGTGCCAACCCTTGCAATCCTGCGGCTCGGCCGCTTTGGGTGCTGGCCAGGGTCTGGTAGAATTCCAGCGCGTAGCGGTCCGTGGGACCGTTCGGGAAGACCGTCCGATAGCGCAGCGCCGCCTCGTCGAGGTGGCCGCTCCGGGCAAGCTGGCGGGCCTGATCCAGCGCCGAACTGTCGAGCGTGGCGTCGGTGACGGCCTGTTCGGCGCTGCTGCGTTCCGCCGCGGTGCCACCTGCGCTCCGCAGCCGGGTGATCAGCGCGTTCGCCGCAGACTGATCGCCGCGCGCGGCAGCAAGGCGGGCCGCGATCGCCAGCGCACGGGGATTGTCCGGGGCCGCCGCGAGCGCACGATCCGATGCGGCCTGCGCCAGATCGACGCGCCCCACAGCGAGCCAGTGCTCCGCCTGCCGCACCAGCACATCGATCGGCCCCTGGTCGCCAGCCGGCGCGGCGGGCGCAGATGCCGGCGCCGGCGCTGGCGCGGTCTGCGCCAGCGCCGGCATCGCGGCGAGCACCAGCACACCGGCGAGCCAGGGCGGGGTGAAGGTCACGATTTCGGCGTTCGCGCCCGCAGCCGCGTCGCTGCCCGGCGGCGCACCATCCAGAACAGCGGGAATCCGATGAGCAGCGCCGCCCCGAACCCGATCAGCGCCACCCGCTCCGGCCGCCCACCGATCCAAATCTGCGGCAGCAGCCACCACGGCAGATCGCCCACGCCATACAGCGCAACCGTGCTGAACGAGGTCACCTGGCCTTCCTGCAGAAGGCTCAGATCACCGCGGATCTCGGGCGCCACCACCGGGTCGCGCAACGCCGCCACCGCCTGGAGCACTGCGAGTGGCGTAGAGCCGCTGATCGCGACGACCGAACGGCCGCTGCGCCAGGGACTCTCCCGCCCCAAAATGATCCCGAATCCGTCACCTGCCGCGGCCAGCGCCGCACTGGCCCGGGTGCGCCCGGTCCCGTCCGGCACATCCAGAAACACTGAGCGCGCATCCTGCAACGCATCCGGCAGGTCGAGCGTCAGCCGGTTGTCCGCGAGGTGCAGCGGGCCGGTCTTCAGCAGGGTGGCCAGCGCGGATTGCGTCCCCAGCGACCCGATGATCAGCAGATCGCGATCGCTCGCGGCCCCCAGCGTGCCCGGCCCCACCACCTGCAGCCCGGTGGACGGTGTCCCCACCCCGGCGGCGAGCTGGCCAACGAGATCGAGCAGGGCTTCGCTCTCCTCGAGGCTCGGCCGGTCGGGCATCACCACGGCGGTACCGGACAGGTCGGCAAGCCGGGTGAACGGAAACCCGGCCGAACCGAAATAACCGAGGTTCGGCAAGCGCGCATAGTGCCACGCGCCGCTGATATCGACCGTGCTGCCGGGGTCGATGGCAGCCTGGATGTCGCCCGGGATCGCCGCGCATTCGCCGCGCCCCAGCGGACGCATGTCGAACCGGAGCTGCAACTCGTCGTGGCCCAGCAACAGGTATGTCGGCAGGCTCAGGCTGCCGGTGCGAAGCTGGCCGCGCTCGATGCCAAGCCGATCCATCGCCCAGGCCACCGGCCCCCAGATCGCGTCGGCCAACGTAAACGAGCCGAGATAGCTGCCCGACAGCGACACATCCAGGCGCGATGCCGCCACATCGATCACCGGGCCGGGCGGCGCTCGATAGCCGATGCGCAGCTTCACGCCGTAGTTGCGCCAGTTGTACAGGTCGGGCGCGGTGCGCATCGGGATGCGAACGGACCCGGCCGCAAAGCCGGATGCCTGGAGATTCGCCGTATCGACCAGGGCACCGAACTGCGCCGGCCGGTCCCGCGGCAGCCAGTGTGGCGCGTCATACGGCGCGCGCGCGGTGATTTGCGGCGCCTGCACACGCATCTCGACGCCAGCCAGGCCCGTGCGCGCAGCCGCGAGCGTGAGGGCGGCGGCGGCCACATCCGCCTCGTTGCGGCCCGCCAGCACCAGCAAGGTGCCGAACGGATCGCTGGGGTTGGGCAACAGCGCCAGCATCGGCCCATCCGCCGGCGGCATCGCAAGACCTTCCGGGAGCGCCGTGCCGGCCGCGATCACCAGCGCGTTGCCCTGTGGCGGCAGGCCCCGACGCACCGGAAAGGTGGCGCCGCGGTAGTCGGCTTCGGTCGCAAAATACGACGCGGCGATAGCGGCCGCGCGCAATCCGGTGGGCCCGGTCGCCTCCGGCAGTACGACCGGCAGCACCAGCGCGGCGCGCAGGACATGGTGGTCGAACAGCGGCCCAGGTAGCCGTGCCAGATCGCGTTGCGGCGGCAGCCGCTCGATGTGCAGCGCGAGGGTGGACAGGTCGGACACGTTGGCCCACAGCAGCCCCGACATCGGGTCGTTGCAATCGGGCGCATAACGGCCGGTGAAGCGGAAATTGAGCCGGTTGATCTCGGTGAAGAATAGCGGGTCGATGGCGAACTTGGCCGGGCCGAAGCTGCCGCGGGCCGGGTCGGGCTGCAGCGTGCCGACGGGCTGCTCGTTCAGCGTGATGGCGATCTGGCTCAGCGAAGGGATCAGCGCCGGCGACGACGCGCCGATGACCGTGAGTTCGGCCGTCACCACCTCGTCGTCACGCAAACCGAACAGCACGCCCTGGAGATCGGAGGTGCCGTGCATCTGCATCGGGCCGCTCAGCCCCAGGTCGCGCAATGTCCGCAGCACGTCGCGCGCACCGGGGCGCAGCGGCGGCAACCCGGCCGGAGGCGTCACCACGGCAACCGTCGCCGCCGGCGTTGCGGCCTGCGGCGCGGGCGGGAGCGTCGTGAGGTCCGCAGCCGCGGCAGGTGCCATAGCGACGGGCGCTGCGGCGACAGGCGGCACGGCAGCCGTCGGCGGCATCACGGTTGGGGCGATGCCTTGGGCGCGGGCCGGTGCGGCGAACAGCAGCAGGCCCGCCAGCACCCCAGCCAGGATCCGGACCGGCTTGGCCGCCGCCGGCATGGTCGGGGGCGCCGGCATCACCGCCGCACCACGCGGCGTGACAACGTCGGAGACGCGAATCGCGGCGGCAACCGCCGGCTGCGATTCGCGCGAGGGCGCCTTCGACAGCTTGAACCGGTAGGGGCTGAAGACCGCGCCCGCGGTGGCCATCACCACGTTGGCGAGCGAGCGCAGCGGGCGGTCGTCCGGCCAATGGTCCCAATACAGCCAGGCATCCGGCCGGCTGAAGAACAGCCGCGTCACCGCTGCCTCGTCTGCCAGCGTGTCGGTGTGGAAGCTGATGAAGGCCTGGTCGTCTTCCCAGTGCAGCAGAGTCGCGTGGGTGACGATCACCTCGTCGCAACTGGAGAAGTTCACCGTGATCTCGTCGCCGTCGGCCACGCCGAGCGGCCGGCCGATATGCAGCCGGGCGCCGGACAGCGAGATATCGACGCTGACCGCCTCGAAGCGGGCGCCGTTCGACAGCACGAGTTCCGCCGGTATCTTCGCCTCGACACGGGCGCGCAGGCGCGATTGCTCCCGCTCGCGTCCAACCGCGACCGCGGCCGAGGTCGGCACAAGGCACAGCCCGGCCCAAATCGTGTTCAGCAGGTAGGCCTGGAAGGTCAGCCCAGTCGTTGTCAGCGTGCCGTACAGGCCAATGCCGAACGCCAGCAGCATGATCGCCAGCAGGGTCATCATCGGCCACACGACGCGCAGGTCGAGATAGCCGTTGTCGAGCGTGCCGCCTTTGTCGGTGACGTTGAACTTGCCTTTGCGCGGATTCCACAGCGTCAGCAGCGTGACCGGGACCAGAGGCACGGCCAGCGTCGCCTCGTAGATCTCACCCCAGAACGAATGCCGGTTGCGACCGTTGAGGCGCGACGTGGTCGCGAAGGTGTGGAACATGTGCGCGCCGGCATAGGCGGTGATCGCCAGCGGCGAGGCAGCAATGATGTTCTGGCCGAAGAACAGGAACGCAGTCGGCGCCGTCAGGAACACCAGCCGCGGCAGCGCGAACATGAACGAAAAGCTGGAGGTGAAATAGCACAGCCGCTGGATCAGCTTCAGACCCGGCGCGAACAACGTGTTTTCCTGCCGGAAGATCTGCAGCATGCCGCGCGCCCAGCGCATCCGCTGGCCGATATGCAGGCCGAGCCGCTCCGTCGCCAGCCCCGCCGCCAGCGGCAGCCGCAGATAGGCGGTATGCCAGCCCTTTTGCTGCATGCGGAACGAGCAGTGACAGTCCTCGGTCACCGTCTCGTGCGGGACGCCGCCGACCTCCAGCAAGGCGGCACGACGGAGCACCGCGCAACTGCCGCAGAAGAAGCTGGCGTTCCACAGGTCGTTGCCCTGCTGGATCAAGCCATAGAACAGCAGGCCCTCGTTCGGCACGTGGCGCTTGCGGGACAGGTTCCGCTCGAACGGATCGGCGCTATAGAAATGATGCGGCGTCTGCACCAGCGCGATCCGCGAATCGCGCAGCATCCAGCCCAGGGTGAGTTGCAGGAAGGCGCGGGTCGGCGCGTGGTCGCAGTCGAAGATGGCGATGTATTCGCCGCTGGTGTAGCGCAGCGCGTGGTTGATGTTGCCGGCCTTGGCGCCCTTGTTGTCGGGCCGGATGATGTAGCCGCAGCCCACCTGTTCGGCGAATTCGCGGAACGCCGGCCGACGCCCGTCATCCAGGATCCAGACATTCATCTTGTCCGGCGGCCAGTCCATCGCCATTGCCGCGAACACCGTCGGGCGCACCAGGTCGAGCGATTCGTTGTAGCTCGGCACGTAGACATCGATGGTCGGCCAGCTTTGCGGATCGGCCGGCAGCGGCACCGGCTTGCGGTAGAGCGGGTAGCTGGTCTGGAGATAGGCGAGCGCCAGCAGCAACGCTGCATATAGTTCGGCCGCCAGCAGGCCCAGGCCCATGGTCGCCGACAAAAAATGGTCGAAGCTGAGCGTGTCGGCGGCACGCCAGAAGATGTAGCGCGCCGTCACCGTGACCGAGAGGACGACCAGCACCAGCGATGCGCGTCGTGAGCGGAAGCGATTGACGACCAGATAGAAGACGATGCCCAGGCCGGTCAGCACCGCTTGCCCCGGGCCATCCAACGGCAAGGTCACGAACAGCAGGATGCCGCACAGGCCGAGCACGATGCAGGCCGCCCGCAGCACCCGCGCACCGATCGCGGGCGGCCGCAGCGCCATGCCTGCCATCAGCGCAGCCCCAAGTCGCTGAGCGCCGCAAAGGCCCGGCGCTGTCGGCCGCCAGCCGCGCCTGCGCCGGTGTCCAGTCGCAGCCGGGCCACGATGGCATCGGCCAACAGCGTCAGATCCTCTCCGGCCCCCGCCTCACCGTCGAGCAGCAGCCTGCGCTCGGCCAGCGCCTCGACCAGGGCCGGATCGCGGCAAATGGCACCGATCAGTCGGCTGCCGAGCGCCGGCTCCACGATCTCCATCACAGCGACACAGAGCGGTTCGTCCAGGTCGACCTGATTCAGCACCAATGCCGTGCGCTCCGCGATGCGGCCAGCCAGCGTGCCGCGGCCCTGCGCCTGTGCGACAACCGGCGGCAGCATTGCCGCACTGCCGGCATCGGCCAGCAGCACCTGCACCACCAGGTCGGCCAGCGGCTGCAGGGCGACAAGCGCGGCCGAGACGCCTGGCGCGGTGTCCGCCACCACGACGGTCCGCGGATCGCTGAGCATGTCGCGCATCGGGGCGGCCAGCAGTTCAGGCGTGGCGATCAGGGAACTTTGCAATGCCAGGACACGGCCAGCCTCGATCGTGCCATGCGGCAGCAAGCGAACACCGTAGGGCGTCTCGCGCACCGCGGCGCGCCAGGTGATGCCCTGGTCCAGCCAGCCGCAGAAGCCGCCGTCGTCACGGATATTCATGCCAAGATGCAGCCGCAGGGCATTTTGCGGGTCGAGATCGATCGCCAGCACCGACAGTCCGCGACGCGCCAGCAGCGCCGCGACATGTGCCGCCAGCGTCGTTTTGCCGACGCCTCCCTTGGGCGAGGCGAAGATCAACAGTGGCATCAGTTGGCAGTCCCGGCAGATGCCGCGCCCGCCCGGCGGCGTGCCGCGACACTCCGCACCGGCCGTGTGTCGGGCGGCGGTGCCGGTGGAGCGGCCGACATCAACTCGGTCAGCAGTGGAAACGTCCGACCCTGCGGCGGCACTTTAGGCTGTACAGCGACGAGTTGAGGTGCCGCAGGCGCAGGCGTGACCAGCGGGCTCGGGGCAGCCGAAGCCGCTGGCGTGGTCACAGCCGCCATCGGTGGCAGTTCGGCCGGCAGCGGGCCACGGACCGGCAGCGACTCGCGGCCCGCCTCCTCACGCGGCGACGCGGGCAAGATCGCTGCTGCATCGGCCTCTGCACAATCCAGCGCCGCCACGAGCGCGCGGTCCGGCGCACCCCCGCGGCCGCCGACCGGAGTGGCGAACGCCACATAGCGGAAGCCGCTGATCCCGCAGGCCGTCGCGATGTTGTCGATCTCCCGCATTGGTCGCTCCGTTGTGTTTCGCCGATGGTCTCGCAGCACATTTCCGCCAGGGGCGTTGCCGACGCAGGCAACATGCCGCTGAGAATGCGCGGCGGCGCGGGTGCCGAAGCATAACATGCTTCCGCCGACCCGCGTAGGGGGACCATTGCATCCTTAAACGAACGGACCCCGCCCCGCGTAAATTACGCAATAGGGAGGCGCAGTCGGCATAACTTCACGAAACCTTCGACTTCAGTCGAAGTATTCATATTCGCAATCTTTACCGGACTAACGCGGGTCGTTAGTCGCCAAACTATGTGCAATGGTATACTCCATTTCACATGGCAGCGAGGGCGCTTGATCGTCGCCGGCCAGTCGTTTCGTTCACGTTTTCGAGAGTCTCTGGGTTATCGGGCTCCCGCCAAATAAACCCCGAACGCCTCACCTGCACCCGCAAACGAGAAGGATCCCGGTGGGCATTTCGTCACAGCGGAAACGCCATGCTTCCCGTTGCGACACGCAAGTCATCGAGGCCGGACTGCGGCAGGATTAACTGGCAAAAGCCCAATTGTCGAAGCCAGGGGGCTGACCGTTTCAACAATCGCGCGGCTTCCCGGGTGCGGAGGACGTCCGTCGTCCCGTATCCGTGCCTGCCCGGCATCGCGACGGGCCACGCTTCGATCCCGGCCGAAACATCGCCGCCCAGCCTGCGACTACGGTTCCCGGCATGCCCACAACAACGAAGGCCGGACCCGTGATCACCTGCGTCATCCGCTACGACATCGACCCGTTCAAGCTGCCCGCGTTCGAGCGCTATGCCCGCGCCTGGGGCCAGGCGATCCCGCGCTGCGGCGCCGACCTGATCGGCTATTTCGCGCCGCACGAAGGCTCCGCCACCACCGCCTACGCGCTCTATACCATCGAAAGCCTCGCCGCGTACGAGGCGTATCGGGTACGGCTGCGCCAGGACCCGGAAGGGCGAGAAAATTTCGAGTTCGCACAACGCGAGCAGTTCATCCGTCGCGAGGACCGGATTTTTGTGCGCCTCGCCTCGGCGCCGCACGCGCCACTTGTGCGGTCGTGACCGCCGAGGCTAGGTGCAACCGGGGTTCAGGCCCCGGCAGCGTTCATCGAACGCGTCGGAGATGAACTCCGGCCGCTTGTAGAACCCCTTCAGCCAGCTCGCGAGCATGCAGAGTTCCTCCAGTTTCACCACCTCGTCCAGCGTACCGGGGGGGAAGCGGATGGTGAAACTGTCGGCAACGATCTTCAGGACCGCTTCGACGTCCTCGATCGTCAGTCCGCAGTCGGATTCGAGCACGGCGGTGCGCACGAGCTTCTGCTCGTCCACCTCGTACTCGTCGCGGATCAACTTCACGATCCAGCGAAACATCGTCATCCAGTTCTTAACGTCGTCGGTCGGCGGCACCATCGCTCCGCTCGCGTCGTGATACGCAGCGGGTCATTGCAGGAAAGCGTGCGCAAAGGCTTAAGCGGCAGCCGATCAGGCACATCCCGGCGGGGGCACGAAACCGCGCCAGTCGCGCTCCAGCAGGTCGGCCACCGCAATTGTCGTGCGATCGCCATACAGCGGCCCGACGATCTGCACGCCGATCGGCAGCCCGGCGCGGGAGAGCCCGATCGGGGCGACGCTGGCCGGCAGGTGGTAGGCGCAGGTGATGCCGGGCCAGAACAGCATGTCCTCGTACGGCACAATGCGGCCGTCCACGGTGATGCTGCGCTCCCAGACCTCGCCGTGCTGCATGTGCGGCAGCGCCGGCGTGGCGACGACCGGGCACAGCAGCACGTCCCAGCGCTGGAAGAAGGCGCTCCAGGCGCGGCGGATCTGGTGCCGCCGCTCGTTGGCGCGCAACCAGTCCGAATGGGGCATATCCACGGCGCGCAGCATGATCGCGCTGGCACTCATGTCCTCGGGCCGCAGCCCCGCCTTGGCTTCGCGCTTGCGCTCCAGGATCGGCGGTGGGATGCGCGCACTCAGCGCCGCGTCGAGCAGCGTCAGGTACAGGCGATACGCCTCGGTGACGTTGAATTCCGGGCGGGCGGTCAGGCTGACCTCGGCGCCGGCGGCGGCCAGATGCTTTCCGACGCTCTCGATCAGCGCGACCTGTTCGCTGTCGGTCGTCTGGCCGGGTTCGTGGGACCACACGGCGACGCGCAGGCCGCCCGCCTCCGTCGTGCGCGGCGGCGGCAGCGTCAGCGCGAGCGCCGTCTCCGCCGGGTCCGGCCCGACGATGGCGTCGAGCGCGATTTGCAGGTCACGCGCCGAGCGGGCGAGCGGGCCGATCACGGCAATGTCCGGCGGCGCCGCGCCGTTGGCGGGCGAATGGCCGCGCGGCGGGCACAGGCCCCAGGTCGGCTTGTGGCCGAACAGCCCGCAGTAATGCGCCGGTACCCGGATCGAGCCGCCGATGTCACTGCCGAGTTCGAGCCCGCCGAAGCCGGCCGCGCAGGCCGCCGCCCCGCCGCCGGAGGAGCCGCCCGGCGTGTGCGCCGTGTTCCACGGGTTGCTGGTCGTGCCGTAGACCGGGTTGTAGCTCTGCCAATCGGCCAGCGCGACCGGCACGTTGGTTTTGCCGAACACGACGGCCCCGGCCGCTTCCAGCCGCTGGACCGCCAGCGCGTCGACGTCGGCTCGATGGTCCTTGCGCTCCGGAAAGCCCCAGGTGCTCGGGTGGCCGGCGAGATCAAAACTCTCCTTCACCGTCATCGGCACCCCGAACAGGTTTCCGGCATTCGCCCGCCCGCCGGCGTCCAACTGGCGCGCCCGCTGGCGTGCCCGCTCGATATCGCGCAAGACGACGGCATTGATCCGCCCGTCCAACCGCTCGACGCGCGCCCAAAAATGGTCCAGCAATTCCAGGCAGCCGATCTCGCCTGCGCGGGTCATTTCGGCGAGCCGCCAGGCGGGCAGAAAGCTGGGGTCCATCTGGGCCTCGCAGGGAATGAGCGTGCCATCCTTATCGGCCGCACGGCGCGGTTCTGTCGAGGGTGCGTGACGTTGCGCGCGCCCAGCCGTTGCAGCACACGGTAACGTGTGCTCGACGGGCGGCGCAGGCCTCCGAAAATAGCAGTAGCTGTGCAATACGACGGCCCGCCGATCCGGCATTGGCATTTTTGACTGGCCTCGGCTGAACCGAGCTGCAAAAGCGACAGGAACGTCATGGACAGTATCTCGCCGCGGTCTGCTGTCGTTTCCATCACCGGCATATTTTGCGCCGTGATCGGGGCCGGGCTTGCCATCGCCGGCGGATGGCTCGTCTGGCTCGGCGGCTCGCCCTACTACCTCGTCACCGGCCTGCTGCTGATCGCGACGGCGGCGTTGCTGCTGGCCGGCAGCTGCTGGGCGCTGTGGGTCTATGCGGTGCTGCTGCTCGGCACGCTGGCCTGGGCGATCGCGGAGATCGGCTTCGACTGGTGGGACCTCGTGCCGCGCGGCGACGTGCTGCTCGTGCTCGGGGTGTGGCTGCTGATGCCCTGGATCACCCGGCATCTGCGGCCGGGTGCCCCGAGCGGGAGAATTCCGCTGGCGGCCAGCGTGCTGATCGCGGTGATCGTCGGCGGCGTGGCGCTGTCGTCGGACCGGCAGGACATTGCGGGCGCGCTGCCGGCAGCAGCCGCCACTCCGCCGATCCCGCCGGACGCCGCGGCGATGCCCGATGCGGACTGGCGCGCCTATGGCCGCACCCAGTTCGGCGATCGTTTCTCGCCGCTCAAGCAGATCACGCCGCAAAACGTCGCGCAGCTTGACGTCGCCTGGACATTCCGCACCGGCGACGTGGTCGGCCCGAACGATCCGACGGAAACGACGTTCGAGGTGACGCCGCTGAAAGTCGCGAACACCGTCTATCTGTGCTCGCAGCATCAGATCCTGTTCGCGCTCGATGCGGCGACCGGCAAGCTGCGGTGGAAGTTCGACCCGCAGGTCAAGGACAACCCGACATTCCAGCATCTGACATGCCGTGGCGTTTCCTATCACGAGGCCCCGCCGGGGGCGGCCCCGGCGGATTGCCCGCGGCGGATCTTTCTGCCGACCAACGATGCCCGCATGTTCGCCCTCGACGCCGAGACCGGCCGGCCATGCGACAGCTTCGGCGAGCACGGCATGCTGAGCCTGAACACCGGCATGGGCGTGACCACGGCCGGCTTCTACGAGCCGACCTCGCCGCCGGTGGTGACCGCGAACATGCTGATCATCGGCGGCGCGGTGATCGACAACTATTCGACCGCGGAACCCTCCGGCGTGATCCGCGGCTTCGACGTCGAAAGTGGAAAGCTGATCTGGGCGTGGGATGCCGGCAACCCGGACGAGAATGCGTTGCCCTCAGGCACGCAGACCTACACGCCGAACTCGGCGAACTCCTGGATCACCTCCTCGGCCGACGAGAAGCTCGGCCTGATCTACGTGCCGATGGGCGTGCAGACCCCGGACATCTGGGGCGGCAACCGCACGCCGATCGGCGAGCGCTATGCCAGCGCGATCGTGGCGCTCGACATCGCCACCGGCAAGCGGGTCTGGTCGTACCAGACCGTGCATCATGACCTCTGGGACATGGACATCCCGGCCCAGCCGAGCCTGATCGATCTGCAGACCGCCAACGGCGTGGTGCCGGCACTGCTGGCGCCGGCCAAGACCGGCAACATCTTCGTGCTCGACCGCCGCACCGGCACGCTGATCGTGCCGGCGCCGGAGCGGCCGGTGCCACAGGGGGCGGCGCCCGGCGACCATGTGTCGCCGACGCAGCCGTTCTCCGAGCTGACGTTTCGCCCCGAAGCGAAGCTGACCGATGCGGACATGTGGGGTGCCACGATGTTCGACCAGCTTGCCTGCCGCATCATGTTCGAGCGGCTGCGCTACGAGGGCACGTTCACGCCGCCCTCGGAGCAGGGCAGCCTGATCTTCCCCGGCAACCTGGGCATGTTCGAGTGGGGCGGCATCGCCGTCGATCCGCTACGGCAGATCGCCATCGCCAACCCGATCGCCATCCCCTTCGTGTCCCGGCTGATCCCGCGCGGGCCCGACAACCCGACGGCGCCGAACGGCGCGCACCCGCCCGGCAGCGAGGTGGGCGTGCAGCCGATGTACGGAACGCCGTACGGCGTCGATCTGCACGCGTTCCTCTCCCCGATCGGCCTGCCCTGCAAGGCGCCGCCCTGGGGCTACATGGCCGGGCTGGACCTGAAGACGCTGAAAATCGTCTGGATGCACCGCAACGGCACCATCCGCGACAGCGCGCCGGTGCCGCTGCCGTTCAAGCTCGGCGTGCCCAGCCTCGGCGGCCCGCTGGTCACCGCAGGTGGCGTCGCGTTCCTGACCTCGACGCTCGACTACTACATCCGTGCCTATGAGGTGACGACCGGCGCGCAGCTCTGGCAATCCCGCCTGCCCGCCGGCGGCCAGTCGACGCCGATGACCTACGAGCAGGATGGCCGCCAGTACGTCGTGACCGCCGACGGCGGCCATGGCTCGTTCGGCACCAAACCCGGCGACTACGTCATCGCCTACGCGTTGCCCGCCGCGCCCTGAGCCGGCACTCTCGCCGCCACCCCCTCCGCCGGCTACACTCCGGCGGTGGGCCGCGCGTTGACATGGCGTTCCTTCAAGGTTCAACTAATCGCATCCGCTGGAGACGCCGATGGCTGAGCGATCCTTTGCGCGCGAGGTGCAGGACCTCAAACTGACCGCCGGTCAGGAATTCCGTGGCGAGGGTATCCTCGCCGTGACCAAGGCGCTGCTGCAATCCGGCGTCGGCTACGTCGCCGGCTACCAGGGCGCGCCGATTTCGCACCTGATGGACGTGCTGGCGGACGCGCAAGACATCATGGCCGAGCTTGGCGTGCACTACGAAACCTCGGCCAGCGAGGCCGCGGCAGCCTCCACATTGGCGACCTCGGTGATGTATCCGATCCGCGGCGCGGTGACGTGGAAATCGACCGCGGGCACCAATGTCGCGTCCGACGCGCTCTCCAATCTCGCCTCCGGCGGCGTGCTGGGCGGCGCACTCATTGTGATCGGCGAGGACTACGGCGAAGGCTCCTCGATAATGCAGGAGCGCACGCACGCATTTGCGATGAAAAGCCAGATCTGGCTGCTCGACCCGCGGCCGAATTTGCCTTCCATCGTGCGGGCCGTCGAGGACGCGTTCGACTTGTCGGAAGCATCCAACACGCCGGTGATGCTGGAGATGCGCATCCGCGCATGCCACGTGCACGGCAGCTTCATCGCCAAGGACAACCGGCCGCCGCCGTTCACGCTGCGGCAGGCGCTGGAAAGCCCGCGGCGCGACACGTCGCGCATCGTGCTGCCGCCGGCGAGTTTCATGCACGAGCAGGAGAAGGTGACGAAGCGGCTACCGGCCGCGCGCGCCTTCATCCGCGCGCGCGGCATGAACGAGACGTTCGCCGGCGACGTCGAGGAACTCGGCATTGTCCTGCAAGGCGGCATGTACAATGGCGTGATGCGGGCGCTCGCGCTGTTCGGGCTCGCCGACGTCTGGGGCGGCACGCGCATTCCGCTGCATGTGCTGAACGTGACCTATCCGCTGGTCGACGAAGACCTTGCCGATTTTTGCCGCGGCAAGCGCGCGGTGCTGATGGTAGAAGAGGGCCAGCCGGATTTTCTGGAACAGGCGCTGAACACGATCCTGCGGCGCGCCGGCGTCGATACGGCGCTGGCGGGCAAAGACGTGCTGCCGATGGGCGGCGAATATTCTGCCCTCGTGCTCGTCAACGGGATACGAAAGTTCCTCGACAGGCACATGCCGAGTCTGCTGCGCACGGCAAACGTGCCGCCCGATCCGGCATCGGTGTTGCAGAGCGACGCGGCAAAATCGCTCGCGCCCGTGGTGCCGCCGCGGCCGCCGAGTTTTTGCACGGGCTGCCCGGAACGGCCGATCTTTTCGGCGCTGACGCTGGTGCAGAGGGAACTGGGCGAACACCATGTGGCGGCCGACATCGGCTGCCATCTGTTCTCGATCAACGCGCCGTTCAACATCGGCGCGACGACGATGGGCTACGGGCTCGGGCCGTCGTCGGCGTCGGCGTTGCAGGTGAAGGCCGACAAGCGGCCGATCGCGATCATGGGCGATGGCGGCTTCTGGCACAACGGGCTGGCGACCGGCATCTCCAACGCCGTGTTCAACAAGCACGACGGCGTCATTCTGGTTGTCGACAACTTCTATTCCGCGGCAACGGGCGGCCAGGACATCCCCTCCTCCCGCGCGCAGAACGGCGCGCGCAGTACCAACCACCCGATCGAAAATGCGGTGCGCGGCGTCGGCGCCAAGTGGGTGCGGCGTCTGGACCACACTTATTCGGTCGGCAAGATGCGCG
>Ga0302324_100018186_pt1 | contig 13879 bp, 10 predicted proteins | sample Palsa_T0_1_FD_201949 | JGI IMG/M metagenome (GOLD analysis project Ga0302324, IMG submission 201949) | Peat permafrost microbial communities from Stordalen Mire near Abisko, Sweden - Palsa_T0_1 | ecosystem: Environmental > Terrestrial > Soil > Palsa > Peat permafrost | place: Sweden: Abisko... | reverse complement strand
TATTTTCGCTTTCGGCGCCGTGCTCTACGAAATGCTCTCCGGCAAGCGCGCGTTTCACGGCGACTCCCCCGTGGATACGATGAGCGCCATTCTGAAAGAAGAGCCACCCGACCTCACCGAGTCCAACCGCAACGTCTCCTCCGCGCTCGAACGCATCGTCCGCCACTGCCTGGAAAAAAGCCCCACAGAGCGCTTTCAGTCGGCGCGCGACCTGGCCTTCAATCTCGATGCCCTGAGCGACATTTCCACCTCCACCCGCGGCGGAATCAAAGCTTTGCCTCTGGAAGAAGACAGAGCCTCTCGGTGGCTCATGCCGGCCATCGCCGCCGCGCTGGTTGTCGCGTCGTGGGCCGGCATTTATTTCTTTGCTCACCGCGGCGCGGTAACCAATCCTACCTTCCACGAAATCACCTTCCGCAACGGCACCATCTGGGACGCGCGTTTCGCGCCCGACGGTCAATCGATTATTTATGGCGCAACCTGGGAGGGCGCTCCGCAAGAGCTGTTCTCGACGCGCTTCGACAGCACCGATTCGCGTCCCGTAGGTTTGCCCTCGGCACAGATTCTGGCCATCTCCTCCAAGGGCGAGATGGCAGTCAGCCTTCACCCCGCGGTTTACAGCGCCTTCACGCAGACCGGCACCATGGCGCGGGTAGCGCTCGCCGGCGGCGCTCCGCGCGAAGTTCTCGAGCAGGTGATGTGGGCGGATTGGTCGGCGGACGGCCAATCCCTGGCGGTGATTCGTCCGGGCGGCAACAGCAATCGGCTCGAATATCCCATCGGCACCGTCATCTATTCGCCTGAGGCGTGGGTCAGCCATGTTCGTTTTTCGCCCAACGGAGAGTTTCTTGCGATCGCCGATCACATCCCAAGCGGGGACGATGGACGCATCGTCATTATCGATCAGCATGGCAATCGAAAAGCCAGTTCTTCGTTTTATTCCAGCGTGCAAGGCCTGGCCTGGAGGCCGGACGGCAAGGAAGTCTGGTTCTCCGCGGTGCCCAACGGAGCTGCCCGCTCGCTCTATGCGCTGGATTTTTCCGGGAAGGAACGCCTCATTTACCGGGCGCCCGGCGGGGTGACGATTCACGATATCAGCCGCACTGGCCAGGTTCTGCTCACCGCCGACAAAACCCGCCTGAGCCTGTTTGCCCTGGCGCCGGGCGAGATGCGCGAACGCAGCCTCTCGTGGTTTGATTGGTCGCTGCTAAGCGATCTCTCCGCCGATGGCAAGACTGTGATTTTTTCTGAGAGCGGCGAGGCTGTCGGCAACAACGACGGTGTCTTCCTCCGCCATAGCGACGGCTCCCCCGCCGTGCGCCTCTCCGACGGAGATTTTGGCAGGCTCTCGCCCGACGGAAAGTGGGTGCTGGTGGAGCTTGGCAAGCCGCCTCATCTGATCCTGGTGCCGACCGGCGTCGGCGAACCGCGCGAGATCGGCGATAAAACTCCGCATTACTTTGCCGACTGGGTACCTGACGGCAAGTCGGTCATTTTCACCGCCGCCGAGCCTGGCCATGAGCGTCGGGCTTATGTACAGGCTATCGACCCCGCTGGCAGCGCCGCGCGGGCGATTACGCCCGAAGACACATATGGCAGCCTGGTTTCGCCCGATGGCAAATGGCTTCTGGCCACCGATGCACATCATCAGCGACGGCTCTACCCGATTGCCGGAGGCGAGCCCCAGAAGCTGAGCTTTGACGTCCCTCCTGACGAAACCATTACCGGCTTTTTCGACAACGGCAAAAGCCTATTGCTGCGCACCCGCGCTCTGCCGCTGAAAATCACTCGCGTCGACCTGGCCACCGGGAAACGCGAGCCGTTCAAAGAAATCGTTCCCGCCGACCCCGCCGGGGCGCAAAGCATTCCGGTCATAAGATTCAGCGCGGATGGGAAATCGTATGCTTACTCTGTAGGTCGATGGCTTTCGGATTTGTACGTGGTGGACGGCCTGAAGTGAGCCATGTGGGGACAGCCGCGGGGACAGCCGCCCTCGGCTGTCCAGTCGAGCGCAGCTCGACTGCCTTCGCATGGGTAAGTAGAGTGCAGGTGGGTTAAGGATGTCATTCCGACAGCCCGCGCTTTGCTTCGCGGGCGGAGGAATCTCAATCTCATCTGCTCTCCGGTCAAAGTGGTTCCCGCGACACCATCTTCCCCAATCCATCCCTCTCCACAACCGCCCACGGCACCTTCGCATCATGCGTAAAAACCGTCAGCCATTTCCCCGGCACGGCCTTCGCGTAATACTCCTTCTTGCTCTCAATCGTCTGCAGCGGATAAAGGTCGAACGCCATCCCCCAAGTCAGATCAACGTGCGCCGTGCTCGGAATGAGATCGGAAATGTAGCAGGCAGTGCGCCCCCCGCTCTCAACCATCACCGCCTGCATATGCGCCGTGTGTCCGGGGAAAGTCTTCACCGAAATCCCCGGAACAATTTCCTCACCGCCTTTAAGCAAAGTCATCTGCCCGCTCTCGACCAGCGGATCATAATTATCCGAAATGAAGCTGATGGCATCCCGCTCGCTCGGCCGCCGCGCATACTGCCATTCGCCCTCCGGCGCATAGTATTTCGCCCGCGGAAAAGTCGGCACGACCCCGCCGTCCTTGCGCACTGTATTCCAGCCGCAGTGATCAAAGTGCAAATGCGTATTGATGACAATATCGATATCTTCCGGCGCAATCCCTCCCGCCGCCAGATTCGTCAGCAACTGCGCCGGCTGCCCGTAAAACCTGACCATTCGCTCCGATAACTTGTTGCCCATGCCCGTTTCCACCAGCACGTTTTGCTTCCCGGTGCGCGGATGTTCGGTGCGAATAAGCAGCGAGTTCAGCCCTGAGGTGACGCAATTCTTTTCGTCAGCGCTGACTTTGCGAGACCACATACTCTTAGGCACGACGCCGAAAAACGCGCCGCCATCGAGCGGATAAGTGCCATCGGAGAAAATGCTGAGTTCGAAATTACCGAGAGTGAGACTAGGCATAAACCTGCTGGGCATGAATCTAGTGTGCCACAGACAAACTGCCGTTTCCTCTGCGAGACTGCGGTACTCTCATTCCATATGGAACGCCCCGCCAGCGCCACGGTGATCGCCGCGCTGTTCTTTCTGGTCGCGGCATATCTGATCATCGTCGGCATCATCGAGTTCGTCGTGCCGGGCACGCTTTCAATGACTCGGGCAGCGGGAATCACCTACGGCAGAGAACTGGACGCACCACAAACCGCAATATCTGTGGGCGCAGGCTGGGCGCTGGTCGGCTGGGGCCTTTACCGTCTCCACAATTGGGCACGCTGGTGCGCCATCGTCATCATGGTGATCGGAGTCGCAGGATCGGTCCCGGCAGTTTCCGCGGCCGCCAGGGATCTGACTTGGCGTTTCTTCTTTTACGGCGCCCAGATCATGGTACGAGTCGTGATCGCGTGGTACCTGGCCGCGTCGCCCGAGCTGATCGATGCTTTCGTGCGAAAGTAGCGCTCAGCAGGGGCCGGATCAGCCTGAGTCGCATCCGTGAAGATCCGTGATATCCGTGGCTAAGGTTTATCTCCTAGCCTTAGCCGGCTCTTTCTCACCCACGCGCTTGCTGACTTCCACCTTCATCTTGCCGGCCTTCTTGTCAGCATCGATCACGACATGATCGCCATGAAGAATTTCCCCATCCAGAATCTTCAGCGCCAGCGGATCCTGCACCAGCTTCTGAATCGCGCGCTTCAGCGGCCGCGCCCCAAAGTTGGCATCGTAGCCTTGGGTAAACAGCAACTCCTTGGCCGCGTCCGTAAGCTCGATGGAGATCTTGCGGTCGGCGAGCAGGCGCCGCACATCTTCCAGGCGCAGTTCGATGATCTTCACCAACTGCTCCTTGCCCAGCGGCCCGAACACAATAATGTCGTCGACCCGGTTCAGAAACTCCGGCCGGAAATGTCCGTGCAGCGCTTCCATCACCTGCTCGCTGGCCTTCTCAAAGTCTTCCGGAGTGCTCACGTTCTCCGCGTGCAAATAGCTCGACCCCAGGTTCGACGTCATGATCAGAATCGTATTCTTGAAGTCGACCACGCGCCCCTTGCCGTCCGTCAGCCGCCCATCGTCCATCACCTGCAGCAAAACGTTGAACACGTCCGGATGTGCCTTCTCAATCTCGTCAAACAGCACGACCGCATACGGCCGGCGCCGCACCTGCTCCGTAAGCTGCCCACCTTCTTCATATCCCACATATCCCGGTGGCGCGCCAATCAACCGCGCCACGGAATGCTTCTCCATATATTCCGACATGTCGATGCGCAGCAGCGCGCGTTCGTCGTCGAAAAGAAATTCGGCCAGCGCGCGTGCCAGTTCGGTTTTGCCGACTCCCGTCGGGCCTAAGAAAATAAACGAGCCAATCGGACGCTTCGGATCGCTCAACCCCGCGCGCGAGCGCCGAATAGCGTTGGCCACGCGCTCCAGAGCCTGATCCTGGCCTACGACGCGCAGCCGCAGCCGGTCTTCCATCGTGACCAGCTTCTTCACTTCGCCTTCGAGCATCTTCGAAACCGGAATGCCCGTCCACTTGGAGACGATGCGCGCAATATCCTCTTCGTCCACTTCTTCTTTCAACATCCGTGTGGAGCGGGCGCCCTCGCCCGCTGGTTTTTCCGTAAGCTTCGCCAATTCTTGCTCGGCCTGCCGCAACAATCCGTAGCGGATTTCCGCAACCCGCTGCAAATTCCCCTTGCGCTCCTCCGCCTGCTCTTCGATCTTGAGCTTCTCAATTTTTTCCTTCAGCTCGCGCGACCGGGCAATCAGATCCTTTTCTTTTTTCCAGTTGGCCTTAAGCGCATTCGATTTCTCACGAATCCCGGCCAGCTCCTTCTCGATGACCGCCAACCGCTCCCGCGAGTTCGCATCATCTTCTTTCTTCAGCGCCTGCTTCTCGATTTCAAGCTGCGTCGCCCGCCGCTCCAGCTGATCGATATCGGTGGGCAGCGAATCGATCTGAATCCGAATCGATGCCGCCGCTTCATCCACCAGATCGATGGCCTTGTCCGGCAGGAATCGGTCGGAAATATAACGATGCGAAAGCGTCGCGGCGGCGACAATCGCCGAGTCCTTGATGCGCACCCCGTGATGCACCTCATAGCGCTCTTTCAACCCGCGCAGAATCGCAATCGTGTCTTCAACGTTCGGTTCTCCGACGAAAACAATCTGGAAGCGTCGCTCCAGCGCCGCATCCTTCTCGATGTACTTTCGATACTCGTTCAGCGTGGTGGCGCCGATCGCGCGCAGCTCTCCGCGAGCCAGCGCCGGCTTCAGCATATTCGAGGCGTCGATCGCGCCTTCCGCGGCTCCCGCTCCAACCAGAGTGTGCAACTCGTCGATAAACAGAATGACCTGTCCCGCCGAATCTTCGATTTCCTTCAACACGGCCTTCAGCCGGTCTTCAAACTCCCCGCGATATTTCGCTCCCGCCAGCATCGCGCCCAGATCCAGCGCGACCACGCGCTTGTTCTTGAGCACCTCCGGCACATCGCCCGAAATAATCCGCTGCGCCAGGCCTTCGACAATAGCTGTCTTACCCACTCCCGGCTCTCCGATCAGCACAGGATTATTTTTCGTCCGCCGCGAAAGCACCTGCACCACGCGCCGAATTTCTTCATCCCGTCCAATCACCGGATCTAGCTTCCCGCGCCGCGCCTGCTCCGTCAAATCCCGTGCATAGCGCTCCAGCGCCTGGTACTTCGCCTCCGGATTCTGGTCCGTAACCTTCTGCGACCCCCGCACCGAAGTCAGCGCCTTAAGAATCGCGTCATAAGTAGCCCCATGCCGCGCCAGAATCTGCTGCGCCGCATCCTGCTTCAGGTGCGTGATCGCGAGCAACAAGTGCTCGGTCGAAACGTATTCGTCCTTAAAGTTGGCCGCCTCTTTGAAAGCCTGCTCCAGCAACTTGTTCGCGGCGTTCGACATCGTAGCCTGCGCCGCTTCTCCAGAAACCTTCGGCAGCTTCTCGATCTCACGATAAACATCGCTCAGCACCGCCTGCGGCCCAATGCCGATCTTCTCCAGCACCGGCGAAACAATGCCCTCTTTATCTTCGAGCAGCGCTGCGAGCAGATGCATGGGCAGAAGCTCGGGATTGCCATGCTCCGAGGCAAGCTCGTTCCCCCGCTGCACCGCCTCCTGCGCCTTCACTGTAAATTTGTCCCAACGAATCGCCATAATAAACTCCGTAAATGATTTCGTAATTTAGTAATCGGGCAATCTGCAACCCAGGGATTAACGCGCCGCGCCCGGATCTTTCCTAACCGGCGCTCCCCTTGTCGGCCTTCTTGCGAGCACCTTCAGCAGGCTTCTGCCTCAATCCGCTGGCAGCAATCGCGTGATCTCGATCACGCAGTTTTTCGAGAATCCTGACCTTCTCGGAAAAACTGAGCGAGGCCAACCGCCTGCGCATCTCCTGTCTGCTCATTGAATGCCATCCAGGTACATGCTCTCGAACTGCTTCCACTTCCCGGCCAGATTGTGACGCTCGACGATGGCTTCCAGCTTCTTTCTGTCAACCGCGCTCTGCTCAATAAACTGCAGGATGCGGTTGTGATCCTTGGGACGTCCGGTGCGAAGCGCGATGGCTGCCAGGTATTCAGCCTTCATCACCCACGTGCCGACCTCCTCTACCACCGTGGGAACCGCCTCCGCCACGGCTTCGCGGTCCAGTTCATCGCTCGCCGCACGAAACTGTACCGGCCAGCCGCCAATGACAATATGCTCATCTTCTACCGCTCCGCCTCGGGCCTTGAAGTAGTCGTAAATCGGGCTAAGCAACGATCGACCAGGGACCGCCGGAACGACTACGAAAACATCCACATCAAGAGTCGCTGCGGGCTCGAGATAAAATGTCGCTCCGACCGCTCCTCCAATGGCGTATTTGCCAATCACGCCATCGGCTTGCAACCGGTTAATCGACTCGAGGGTGTCCTTCATGGCCCTGCCAGCATTGTGAACCAACTTCGTGCCTGAGCCAAGCCTTCGCCGATCGGAACAAAGGACCAAAACAAAACGGGAGGCCGGCAAATTTGCCGCCCTCCCGCTGCTCGTGGAGAAGCGGACGCCCTCGTCCGCTCCCAGGCACAGCCTGACTCGGTTTTCGAGTCGCTTACGCGGCTTTGCCGGGCCCCTTCGCTTCGAGAGTCTTCTCGTTTTCTGCTTTGGCCCCGCCAATGTTGACCTTGATCTGCTTCGGCTTGGCTTCCGCTTTCTTCGGCAGAGTCACTTTCAACACGCCCTTGTCGTAGTTCGCCGCAACCTTCTCGCCATCCACGGTCGCAGGCAGAGTGAAGGTGCGGGTGAAGCTGCCATACTGCCGCTCCACTCGGCGGTAATTTTCTTCTTTCTCTTCCTTTTCGATCTTGCGCTCGCCGTGCACGGTCAGCGTGTTGTTCTCCAGGCGGACATCGATATCCTTCTCGTCGATGCCCGGTACCTCAATCTTCAACGTCACATTGTGCTCGTCCTCATAAACGTCGACGGCGGGGGCAAAGCTCGATGTGGTCAAAGCCTCATCCCGGCCTTCAGGTCCATAGGACTCACGGAATACTCGGTTGATGCGGTCCTGCAGGGTAGCAAACTCGCGGAAAGGTTCGAAACGGGTAAGTACAGTCATGGTAATTCCTCCTTCAGAAATCTCAGGCTTGAATTTAGTGAGAGATCCATCTATGAAACTTCAGTGGATCCCGGTCACTACATTCGATGCCGTCCGTATGATGAAAGCATCATAAAATATGAGCGTATGATTGTCAAGTATGAGATCGTCAATGCTTTCATTAGGTTACGCTGCCTATCACGCACTTCAGATAGCCAGTTTCCGGCACATTCAGCAGGATCGGGTGGTCTTTCGCCTGTCCCCGAACCTCGATCAGCCGCAAGTTACGGTGCGCATCCCGGGCCGCGCCAGCCAGCATTTCGAGGAAGTCGGACTGGCTCACGTGGTAGGAGCAGGAGCAGCTCACCAGGATCCCTCCTGACTGCAGCATCTTCAGCGCCCGCAAATTGAGCTCTTTATACCCGCGCATCGCCGCATCCAGGTCCCGCTTCGACTTGGCAAACGCCGGCGGATCAAGAACGATCGTGTCGTAGTGCCGCCCCGACGACGCATAGTCCTTGAGCACATCGAAGGCGTTCCCTTCGATCCATTCGATCTCGCGACCGTTCAGCGCCCCGTTCCGGTCCGCGACTTCGAGCGCGGGCCGCGAACTGTCGACGCCCGTGACCCGAGAGCAGCGCGCCGCCACATGCAGCGCAAACCCTCCCTGATAGCAGAAGACATCGAGCGCCTCTCCATGCGCATACTGCGCCGCCGCCGCATAGTTTTCGCGCTGGTCCAGGAACGCTCCCGTCTTCTGCCCCTCGAGCGCGTCAAAGTGAAACCGGACTCCATTCATCGCGAAGACGGTCGGCCCCTTCACTCCGCTTCCCACCACCCCAGAAGCCCGCGGTGCCAGCTCCTCAAGCTGCCGCACTCGCGCATCCACGCGCTCCACGATCGCCGCCGGCCGCAGCCGCTCCGTCAACTCCGAAATCAAAGTCTCGCGCACCGCCTCCGCATCCATGGCCTGCGTGAGAATCTGCATCGATAAAATGTCGTCGTAGCGATCGACAATCAGCCCCGGCAAGAAATCCCCTTCACTGAAGATCACGCGGTAAGCGTTAGTATCGCGAACGATTGTCTCTCGATAAGCAACCGCATCGCCGATGCGCCGCCGCAGCAGCGCCGCGAAGTCCGCCACCGCCTCGCGCGATATCAAACGAATCGCGATCTGCGACGCACTGGAATACAGCGCACTCCCCAGAACCTGTCCCCGCTCGTCACGAACCGCAACCAGCGCCCCCGGAGGCACTCCCTCCGCCGAAACAATGTCGGAGCGATACACCCACACATGCCCATCCTTCAACCGCCCTGCCCCGCGCGCGGAGATCGTAACCACAAAACCGGAATCAGAACTGTCAACCCTTCGAACCATCCTCCGATGTTAACCGACAATCCCCGCGCTACACCCTCTACATGCAGGATTACGGCGGCCCCGTGGGCTTTCGCATGGCCTTGGCCCACCCCGACCGCCTGGAATCTCTCATTGTTCAGGACGCGGTCGCACACAACGAAGGTCTGGGCGCGAACTGGGTTACAAGGCGCGCCTTCTGGGCCGACCGCGCTGCCAACGAAAGCGCGCTGCGCACCAATCTCCTCTCCCTGGCTACCACCCGAACCCGCCATGTCGGAAGTGATCCAAACGTCGATCGTTACGACCCTGATCTCTGGACGGACGAGTTCGCATTCCTGGGTCAGCCCGGCCAGGCGGAGATTCAAAGCGACCTGTTCTACGACTATCGAACCAATGTCGATGCCTACCCGAAATGGCAGGCATGGATGCGCGAGAAACAGCCGCGCTTGCTCGTGATCTGGGGCAAGTATGAGCTCTCATTCGACGCTTCGGAGCCGGAGGCCTACCGCCGCGACGTGCCGAAAGCCGAAGTCCACATCGTGGATGGCGGCCATTTCGCTCTGGACACCGCCGCCGATGAGACGCCACATTGGTGCGGGATTTCGTCGGCTCTTCCCATGGAGAGTTGCGTCGCACTGGCTGACGCCGCAACCCGTGAAGCGTAATCCCGCCCACGCGCATCTACCTGTCGAGGATTTCCTATGCGAGCCGACATCGTTCCCGGATCTATCTTCCCCGACTACCAGCTTTCCGACCACACCGCGAAACGCCAGAAGCTTTCCGAACTCCAGGGACCACATCCCATGGTTCTCGTCCTCAGCCGCGGAGGTTTCTGTCCCAAGGACCGTCGCCAGGCCGAATTACTCGTCCAACTCCATCCCGAGCTTGAAGTTGCCTATTGCCGGCTGGTCACCATCAGCACCGACAATATTACCGAGACCAATGAGTTCCGCAGCGGAGTCGGCGCCCACTGGCCTTTCCTGTCGGACGCCGGCCGCATCATCCAAAAAGATCTCGACATTGCCGAGTACACCGATCCCCAGCACAATCCCATGATCCCGCACGTGATCGTCCTCGAGCCCGGCCTCGTCATCTACAAAATCTACAACGGCTACTGGTTCCTCGGCAGACCCACTCCCGAAGATCTCCGTCAGGACCTCCGCGTCGTTACCCGGAAATGCCGGCCAGATTGGGACATCACCACCCCCGAACTCAAAGCCGCGTGGCAACAAGGCCGCAAGGACCTCTTCTATCCCTACGGCAAAACCTACGTCCAAACCCTCGGCGAACAGGATTAGGAGCGCCAATACGTGGTGTGCCTCGATGGAGGTCTGCCTCGAGCAAGGCGAGTCCTACGGGGTGGAACAGCCTCCTGTCAGGTGTCGGGGGTATGGTATCCATCCCCCTGAACTCATACCAATGAACCAGGCACGGTTACTACCCGTGCACTCCAGCATCTGAAAGGGTTCGCTTGGTCCGTATCTTTATAGTCGATGACAGTGCGCCGGCAAGGGCCGCTCTCAAGATGGCGCTGGAGCAACGTTCCGAATGGGTCGTAGTTGGAGAAGCCTGCAACGGCCATCATGCCTTGGCAACATTTCATCTTCACTCGCCTCATCTCACGCTGATGGATTTCATCATGCCCCAGATGAACGGCCTTGAAGCGGCTCGTCACCTGACCAATCGACACCCCGACGTTCTGATCTTGATGGTCACCACCGAGCCGTCGAAGGGACTCGAAGTAGAGGCGAGAAGGGTGGGAATAAGGGGCCTCTGTGCCAAGAGTGAGATGCACTGTCTAACCAAGGCGGTGGAGATTCTTATGGCTGGCGGAACGTACTTTAGCGAAGACGCCGCAGCCTGACCACAGCTTAATCTCTTCGACTGGATCACTTCTCAGCACTGTCGCTCGCTGCCTTGTGACATTTGTGTTCGACGAACTGTTTGCGGAGGCTTTCCTGCGCGTCCGCAACTCGTCTCAAGGTTGTCGTTGGAACTTTGAACTGAAGATCGCAACCTGTGCAAACTCCAACCGCCGGGACCGTCCCCACCCACTTGAGCACCCGAAGATGCGGCTTCGTCATTGCGGCATTTTCGCACGAACTGTGCATTTCATACACTCGCGCTGTTTTCAAACCACGCCTCCGTCTGCTGGCAATGTTGGAACGTTCAATATCGGAGTCAACGCTTTGGCTTCCATAATTGAACAGCATTGCGCCCGGCAGACCGGGATATCCGTTCAACTGTCGAGAAATCGCGATAGAACTTATCTTCCCGGCAACGGGACGGCACTTGAGCGCTACCGCCTATTTTCGACAGTTGGCCGCCCCGAATCTGGACTCTTGCCGTTGTATAATGTCGCTGTTTCGCTTGTGCGAGTGGTCCGGAGTCCCCTAGGCAAAGCCTTTTCGTGTGGAATGTCTTTTGAAAAGGAGCTAACTTCCCATGAAGCTGACGCCAGCTCTGTGCGTCTTGTCGACCATCATAGCAATTCTTCTTCTCGCAGGCGCCACTCTCGCGCTCGGGCAAAGCGGAAAAGACATCTACGAATTTGCCGGCGGAGTCGATGGCCAGTGGCCGAATGGCGCTGTTATCTTCGATTCTTCGGGTTCTCTGTACGGAGTGACGGAGGAAGGCGGCCTCTATTCCTCTGGGACCGTATATAAGTTGAATCCGCCCTCCGAGGCCGGCGGGCCTTGGACCAAGGAGGTGCTCTATGACTTCACAGGTGGCGCGGATGGGGCCGATCCCTTTGCAGCACTGGTTCTTGACAACACTGGCTCGCTCTACGGTGTAAATGGATATGGCGGGGCTCTAACACAGTGCGCTGAGGGTTGCGGAACGATCTTCCAACTTACTCCGCCGGCTGTATCGGGCGATCCATGGACTGAAACGACGATCTATACCTTTCACAATGAGCTAGGCCGGATCGGACTGACCGTGGACGCCGCAGGTGCGCTTTATACCGCTGCATCGTCTTATACAACCAACGACACCTACATCTTCAAGCTCTCGCCCCCACAGACAATGGGGGGCGTTTGGACCAAGACCGTTCTTTCCAATGTTGCATTCGACATCGTACCCGACCTGGTATTCGACAAAGTAGGCGCGCTTTACGGCGCAGTCTGGTCATCAATCTTCAAACTCTCTCCGCCAGCCGCTTCGGGGGGCGATTGGACCCTCCGCTATATCTATTATTTCAGCGGCTACAATGAGGACCCCTACGCGGGCCCAATCTTCGATAAAAGCACCGGACATCTTTTCGGTACAGTACCTTATGGCGGACACACCGGTTGCGGTGGCAGCTGCGGAGCCGTCTACGAACTTGCAGAATCAGGAAACGTCATGCACGAAGAAAATATTTACGATTTCACGGGGCGAAGAGATGGGTTTTTTCCGATGGCCACGGTGACCTTCGACAGCACTGGAGCACTCTACGCCACCAGCAGCTTCGGCAGCCACTTCGGGCCCGGCTCCGTAATTCGGCTAACGCGCACCCAGACACGCGCCTGGACCGAAACAACGCTCTGGCAAGTCATAGGCGGCAACTTCAGCGGCCCCGTTTCTACCCTGGTAGTGCATGACGGAGGCCTCTTCGGAACCACTCAAAGGGGTGGCTCCGGCTACGGCGCTGTGTTCCAAGTCGACCCGTAGCCGAGGTCGCACATGTGCTTCCGACAGGTTGGCGATAAATCGCCTATTACCCTCATTGACCAAGGCCGGGCCTCCCCGTGAGCGTAAAACGATCTCCACCTTCCATCCCATCTGTTAATAGAAGCCACCCGCCCCCGTCGCAGAACAGTGCAGATTCCCTGCACGTTGCCGCGGGTCTGTGAATGCGGTACACTCCTTGCTGCAAGCGGCGGCTTCGCAAGCCTTCGGCTCACCCCCAGAGCCACGAGCGCCAAGGAGATTGTCATGCGGCCTTCCCGATTGTTCGTCGCGGCGTTTGCTTTATCCGCGATGCTGCTCGGCAGCGTGAGTCCCGCACAGACGGTGAGGGACCTTCACAGCTTCACCAGCAGCGGGAACTCCCAGTATCCCTACCTCGTTACTCCGGCACAAGGCAGGGACGGAGAGCTTTTCGGGACCACCACAGGGCTGAACTACGGCTCGATTTTCCGGCTTCTGACCACTGGGAAAGAGGCCGACCTATTTGCGTTCGACGACACCGACGGGTACGGCCCGGACGCAGGTGTAACGCTGGGGACGGACGGGAATTTCTATGGAACCACGGCCGCTGGCGGCAGCGCTGGATACGGCGTTCTTTTCAAGGTCACGCCCGGCGGCACATATACCGTCCTTCATGAGTTCTCGGGCGGATCAGACGGCCTGTACCCCCTCGCCGCTCCTATCGAGGGATTGGACGGAAACTTTTACGGCACGACCCAGAGCGGAGCGGGCCTCCTGGGAGCGACCGCCTACAGCTACACACCTTCGGGCGCCTTTACAACCATCTATCAGTTTGATAATGCCAACGACTACGATATAGTAGCTCCGTTGATCCAAGGCCCGGACGGGAATCTTTACGGAACCGGCTACGAAGGCACCAACAACTGCGGCAGCATCTTTGAAATCACAACCTCGGGCACCCTGTTAATGCAGTACAACTTCGACTGTACGGGCGGCTCCAATCCGTACGCTCCTCTTGTGCTAGCCAGCGACGGTAACTTCTACGGGACGACCTATACAGGCAGTGGCGAAGTTCGGGGGAGCGTTTTCAAGATGAGCCCCCAGGGCACGGTGACCACAGTGCACACCTTCAGGACTGGCAGTGAAGGGCAGCTCCCCGTGGGAGGCCTGGTGCAGGCCACGGATGGCAACCTGTACGGATCTACAAAATTCGGCGGAAACCAAGACTACGGAACTTTATACCAGATCACAACCCGCGGCGCATACACGCAGCTCTACAGCTTC
>Ga0302324_100018183_pt1 | contig 13881 bp, 13 predicted proteins | sample Palsa_T0_1_FD_201949 | JGI IMG/M metagenome (GOLD analysis project Ga0302324, IMG submission 201949) | Peat permafrost microbial communities from Stordalen Mire near Abisko, Sweden - Palsa_T0_1 | ecosystem: Environmental > Terrestrial > Soil > Palsa > Peat permafrost | place: Sweden: Abisko... | reverse complement strand
ATGAGTGAAGGAATAGTGAAGGCTTGATGACACCAGAAGCCAGATTAAGAGTCGAGAGCGAGATGGGCAGCAGCGGTCAGGGTACCGCCGCCGTCCGCACCCGCGACTTTGAATCCCAGGTCGAACAAGCCGTCGCGCGCAGCACGGACTGGCTGCTTTCGGCACAGTCCCAGGACGGCTACTGGTGGGGCGAACTCGAAGCCGACACCACGCTCGAATCCGATTACATTCTCTACCTTCACATTCTGGGACAGCTCGATTCGGAAAAAACGCCCAAGCTCGCGAATTATATTCGCGGCAAGCAGAATGCCGATGGCGGCTGGAGCATCTTCGAAGGCGGCCCTTCCGAGTTGAATGCCACGGTCAAGGCCTTCGTGGCGCTGCGATTGGCAGGGGATTCGGCCGACGCGCCTCACGTCCTGCGCGCGAAAAACAAAGTCATCGAGCTCGGCGGCCTGGAAGCCACGAATTCCTACGTTCGTTTCTATCTGGCCATGGTCGGCGCGGTGGATTGGCACATCGTTCCCTCGATTCCGCCCGAGCTGATGCTTCTGCCCGATTGGGCGCCCATCAACATTTACGAAATGTCTTCGTGGACCCGCGGCATCGTCATCCCGCTCTCCATCGTGTACGGCAACAAGCCCAACTGGCGCTTGCCGGAAGGTGTAAACGTTGACGAGCTGTTCAAAACCCCCGGCGCCAAGCCGCATTCCTTCGATTGGGACAAGCGCATCATCTCCTGGCGCAACGCGTTCCTCCTGCTCGACCGCGCCCTAAAGCTCTACGAGCACTCGCGCTGGAAGCCTTTCCGCAAGTTAGCCCTTTCGCGCGCGCGCACCTGGATGCTCGAACGCCTGGAGCGCAGCGAAGGCCTGGGCACGATTTATCCGGCCATGATGAATTCGATCTACGCGCTGCTCGCCGATGGCCGCGACCAAAGCGATCCGCTCGTTGCTCGCGAAATCAAATTCCTCTCGCGCTACGAAATCGAAGAAGGCGATACGCTTCGCGTGCAGCCCTGCATTTCGCCCGTGTGGGACACCGCCATCGCCATGGTGTCGCTCGAAGAAGCCGGCCTCGATCCCGCGCATCCTTCGCTCGTGGCTGCGGAGCGCTGGGTAGTCGGCAATCAGATTCTCGGCCCCGGCGACTGGCAGGTGAAGAATCAGAACGCCGAGCCCGGCGGCTGGGCTTTCGAATTTCGCAACGATTTTTATCCCGATGTGGACGACACCGCTTTCGTGCTCATGGCGCTCGCGCGCGTCGCCGATCCCGAGCCCGACCGCCTGCGCAATTCCATGCGCCGCGGCCTTGCCTGGCTCCTCAGCATGCAAAATGGCGACGGCGGCTGGGGCGCCTTCGACCACGAAAACAATCTGCAATTTCTAAATCACATTCCGTTTGCCGATCACAACGCCATGCTCGATCCCTCCACCGCCGACGTCACCGCCCGGGCCGTGGAGTGCCTGGGCCAAATGGGCTGGGCCGCGAATCATCCGGTGATTCAGCGCGCGCGCGCGTTTATCCGCCACGATCAGACGCCCGACGGCTCCTGGTTCGGCCGCTGGGGCGTGAATTACGTTTACGGTACCAGCGGCGTCCTCCGCGCTCTCGAAAGGATCGGTTTGTCCACGCAGCCCGATTGCCTGCGCGCCGCGGCCTGGCTCCGCTCGGTGCAGAATCCGGACGGCGGCTTCGGCGAAACTGTTCTGTCCTACTACGACGCTTCGCTCAAGGGCAAAGGCAAGAGCACCGCCTCGCAGACGGCCTGGGGCTTGATTGGATTGCTCGCGGCCATCGGCCCGGGCGATCCCTCCGTCGAACGAGCCGTGGCCTGGCTCGTCGAGCACCAGAATGAAGACGGCTCCTGGGACGAGCCGGAATTTACCGGCACGGGTTTCCCCTGCGTCTTCTACTTGAAATATCATCTGTACCGAAACTCGTTCCCGCTGTACGCGCTCGCGCGCTACGACAACATGCGCAAAGGCCGGCGCAGTTTCGCTGGCATGCAGATACCCGCGGAAGAGTTGTAGCATCTAAGTGAATGGAATGATGATGAGGGCTTCAGAGGTCTTCCGCATTTTATGACCACGCTCGTAACCGGCGCCACAGGCTTCGTCGGAAGCCATGTCGCCCGGCAGCTTGTCGCCGCAGGCCATCCGGTTCGTGTCCTGATTCGCCGCCACAGCAATCTGCAGGCGCTCGAAGGGCTGCCGCTCGATCGCTTGGAAGGCGACCTCCGCGACACCGCTTCGCTCGACCGCGCCATGCACGGCATCCAGCGCGTTTTCCACGTCGCCGCGGACTACCGCCTGTGGACCCGGCGCCCCGAGGAGATTTACGAGAGCAACGTGGAGGGAACGCGCAACCTTCTCGCCGCCGCGCAGCGCGCCGGAGTCGAACGAATTGTTTACACCAGCACCGTCGCCACGATTGCCGTCCATCGGCGCGGCGCGCTCCCGAACGAAGACACGCAAGCCACGCTCGACGAAATGATCGGGCACTACAAGCGCTCGAAGTTCTTGGCCGAGCAGGTTGCCGTGGAAGCGGCCGCCTCGGGTGTGCCGGTGGTCATCGTGAATCCCACCGCGCCCGTCGGGCCCGGCGATTGGAAGCCCACGCCCACCGGCCGCATCATCGTGGATTTTCTGAGCGGCAAGATGCCGGCGTACGTTGATACCGGTCTGAACGTCGCCGCGGTCGAGGACGTCGCCGCAGGCCACTTGCTCGCGGCTGAAAAGGGCCGCATCGGCCAGCGCTACATTTTGGGCGCGCGCAATATGACCCTGAAACAAATTCTGGACGCGCTTTCCGCGATCACCGGACGCCCGGCTCCGCGCGTGCGTTTGCCGCATGCTTTCGCCCTGGCCGCTGGATATGCCGATGAATGGTTCTCCCGCATCGCCGGCCGCGAGCCGCAGATTCCCGTCGAGGGCGTGAAGATGTCGAAGCACCGCATGTTCGTCGAAAGCGACAAGGCGCAGAGGGAACTCGGTTACCAGCCCACACCGGTCGAAGCGGCGCTCGAACGCGCCGTCTGTTGGTACGAACAGCATGGCTACGTTCCGCAAAGCCCGCGAGCCAAATCCGTGGCTCACCGGGCTGCGGCTTAGGATGCCAATTTGAGGATATTGGTCACATTTGCGCTCGAAGTCGAATTCGCACCGTGGCGCGTCATGCGCCAATTTCGCGCCGGAAAATGGGGCGGCGCTGACGCGCAACTCACCGAGATTGGCGGAGCAGAAGTCGGTGTAGTCCTGACCGGCGCTGGCCCGCGGCAAGCCAAGCTCGAAATCTCCAAAGCCATCGGCGAAGAATACGATTCCACGAATCTCTGCGTCTCGTCCGGACTAGCCGGCGCCTTGCGCCCTCAATATCAGCTGGCGCAAATCCTGGCGCCCCGCACGGTTTTCTCCGAACGTGCCGCGAATGACCCTGCCAGCAACTTGATTGATAGCAGCGATTCGCTGCTCGCCTTCGCGAAAGATTGCGGCGCCACGGTTGTGGATCGCTTCTACAGCGCGGAGCGTGCCATCGGGCGAGCCGACGAAAAGCGCCACCTGGGCGCGGCTGCCGACGCCGTCGAGATGGAAAGTTTTGAAATTCTATTCGCAGCAGCCGCCGAAGGCATTCCCGCGGTTGCCGTCCGCGCCGTCAGCGACACAGTTGACGAAGACCTGCCCCTCGATATGAACGAGATCTTTTCCGACGAAGGGCAAGTGAGTATCCCGCGCGTCCTGGGCCAAGTCGCGCGCAACCCGCAATCTCTGCCCGGCCTGGTCCGTCTCGGGAAGAATAGCCGCGCGGCGGCTGAATCGTTGGCACGGTTTTTGGAGTCTTATATGCAAGTGCTGGCGGAGAGGATTGCTCCGCTGGAAACGAATTCGAAGGCGGCAGGTTAAGCAGCTCCATGAGCCAAACGGTGGCACAAATCGGATCGCACAAATCGCAAGAGCGGCAAGCGGGCGATATGCGCGCGGGAGTCTATCGCGGCAAGGGCCGCGTAGTAGTTGAATCCGTACCCATCCCCGAAATCGGCGAAGGCGAAGTTCTCTTCCGCGTGGCCGCTTGCGGCATTTGCGGCACCGACATCAAAAAAATTCATCACGGTTTTATCGCCCCGCCGCAGATTCTGGGCCACGAACTCGCCGGCACCGTGGTGAAGGCCGGCCGCGGCGTCACAAAATTCAAACCCGGCGACCGCGTGGTGAGTTTCCATCACATTCCCTGCAGCGCTTGCTTCTATTGCGAACGCAAACTTTTCTCTCAGTGTGCCGGATACAAGAAAGTCGGCCTCACCGCCGGTTTCGATCCCAATGGCGGAGGATTCGCCGAATACGTTCGCGCCATGCCCTGGATCGTCGAGCGTGGGATGATCGCGCTGCCCGCCGGTGTCAGCTTCGAAGAAGCCACCTTCGTCGAGCCGGTCAACACCTGCCTCAAAGCCGTGCGCAAAGCGCGCGTCACGCCAGGCGAAACCGTTCTGGTTATCGGCCAGGGCCCCATCGGCATGCTTCTCATGCTTCTCGCCAAGTCCGAAGGCGGCGAAGTGTACACCAGCGACCCCATGCCGGGGCGCCGCGCCGCCAGCCTTCGCTTCGGCGCCAAAGAATCCTTCGATCCCTCGTCTGGAAGCCTGCTCGACGAAATCCGCCGCCGAACCGCTGGCCGGGGCGCTGATGCCGTCCTCCTGGCCGTGCCCAACCCGTCATTAGTCCCCGAAGCTTTGGCTATCGCGCGGCCCGGTGGCAGGGTGCTATTGTTTGCTCATAACGACCCGGTCATGCAATTGGACTTTCCGGCCGCGGCCGTGGGAGTGGAAGAGAAGGAAATCCTCGGCAGCTACAGTGCTTCCGTGGATGATCAGGCTGAATCAGCGGCGCTCGTTTTCGAGCGTCGCCTGCCGGTACGCGAACTCGTTTCGCACCGGTTCCCGCTCGAGCGAATCGCTGAGGCACTGGAATTGGCGGCTCGTCCGGCGGATAATACATTGAAAGTGGTGATAACGCACGAATGAGAGTAGAACGCAACGGTCACATGACGGCAGCCGTGCTTTACGGCTCCGAAGATCTTAAAATTGAGCGCGTCGATATTCCTTCGATCGCGGAAGATGAAGTGCTCGTCCGCGTGGAAGTCGCCCTGACCTGCGGAACCGACCTCAAAGTCTGGAAGCAGGGCTTCCACCAGCGCATGATCAAGCCCCCGGCTCTTTTCGGGCACGAACTCGCCGGCACCGTCGAGCTCAAAGGCCGCGCCGTCAAGAGCGCTATCTACGAAGGCATGCGCGTGGTGCCTGCGAACTCCGCGCCCTGCAATATTTGCCTGTATTGCCGCAAAGGCCAGCCCAATCTCTGCGAAGATCTTCTTTTCAACAACGGCGCGTACGCCGAATACATTCGCATCCCGGGCAGAATCGTCCGCCAGAATTTGCTGGAGATTCCCGATAATGTCTCCTTTGTGGACGCGGCCATGGCCGAGCCTCTCGCGTGCGTGTTGCGCGGCATTCACGAGACCGGAATTAATCCGGGCGATACTGCGGTCGTCATCGGCTGCGGCCCCATCGGCCTGAAGTTCATTCGCATTCTTTCCGGGCGCCAGGTGCGCGTCATTGCCATCGGCAAGCGCAAGAGCCAGATGCGTGCCGCCGAGCGTCTGGGTGCCGTCGCCGCATTCGACGCCGCCGAAATCGAAGATCCGGTGAGCCTGGTTCGCCAGATCACGGAAGAAGGCCGCGGAGCCGACGCCGTGATCGAAGCGGTAGGCACCGCCACCACCTGGCAGTGGGCGCTGCAGATGGTGCGCAAGGGCGGAACCGTTAATCTATTCGGCGGCTGCCCGCGCGGCACGGAAGTGAAAATCGATCCCACCGCGCTGCATTATTCCGAGATCACCATCAAGTCCACATTTCACCATACGCCCAGATTCATGCGCGAAGCTCTCGATACCATCGCCCGCGGCGAAATTCGCGCCCGCGACTTCATCACCGGCGAGGCGCCCCTATCCGAACTACCGCTGATTTTCCAGCACATGAAGAACCGCAATGGCGAGCTCAAGACCGCCGTTTTGCCTCAATCGCATTCGGATGGCTCCTTGTTTACCCAGAGTTCGGAAGTAGCTGTGCGCACGAGCGCCAAAGTTTAGGGTTTCAATCCTTGGTATAGGTACGAATCACCGCCCGCGTCAGGGCACCATGCTGGCCACACCTGAATTAGAAATCGCGCGCCATTTGCCGGCGGCGGATTGTGCGCCCGTCGAAGCCCAGCGCTACACGCGCTGGCTGGCGAACCATCACTACGAGAATTTCAACGTGGTCTCGCGCCTCCTTCCCCGCCGCTTGCACCAGCATTTCTACAATATCTACGCCTATTGCCGCTGGTCGGACGATTTGGGTGACGAAGTTCCCGATCCCGTGCGCGCCCTGAACCTGCTGGACGCCTGGGAAGACGAGTTGCGCTTGATCTACGAGCCCGGTCCGGGACCTTCGCATCCCGTACTCATTGCGCTTCGCGAAACGATTCGCGCCAAGGATATTCCCCTGCAGCCCTTTCGCGATCTGCTGCAGGCATTTCGCCAGGACCAGAAAATTCTGCGCTATCCCACCTGGGATCGGGTCCTCGATTACTGCGTATATTCGGCCAATCCCGTGGGCCGGCTGGTGCTCTACATTTGCGGTTATCGCGATGAGCCGCGCCAAAAGCTTTCCGACTTCACCTGTACCGCGCTGCAGCTCGCGAACTTCTGGCAGGACGTCTCGCGCGACCTCGAGAAGAGCCGCATCTATATCCCGCTCGAGGCCCTCGCCGAGCACGGCCTCACCGAGTCCGACATCATGACCCGGCGCTTCGATGCCCGCTACGTCGCTCTGATGAAGGCGCTCATCGCGCGCACCCGCGCTCTGTTCGAAGCGGGGCTGCCTTTGGCCTCGACCGTCGAGCCCTTTCTCCGCGTGGACCTCGAAATGTTCAGCCGCGGCGGTCTCGCCGTTCTGGGCGCCATCGAGGCTTCGGGTTACAACACCCTCGAACATCGCCCGGCGCTCACCAAGTGGACCCAGCTCAAGTTGCTCGGCGGCGCGCTCGCCTCGCGTGCATTTTCGGCGCGCGAAGCGCCCTTGCCGCCCGCATCACCCGCAACTCCAGCGCAGCAGCATCCCGGCGCAAAGGTCTCTCCGTCGCCCGGCCCTGCTTCCGGCGCGGATTCGGCGAGCGTTCGCGAGTCTTACGCGGAGTGCGCTCGCATCGCACGCGCCTCGCGCAGCAACTTTTACTTCGCGTTCTTCGGCCTGCCTCGCGACAAGCGCAACGCGCTCTACGCGCTCTACGCTTTCATGCGCCTGGTGGATAACGTTTCCGACGAGCCCGGCGATCTCGATTCCAAGCGCCGTGGCCTCGCTCGCTGGCGCGCCGCGCTCGACGATGCCGCCGCCGGACGCACCCAGGGTCAGGCCATTCTTCCGGCGCTGGCCGATACCATCGCGCGTTTCGGCATTCCCACCCGCTACTTTCACGATTTGGTTCTCGGCGCGGAAATGGACCTCACGGTCGCTTCCTACGCCACCTTCGACCGCCTGTCTGAATATTGCTACCGCGTGGCCGGGACCGTGGGGCTCACTTGCCTGCATGTCTTCGGCTCTCGCCACCCGAAAGCGCCGGATCTCGCCGAACGCCTGGGTCTTGCCTTTCAGCTCACCAATATCATTCGCGACGTTCCGGCCGATCTCGAGATGGGGCGAGTGTACATTCCGCAGGAAGATCTCGATCGTTTCGGAGTTCGCGCGCCCGAATTGCGCGGTCCGCTCGATCCGCGCATTCAAGAGCTGCTCCAATTCCAGGCCGAGCGTGCCTGGCATTTTTATGAAGAGGGCGCGGCCCTGGTGCGCGAGGTGGATAGCGACAGCCGAGCCACTCTTTGGGCCTTGATTCGGACCTACAGCAGTCTTCTGGCGCGCATGGAAGACCGCGCCTTCGATGTTTTCTCCTCGCGCGTTTCTCTCTCGCGTGCGGAAAAAGTTCAATTTCTCCTGCAGGCAGGGATGAGCGGCTGGTGGAAGAAGGATGCCCTCGCAAAGCGTTCTAGTGATCGGCGGCGGTCTGGCGGGACTGTCCTCCGCCGTCGCGCTGGCTGAAGCGGGCCATCGCGTCCGCGTGCTTGAGAAGCGTCCGCACTTGGGCGGACGCGCCACTTCTTACACGCTGCCCGACGGCAGCGAAGTGGACAACTGCCAACACGTCACGCTCGGCTGCTGCACGAATCTCGCGGATTTTTATTCGCGGGTCGGCGCCGGCGGCAAAATTCGTTTTTACGACCGGCTTTATTTTAGCGACGCGCAGGGGCGGCGCTCGACGATAGAGGCTTCGCCGTTGCCTCCGCCGCTGCACCTGGCGCCCTCGTTTTTGCTTTTTGGCGCTCTGACTTTCGCCGACAAGCGCCGCATCGCCGATGCCATGCTCGCCATCGCGAAAGCGGCAGGGAACCCGCCCGGCATCGAGGGAATCTCGATGCTCGAGTGGCTTCGGCGCATGCACCAGACGCCCGGCGCCATCGAGCGCTTCTGGCGCGTCGTGCTGGTGAGCTCGCTCGACGAAGAGCTCGGCCGAACCGACGCGCGCTACGGAATCGAAGTGTTCTGGAAGGCTTTTCTCGCGAACAAAAGCGGCTATCGCGTGGGAATTCCCTCCGTGCCGCTCGCGGATTTGTATGAAGGCTGCCGCGAGGCCGTGGTGCAGCGCGGCGGGGAAGTGCGCCTGCGCTGCGGCATCCGCGAAATTCGCGTGCGAGACGCGCGGTTTTCGAGCGCGGTGCTCGAAGACGGCACCGAGATTTCAGCCGATGCCTGCGTCGCCGCTCTGCCGCATGATGTCCTGCCCAATCTCTTGCCGCGCGAGATGGGCGAAGGCCACGGCTTCATCGCCGGACTGCGAAACATCAAGACTTCGCCCATCACCGGCGTGCATTTGTGGTACGACCGCACGGTGATGACCGAGCCGTTCCTGACGCTCTTGGACCATACGACGCAATGGATCTTCAACAAGACCTTGCTCTACCGCGCGCCTGAAACCAATGGCCCGGATGCGCGTCCAAGTGAGCGTGCCGCCGTGCCCGCCGAGGGCCCCGACGGCCAATACTTGCAGCTCGTGATCAGCGCTTCCTACGATCTGGTGTCGCGCTCGCGCCAGGAAATTATCGATCTTTGTCGCCGCGAACTCGCGGAAGTTTTGCCCGCCACGCGCGACGCGAAGCTGAACAAGGCCACCGTGATCAAGGAAATCAATGCCACCTTTTCGCCCGCGCCGGGCGTGGACCAGTGGCGCCCAGCGCAAGCAACGCCGCTCGAGAATTTGGTCCTTGCCGGCGATTGGACGCGCACCGGCTGGCCCTCCACCATGGAGGGCGCCGTGCGCAGCGGCTACCTCGCCGCCGAAGCCCTGCTCAAGAATTTCGGCGAGCCCGCAAATTTCCTGCAGCCCGATTTGCCCTTCGAGGGACTCAGCAAATTCTGGGCCGCACGCAGGAATAAAGGCCTTTCACGTTGAATCACGATTTACTCATAGACACACGAGCATTCGGAGTATGATGGAAATACCCCTTAGGAGGCTCCATGGAGCGGAAGTATAAGCAAAGGGGCTACAGCGACCGCGATTCCCAGGACAAGAAAAGAGAAAAAACAGAGCGCCCCACCGGCGAGCCGCGCCCAAAGCAGGAATTGATGGGCCCGCGCACGCCGCGCATGGTCGGTACGGTTATGAGGGCGCGATGTTCCAGCTGCGGTGCGGTCCTGATGCCCGGTTTTGATCCCAATGGCGAGTGTCCTCGCTGCCACACCGAATTGCACTGCTGCAAACAGTGCGTCCACTTCGATACCGGCAAGCAATTCGAGTGCACCCAGCCCATCCCCGAACGCATCGCGAAGAAGGACGCCAAGAACGATTGCACCTTCTTCGAATTCCGCATGACAGTCGAAAAAGATACTTCGCCTGTAACTTATGCCACGAGCACGCCCATCGCGCCGGCCGCTGGACGTCCCAACGACGCGCGCAAAGCCTTCGAAGATCTCTTCAAGAAGTAGGCCCCAGGACAATCGCAAGTCCATCGAGCGTCTCGCGACTCCCCATTCCTGCGCTCACTTTCTCTCAAATCCGTCGCGCCTTTACTTCGGATTCAAAGGGAAGAGCGTCGGTTCGTTCGCCGGCTCGCTCGCGATCAGCTCGAGCTGCGGATAGTGGTGCCGCAGAGTTTCCGGCACCTTCACTTTGTTGCCGGAGAGCAGGTGCATCAGCTGCAGCGCGTTCACCACTCCTTTTCCTTGGAAGTGATTGTTCGTAATCACAAAAGTCGTGCGCGTATTTTTCGCCACATGCTGCGCGCGCTCGGCCCAGGGCTCGAGCTCCTGCTCGCTGTAAAGATAGTTGTAGCGCTCGGAAGCCGGCGCCGCGGGATCGTCGCTGAACCAGGTATCGTAGCGCCGCCCGTGCAGCCGAATGTATCCGACGGGCGAAGTAGCTTCTTCGCTCGGCTTGATCGAGCGCCCTATGATGGGCTGATCGATGTTGCAGAAGCCCACCCCGCGTTCCTGCAGCAGCTCGTAAAAGTTCTTCCGCGTCCAGGATGAATGCCGCACCTCCACCACCAGCGGATAGTCGCGGAAGGAATCGAGAATCTGTTTCAGCCGCGCCAGATTTTCCGGCTCGTAGTGAAACGAAAACGGAAACTGCAGCAAGACCGCCCCCAGCTTCCCCGCGCTGTGCAGGATATCGAACCCGGCGCGCACCGTTTTCACGTCTTCGCCCGTCGCGTCGCCTTCATGCGTGAATTTCTGCCACAGCTTGGCCGTAAATAAAAACCGGGGATTCGCGGCGACCAGGCCGATCCACTGCGCCGCATGCGACGCCTGCAGCGGATGGTAGAACGAGGTGTTGATCTCAATCGTGTCAAAGAATTCGGCGAGGTAAGCGGCCTGGTGAAATCCGCGAGGCCGTGGCGCAGGGTAAACCAGCCCGTTCCAATCCGCGTAAGACCATCCCGCCGGGCCCACAAGAATATTGCCGGGCGCGGCGATCGGTTCGGATTTTGATTTTGGCGGCATCGCAGCGCGGCTCCGCAAATCGTTCGCAGCGTATGACGCTCTTACCGGGTGTGTCAATCCGGGCTTATTCAGCAGGGCTGAGCGTCAGGCGCTGCCGGAAGAGCACGCGGTCCTGCCCGTTATTGTCCAGCCGCACGTAGTAGAGATAGGGATGATCGCCGATAATGGAGAAGCTCGGGTCCGGCGCGTCCGGATCTATCACGGAAAAATAAGCGTAGAGCCAGCTTCCCTTGGGGTCGTTCGAAAGGATCTCCGCCAGCGTGACCACCAGCTTCGGCTCGCTCCAGTGAATCATGTCGGTCGATGTCGTGAAGTACATCCCCGGCGGCCCTAATTCGTCGTCCCAGTAATCCCACAGCGTCGCCACCGCCACATTCGCGGGCTGATAAACATTGAGTCCCGTCACGAATTGCATCCACTTCACCGGCGTGAAAATGTGCTCCTGCGGCTGCGGCACTGGCCCTAGATAAGGGTCCACGAACGACACCGAGAAATCCGTTCCATTCCAACTCCGCCATGACCCCGGATCGAAAACATCCGTCGTGCGCATGGGAGCGCCGCCCAGTGGCACAACGCAGTGGTGCGGCCCCGTCGTGCCGGCGCAGTTGCGCGGCCACGGCCAGTCCGTGACGATGGCGTAATACCAGCCGCCGTACTCCACGATGTTCGAATCCACGCTGTAGCCCATCGGCCCGCGGTCGATCTGATATTTCTCCGGCACTCCCGCCACCAGATTCGCAGGCGCTTCGTAACCGTGGAAGTGGTAGCCGCCATCTTCGGATTGGTGATAAGTGTCGGCATCGTCTTCGCAATAAAAATAATCGTTCGGATTCGTGATGGTGCACTCGCCGGGATGCGACCACCCGTGGTACTCCATGTGCGAGAGCGCGGCGATTTTCTTGCCGTCGAATGTATAGAACGAATCGAGCCACACTTGATCGTTGTAGTCCGCGGGATTCGGGTCGCCCTTGGAGGTAAACGCCGCGTCGCAACTATGCGTCAGCGTATCGAGAGTCGGGCCCAGGCTTTCGAAGGTGACCGAGCTTGCCGAAATGAAGTGCACCGTCCCCGTGTCGTCGCGAAACGCTCGCGCCATGGCGTCCGGAACATCATTCGGCGTGCAGGAATCCTGGGGCGTTGAAAATACCGCGGTTCGACCGCCGTCGAGCACAGCCTTGATCTTGGGAGCGCTCGAAGTTTGTCGCGCAGGTGGCGCCGGGGTCATGGTTTGTGCCGCCGCGGATGCCGCCAGCAGCACCACGCCACTCACTAGGGGGAGCATGCGTCTCATGTGAATCTCCGTCACTCTTTGCTCCCCGATTTAACCCGGAGACCAGTGAATCCACTCGCCTTCACCAGGATTTATTCTCTCATGAGCGCAGCGCCGGAGATACGAGCAAGAGCCGCGCGCGCGACTCCTTGACCTCTTTTTAGACTTTCCCCGGAGCGGAATGAAAAGGATCGGGCTCCGGTGTCTCGGGATTTTCCTCCGGGCTCGGTATATCCAGATTCACCACCACCGGCTCCTGGCCGCTGCGCACGATCACCGCTTCCACCGGCTCATCCTTCTTCGCGTTCAGTTCCTGGTGCGGCACGTAGGGTGGAACGTACACGAAATCCCCCGGCCCAGCCTCGTCCACGAATTCCAGTCGCTCTCCCCAGCGGAATCGGGCGCGCCCTCGAACCACATAAATCACCGTCTCCAGTTCGCCGTGATGATGCGGCCCGGTCTTCGCGTTCGGATGCACCACCACGGTCCCAGCCCACAGTTTTTGTGCGCCCACGCGCGCGTACGAGATAGCTTCCGCCCGCGTCATCCCCGGAGTCTGCGGCGTGTTGCTGTCCAGTTCGCCGCTGCGGATAATGCGCAGCCCATGAAGTTTCCAATCCGGTTTTCCTTCCACGTTCGGGTCTGCCGCCATCGGTTCCTCCTGGCTCGGAAGCATGCTTGTGCTCGACGGAATTATGCAATATTTTTAACACGCACTGAAGCAGTCACATCATGCAGGGAGCAAAGCCGTGCCATTCTTGGTGCTCGGACTTATCTCCGTCGCCTGGGCCGGGTTCAGTCTGATTTCAGGCAAAGGCTACTACAAGGGCTGCCCGCCCGGCGGCTACGATCGCAACGAACATCCATTCAATTTCTGGGCTCCCACAATCATCCTTCTGGCCATCGGCGTTGGCATGATTTTGATCTTTCTGCGCTTAATTCCGCTCCCGTCGCGCTAAAAATGTCCGGCAGCCCCGCGCCCCTTCTTTCTCCTTGACAGCTTAGGAGAGCCGCGTTACACTCCTAACTATCTTAGGAGGGCAAGTGACCGACCAGGCCCAGCTTCTCCCCGGTACTCTCGATCTGCTCATTCTGCGCGCCGTCTCCCTCGGCCCGCTCCATGGCTACGGCGTCCTTCTCCGTATCGGGCAAATCTCCGGCAACGCTCTCCTGATCGAGCAGGGCGCGCTCTATCCCGGCCTGTTTCGTCTCGTCCGGCAGGGGCTCCTCAAGCCCAGCTGGGGCACCTCTGAAAATAATCGTCGCGCCAAGTTTTACGAGCTCACCGTCGCCGGTCGCAAGCGTCTGCGCGAAGAGACCCGGAACTGGAACCGCCTCGCCAGCGCCATTGGCGCAGCACTCGGTGCCCAAACGGAGGAAGCATGAAACTCCTCGATTCGCTTCGCTTCCGCATCGCCACCCTGTTTAACCGGGCAAAGTTAAGCGCGGAGGTGGAAGAAGAGCTTCGCTCGCACATCCAGCATCGTGCCGACGATCTCGAGCGCTCCGGCCTCTCTCGCGCGGAAGC
>Ga0302324_100018182_pt1 | contig 13882 bp, 11 predicted proteins | sample Palsa_T0_1_FD_201949 | JGI IMG/M metagenome (GOLD analysis project Ga0302324, IMG submission 201949) | Peat permafrost microbial communities from Stordalen Mire near Abisko, Sweden - Palsa_T0_1 | ecosystem: Environmental > Terrestrial > Soil > Palsa > Peat permafrost | place: Sweden: Abisko... | reverse complement strand
TGGGAGCAGCCGACAAAATTATCGGATGGATCTTTCCTGAAATGGCTGCGACAAATCAACGATCAACATGAGTACAGCTTGATTGTTCCGAGCACCGAATTCTCGCTGCTCCCGATCTCCGAGCTTCCAGACGACGAACCTCTGAGGGAACGAATGCAGCTGGCCCCTCGAGAGTCCATTCTCAGGGTTTTGGATAAGTGGGTTACCTTACAGCTAGCGAACTCATGCGGAGTGCCAACGCCTCCGTCTCGTCTTCACGATTTACACTCGGAACCTTCGCCGCCGGAGTCTTTTCCGGTCGTCCTCAAGGCAACACACAGCTTGATTCCTATAGCGGATCGGCTCCGCCAGATGCAGGCTTTGCTCGCCCACGATCAATCGGAATGGGAGCGGGGACTGCTTTCTCTCCTGCCGCTAACTCCAGTCATTGAGCAAACCCGCTTGACGGGTCATGGAGTGGGCATCGAATTCTTGTACCGGAATGGCGAGATGATCTGGCATTTCTGCCATCAAAGGCTGCACGAGGGGTCCGGAGCAGGCGGCCTAGGAAGCGGAAGTTCGTACCGGCGCTCCATACGCGCTCCGCACAAAATGCTCGCGGATGCCACAGCCCTTTTGAATAATCTTCATTGGAATGGCGTTGCCATGGTGGAGTTCCTAGTAACTTCCGACGGGCGTCACTATTTGATGGAGATTAACCCGCGATTGTGGGGATCGCTCGCGTTGGCGATCGATGCGGGGGTGGATTTCCCTTGGGGGCTTTACCTAATGGCGACCGCCCAACCGATTCCACCTCAGCCTGACTATTGCGTCCCGTACTATACGCGCGCCGTGCCGCGGGACACCAGGTGGATCCTTGAATTTCTTCGCACGAGGCCAGGGGCCGGACTCCGGAGCATGGCGAGTTTCTCCCGGATTCTCACTGGCCGCGAAAGCTGGGACCATTTTGACTGGGGCGACTTGGGCGTGACAGCCGCCGGCATCCGAGAATTGTTGCTCGATGCGAGCAAGTCCGCATTCAATGTCCTCCGCAAGACAGTGGATTTGCAACGCTTCGAGCGAATTCACCGGAAGAATCTGGCTCGCTTTCGGTCGCGTCGCCAATGCTGCCGTCGGGTGCTTTTTCTCTGCCATGGGAACATCTGCCGGAGTTCCATGGCCGAACAGATTGCTCGGCGAGAGCTGCCGGGCTACGAGTTTTCCTCCGCGGGATTTCACCCGGAATCGGGGCGTCCGTCGCCAATGCACCTGCAGCAGGCTGCCCGCTCACTGGGACTCGACCTCTCCTCCCACCGGTCCAATACAGTCTCTCTCCCGCTCGTGGAACAGGCGGATGTCATCATCCTGATGGATGGACGCAACCTCTCGGATTTTATCCGACAATTTCCAGGGGCGCTCCAGAAGACCCTTCTTCTGGGGATGTTCCTGTCACCACCCGGCGAGATCCGAGATCCTATCGACGCAAGTCTTCAGCAGACCATCGGCATCGTTCAGCAAATCGAAACAGGGATTCAGATGTTCGCAAAAGAGCTTGCTGCCGCCGGCACTAAAATCTGAATTTGGCCTGATTCGCCAGCGATTGATATCAACCTTCTGAGGGACTGTATTGCTGACCTCCTGGATGACTTGTGCGATGCCCCGTACTTGAGAGCTAAAAAAGGAAATGTCGGGTCAGGATGAGTGGCCTTACAATGAAGAAAATTGTCCCGGTCGTTGTTGTCGGAGGTACTCTCAATGCTTTGGGGGTTGTGCGGAGCCTTGCACCCGGACGCATGCCAATTTTCCTGGTGGTGACCACACCCTGGCGCGTTGCTGCGTGGTCCCGGTTTTGCAAGATTGTGCGGATTCCTACTGTGAAGGGGCGCGGTCTAATAGACGGACTGACGGAACTATCGAACCGCATCGGTGAACCTGCCGTATTGTTCCTGACGGAGGACCGGGATGTGGAAGTCGTCTCGACTTTTCGCGAGGAACTCGAGAACCGCTTCCACTTCTGCCTTCCGCCAAAGGAAATGATTCGCACGCTTCTGGACAAGACGCTGTTCCAGAAGTTTGCGGAGCAAGAGGGATTTTCGGTCCCGCGCTCCGCGGTCGTGGGGGAAATCGGAGATCTTCGATTGCTCGAGGCTCTCACGCCACCCCTGGTGATCAAGCCCCACAACTTCCAAATGGTATCGGACCGTGGCGCCAAGCGCGCAGTGCGCGTCGATACGATCGAACAGGCGCGCTCCGCGGCCACCGAAATGCTCGAGTGCGCCGGCCGCATCGTGGTGCAGGAGTGGATCGACGGTGCGGACAGCGACATCTTCTTCACCCTGTTCGCATGCGACTCTGACAGCAAAATGACAGCGCTCTTTTCGGGCCGAAAGTTGACTTGCGATCCGCGGGAAGTGGGTAGCACCGCGGTCTGCGTAGCGGCCGGAGAGGCGGGGGAAGAGCTTGCGAAATTAAGCCTGCAATTCATCGCCAAGGCTCGCTACAAGGGGATAGGTAGTCTGGAATTCAAGCGGGATCGCAAGACTGGCAAGTTCGTGATGATCGAGCCTACCGTCGGCCGCACCGATTGGCAGGAGGAGATCGCCACACTCTGCGGGGTGAATATTCCGCTCATTGCCTATTGGGCTGAACTCGGGCATACATTCGGACAGACGCTGAATGAGTCGGACCAGGTCGCTTGGCGCTCCTCGACGAGGCATCGGGTGCCAGCGGGTGTCCTACTACGAGGAACGAGAATCGTGGACGGCCACTTCCGGCTTGCCGATCCGTTGCCAGGGCTGTACCAGTATGTTATCGGACATTTGGTCCAGCCGATTTGGATACGGGCTAAACGTTTCATTCACTTGTGCGCGTGTACGATTGCTTGGAGCAAGCAACCTTCCGTAGTCACTACAAAACCGGACAACAGATAACGCCTTGCCACCGATTGAAACGGCGATTGTTGGAGCAGGGCCGTACGGACTGTCGATTGCCGCGCATCTACGGGCGGCCGGACTTCCTTTCGAGATTTTTGGAACGCCCCTCGAGAGTTGGCGCTCGTTTATGCCGGAAGGCATGCTTCTGAGGTCGGAACCTTTCGCCTCGAGTCTATGGGACCCCAAGCGGAACTTTACGCTAAAACAGTACTCGGCCGAGAGAAAGATACACTATCAGCGGGCTTGCAATCCCGTTAGCATCACGCAGTTCCTGGACTATGCCGAGTGGTTTCGCGAAGGCGCCGTTGGCGAAATCCACGACGTGAGGGTTCGCAGAATCCGGCGCGATTCGCATACTTTTTCGCTTGATTTTGCAGATGGGAGTTTGGTGGAAGCCCGTCGGGTGATCTTAGCCACCGGGCAGATGGCCTTTCGCTACGTGCCGCCTGAGATTTCTGATTTGCCGGAGCCTCTGTGCAAACACAGCACGCTGCTTGGAGACGTCAAGGCGTATTCCGGCCGCGATTGCACCATCATTGGCGGGGGACAATCCGCTCTCGAAACTGCCGCCCTCTTGCACGAAGCAGGCGCCACGGTACGAGTGTTGGCGCGCGCCCGGCAAATCAACTGGAATGGCGAGCCGATAATCCATCGAACATTGGTTGACTGGATTCGCGAGCCGGAAGCGGGTCTGTGCGCCGGCTGGGGATGCTTGGCTGTTTCGGAGCTTCCTCGCGTCTTCCGCTGGCTTTTCCCGGCGGACAAACGTCGCCGGTACGTCGCCACCAGTTTTGGCCCGGCCGGTGCGTGGTGGCTGCGTGAGCGCGTCGAAGGCAAGATCGACGTGCTATTTCGTCACCAGATCCAGTCAGCGCAAGACGCGGGTGGACGCCTCCGCCTCGTCGTGAAAGGGCCGGAAGGCCTGAAGGAAGTCTTGACCGATCACGTCATTGCCGCAACCGGTTTCAAGATCGACCTCGATCGCCTCGATTATCTCGACCCCGCGCTAAAGAAGAACATCGCGCGTGAAGATTATGCCCCAGCCCTCGATGCGTCGTTCGAGACCTCGGTCCCTGGACTGTTTCTCGTCGGCGCGGTGAGCGCCCCGGCGTTTGGGCCAGTGATGCGTTTCATGTTCGGCGCCAAGCACGCTGCGCCAATTCTCGCGCGACGCCTCAAATCATAGGCAAACGGCGCCTCCACGTCAGAGAAGTGCTCCCTTATTTCGTCCTCTAACGATGCTTCTCGGATCGGATCAGCCATTCGTCAGCGTTGGGATTGATCCCGAAGCCCCGAAACACTAAAAGGCACCGGATATTTGGACGCTAGAAGAGCTTCTTGGTTCAAAAATTCCGGCTGCGACGCGTTTCCCCCGAGGACGAGCTGGCCCAGCCCCGATTCTTCAGTTTAAAGCTAGATTCGAATCTGGGTGTGGTCTTCGTCCGGGGTCGTTATGTTCCTGACGTAGAGCGGATGCGTGAAATCGTGCAGCACATACATCTGCTCGTTCCAGGGATCCTCGTGGACTCGCATGTGGCGAAGCAGGTTAATAGGGCAAAGCTTGAGCTTCTCGTGAGATTCGTTAAACTCTTGGATAGCACAGAGTTCGCCGATGTACATGTTATGGCACGCGTGCTCCGGCCAAATGATATCGTCGAAGTAGCAATAGACCCTCGGCAGACGAAGTTCGTAGTTCGCAGTTTCGAACACCTTCAATGCCATCTTCGTCGAGGAGTAATAATCGAGATCAAAGGCTGCAAAACCAATCGGGGCCAAAGATTTACGGTTGATCCACGAACGAACAGTTTCCGCAACATCGCCAATGACTAATTCCGTTTCCTTCGAGAGTTTGGAGCGGAGTTTCGCCTCATCCATTTCGTAAAAGCCCTTACTCCAGACATAAGGAAGATCTCGATAGTCAACTGCCTCGGGCATCCCGTGGCCGCTGTCAAAGCCAATCACGTTAATGGCAATGTCCAAATGCCTGCCAATGCTCGTCGCAATATTCTCAAGGGCAAGCAAGCCAAGACCGCCCGCAACGCCGAATTCGATGACGGAAATCGCGGAAATCCCCAAACGTTTGGCCAAATCGGCGGCATGAAATATGCCGTACGCATAGTGGGGACGGGGAAACACACCATAACGGACGCGAAGGTCAACTGGGCCGACTGGAAACCTGGCCCATAAGGTCCTCGCCCCTGGAAGCCGAGTCAATCGTTTCAAGATTTTGTCAGCGAACATCATTCATAACAAGCGAGAATTACACATTCAGACCGAAAACTCGCGTATCGTACACTTCTCCTTGTCCTTGACACAACGAATTTGTCACCAGGGTACCGTTCAAATATTTGATTCAAAGTCACACCGGGAACCGTGATCGCACCAAAAGGCGACTGATGGGCGATCAGACCGCTGAACTTGAACCGAGATCCGTACCGGAAAGAGTCATTTCGACAGCTTCCCCGTTGGGGAATATTACCGCATTTATCACGTAATCTGTAAACCTTTCCCGAGTGGCATTTTCAATTGTATTTCGCACTGGAGAAGGCACCGCCCGCCGGGCTATAGCCCAACCAATGAGCACACGTAGCTCAACCAAGCTTGCCTAGCGGCAGCTATCGGCTCCTTTGCTGGCGCGGATGAACGTTCGCAAATGGCCCCGGGTCGCAGCTCAGCTACACGACATATCACTTCTCGCTGCTGTTATTCCGAACGCTGAGCCCGCCCCGACGGGTGCGGCGAAGATTAACATCATTCTCAACCTGCTCGACGAGGTGGCAGCGATCCCAGGCTGTGTGGCCGAATGTGGCGTTCATCGCGGACAAACACTGATTCCACTATTCGTCCATCTCCGCTCCAGCGGCAGCCCGAAGCGTATATTCGGTTTTGATTCCTTCGAAGGATTTCCGGCAAAAGACTTGGCGGATCGAACGTCAAAATTACCACAAGTACTTATTCCGAAAAGGCAACGCCCAGTCGTCTTCGTAGTTAATCATAATCGTGGATCTGATTCGCCCGCCGAAGACATAGTGTGAATCAAAGTGCGCTCACCCTCATCAATGCAAGCGGCTGCCCCTCATGGCTTGGTTAACGCTGCGGAGGCCGTAACATTGCGGATGTGGGTCGCGGTAATCACCTGCTTTGCCGGTACATCGAGTTCGTAGCGCACCTCATCGCCACTTTCGCCGATGCGCCTGAAGCCCATCTGATCGTACAGTTCCCGCACCAACCCGTTCTTCGCAGTGGGCCGGTATACTCCAACGATGTGGCCTACGCCTCGCACCACTGCGGCTTCGACGAGGCGGTCGAACATGAATTTTTCCATCTGCCTGCCGAGTGCCCGGCAGCTCATCAGCCACGTATCAATTTCCCAAGTGCCGGCGCGATCCACCGGCAGGCAAAACAACACGCCGATCAGCCCGTAGCTGCCCATGTGGTCGGACATCTGGAAGGCGCCGGCCCAGCCTTGTGGGTTTTCTGCGAGCGCGCATACCTGGGCTTCGGTGGAGCGGCGGGCGGTGACGTTGAACTGATTGGTCTTATTCACGAGCTGCGTGACGCGAGCCAAATTCTTGGCGCTGATTATCTCGACGGAAGCGTTCAGCTGCAGCTTCTGCAGAAAATCGTCCAGCGAGGCGGACGATTCATGCAGGCTCGCGCGCTGCGCTTCCACGCGGTAGTGATCGGCGCGAGCCAAATCCTCACCTGAAAGGGACAACGCCTCGAAGTAGTGGCCGCGATCCAACTGACGCAGGTAGTGAAACGGCGAAGATCCCAGTTCCACCACAGCAACTTCGGGAAGCTTGGAACGGACCCACTCGCGCTCGAGCGGGTTGTCGTCGAGAAATACGAAGCTGTCCAGGCCCAAGGACAAATCCTGGGCCATCGCCCGCAGGTTAGCGACTTTATCTTCCCAGTTCGCGCGAAAAGCAGCGAAATCTTCCAGCCGTAGAGCCATGTGAGGGTGTTGGAGGAAGGGCAATTGAGCATCATCGAAGTTATTTTTGGAGCACACGGCCAGCAGGATTCCGCGGCGTTTCAGGTCCAGCATATACTGTTGCAGGTGCAGATGCGCCTCTCCTTCAGGGCTGCCTGGTCCGATGCAGATGCCGTCCAGACCATCTTCCCCAATGACGCCCTTCCAGAGCGTATTGTCCAGGTCGGTGACGAGCACTTTCCGTGACAGTCCAAGGATTGCCCGCACGTGCGACAGGTATGTCTCGGCGAGTTCCGGCAACGCTTCTGTCGAGGGATGCTGCCGGTACCGGGTCCAGTAAAGTTCGTCCTCCCATCGTTTTGTGCCGACTTGGCGCTGGACCGCTGCGAGATTGATGATCGAGACATACGCTGGAGCCTCCTCGCGGAGGCGAAGGTTCAATAGATCGATTACCCGGGTCCGGCCGCCCGAAAGCACGTCGGCTAGATGCCCGTAAGCCTCGTCGGCTGGATAGTCGAATGATGGTTGGATGATGTGGCATGCGAAGGAATCCGACATCTGCTTCCAGCTGGCTTTCCGTTCTTCAAGAAACCGGCTGACCCAGACCTGCTCGTTTTGCGTCACGGCCTCCAAGTGCAGATCCCGCCAGTGCATGACAAGCATGACGATGTCGGGCCGGAAGCGAGCCAGCCCGCTTTGGGCATCCAATATTTCCTGTTCGATCGAGCCGTAGGGGCCCTCGTAGATCTCCGCCCCAATCCGGTCGCGCAGGAATAGCGCATGCAACACTGGCACGATAAGATTTGTGGTGCTGGAACCGAGCACGGCGATCTTGCACCGCCGTAAGTTAGAACGAACCAAACCGGCCAACTCCCGCACGAGTTTTTCGGCACGCGCGACGAATGTATAGGAGACGTCCTGGGTCAGTGCCAGACGCAGCTTCTGGGCAGCATCCTCATAGGCGCCTGTAGCGGACAACGCCCGCGACCAAGCCAGCAGGTCGAGCGGGTCCCGCCGAGCTTGCAAAGAAAAAAAACGCTCCCAGGCGGGCACCAATGCGGCCTTGTCCGATAGGAGCTGTGTCCGCAGCCAAGCTCCGTTTGGAGTGTCCGGCAACGTGTCGAGCCAAACATTCAGAAGGGGACCGCTGACTCTGTCCAACTCCTCGACTAGGAGAGAACAGGCATCGGAATCAAAGTGGTTCCCCAGCCGCTCGAGCATCTCACGAGCGAGCTCCAGGCGTGCTGGGTCGTCGAGTGCTCGCAGGCGCCGAGACAATACCCGATCCATATCTTCATGATCTGCCATAATCGTACACAAGCGTGGATCTCACGTTGTCGCCAGTTCCTCTTCTTCCAGTAGTTGGTCTTTGCTCATTTCGCTGCGCCGCTTGGGAAGCAGATCCGCCGTGCCATCCAGCCAGGCGCGAAACTCGAGGTCCGATAATCCCGGGGTGTCTACCAGCCGAGGCAGCAGCAGCGGATTGCTACGGGTCGTGCACAGACCCGGTTCGCAAGTTGTAGCAGACAGCATTCCGTACTCTTTCAGATAACTCGGATACTCTGGCAAGTAGAACCCCCCGGTGTAGCAAAAGTGGCGTGGCTCGCGCGCAGTGAACATGGCGATCCGGCGGCGGTTATCTTGGAGTTCCGCGAACATCCGCTCGCGACTCCGGTAAACGCGATGACGGTGGGTATGATACTGCAGGTCTACCCCTCGATCCGCCAAATCCCTTGCTTCCTCCGGCCTGATTAGATGCATAACGCGCTTTTGGCAAAGCTCCTGATAATCGATCTCGAGGCGCGCCGCAAGCCCAGCCAGCAGGTCGTCTTTCTCCCGGCCGGACAGCTTGTGCGATTTCGCAAACTGCTTGATCGTCGCAATCGCGCGTTGTCGGCCCGCGTCGTTCAGCGCAACCGGGGCTAGGAATACCTCCGGCCATTCCAGTTGCTGCTTGTGCCGCCCCTTCCACAGTAGGTAGGAGCACATCAGATCGAATACAGGACGGTTAAATTCGACGTAGTAGGTAGTCAAATACAACGTGACCGGGTAGCCGAACGATTCGACGATTGGGAAAGCAACACTGGAAAAATCGTGCAAGCCATCATCGAAAGTGATAACCACTGCGCGATCCGGCAGGGTGCCGCTCTGAAGCCTTTCCACCGCCTCGGACAAGTGAAGCACATTACAGCGAGCCCGCGCGACAGATTCCATGCGCCGGCGGAGCGTTTGAGGGGAAATATACAGCGACCCCCACTCGTGTTCGTCATACATGGAGACGCCGTGATAACACAAGATCAGCAAGCGCTGCCTCCGCCAAGAGCTGCCGGAAAGCAGACGTGAAGCGCCCGTTGTCTCCGCCAAGCGCAAAATACGCAGCTTGGCCTGCTTCAGCATAAGGCATCACTCATGGAAGGCCCCTCTGCGCTGCAACGCCGTGAGCAAATCTCCCACCGTCTCCGCTTCAATCAGTGCGCTGTCGGGGTCAATGCTAAATTCGCTTGTGATGAGAGAGAAGATCTGAACGTCGGTCAATGAAGTCCATTGAGCGACGGTTTCGCGGCTGTCCTCTTGCCGGAGGGTCCGTGTTGGAACGCCAAGTATCTCCTCCATTGCACGGAGAAATCCTGATCTTGTCATTCTATCTCTACCCACCGGGTTGCACATCTGAATCGCTCATTGACGATAACTTGGAAACTTTAGAACTTCGATTAAACTAATGATCGAACATCATCTAGACCTTATGTCCTTCGGGTTAAGCGCCGACGTAGGTGTTGTAGTCGCGGTGCTCGAACCGGTGGTAGACCCGCAGTTGGTCCTGCAAGGTCGCTCGGAATCCTGTTCCGGATTTCAGAATCGGACACGCCAGAAGGCCCGATTTCCCGTTTTCCTTCTCATTGAATTTGCGAATCGCGAGCAACTCTCCGACCTCCTCGCGATGAAGCTGGTGACCGTCAGAGACAATATCGTCGAAGTAACAGAATATCCTGGGAAGCAGGTATTCATTCTGGGATGAAAAAATACGAAACGCATTCATGGTTGAAGAGTAGAAATCTAAATCGAAACTGATAAAACCAACCGGGGCGTGGGCGCCCGCGATGAACTGAGGCACGGTTTCTCCGACGTCGCCGAGCAGCAGCCGCCCAATCCTAAGCTCCTTTCGCAGGGACTTTTTGTCATACATTTGATATGCACCACTTTTCCAGACGTACCCAAGCTCGCGGTAATCCGACGGCGGCGGACCCGAACCAAGGTCGAATCCATAAACCTCTACGTCAATGTCATGGGCTTTCCCTATTTCCAATGCGTACTGTTCAAGCGCAAGCAGACCCGCCCCGCCCGCCACGCCAAATTCAATCACGCTGACCGACGGAAGCTTCAGTCTCGACGCGAGATAGACCGCTTGCTTTGCGCCGAAGACATACATCGGTCGATCCAACGCTTGCGGCGCCAACCGAAAATCCAGCGATCCGATTCCGAATCTTCGGACAATCTGGCGGATCAGAATCTCAGGCCGGAGCATGGACCGCAACAATCGCGTTGAAAACGGGCTTTCTGGTTCAAGAACCATTGCCTAAGCTTAGCGCAAGGATAGCCGTGCCGGGAAAATATTTTGGGCGCCGTGAACAGTGCTCAGCACTGACTGTATGTAGATTCGAGGATCTAAATTATGTTTGAGATCGGTTATAATTTCGGCCCCATGATTCCAATTTCAGAGTTGCCCGAAAGTCTGCATCGGACGGACTTCACTCTGCTCCGCATCGGCACCCGCGCCGAGGACGTCGCGTGGAAATTACTAAACAATGAAAAAAATGGCGGGTTGATCGCAGCCCTCAAAAAGAGAGCGGAGCTAGAAGGCGATGAAGTGGAGAGGCTGCTCCTCTGGCACGCCGCGCGGCAAGCCCTGCCGCGCATACCTTCCCTGCCGGTCGATATTTCAGTCCGCGGACGGCTGGATCAGGACCTCCGTCAGCTGCACACTATGAAGGTCTCGATGGCGGCAGGCTCGTACCATTTCGATCGCGCAGCCAAGATGGCCACCCTGCGGCGTTTTCCAGCTGGACCGATGGAATGGGAGCTGTCAGGTATCCCTCGCTCCTACTTCCTGCAGGCGAAATTTCCGTCGAATCTGCGCTTCCTGGCGTTTGTGATCTTCCGTCTGAGAGGGTTGGCGCCGTGTTTCTTTCTGCATGTTGCACCGTCTCCCCGCAACCGGGCACTGAGTGTGCCGAAGGAAGTTTTTCGAGCGTACTATTGCATGGCTCGATCACTGCAACTCCAGCCAGAAGTGCGCGCTTTGCTGGCTCATGCGTGGTTTCACGATCCTGCTGCCGTGCAGGACTACCCTCACCTTGAGGTCCTAAACCGGCCGTACGTTAACCATGGCGGCCTGATCACGTTGTTGGGCCCCGCTTCGCCCACTTCCGGTGTGCTCGAGCGGAATGCTCAAAGGAGTGCGGATTATCTCGCAGGCAGAGTCCGGTACAACTACGGCTTCGCCATATGGCCGCGAGATGCAGCGATACGATGGGCGGATGCCCATCCAGAATATGGGGATTGAACCCCACGGGTTCCGCCAATGCGATGCAATGTCTAATTTTGGAAAGACCCGCGCGTGGCGCACGACGGCCAAACGGGAAGCTAAAATGAGTTTTCCCCGCTGCTCAGTGAGAACGCACGGCGGTGCAGCCCTCTAGTTTGCGATAACGAGATGCGTGCTATTGCAAATAGCATTTTTCGCTAATCACCCGAAGCACTAAGCGCGGCAAAAACTTGAAGGCCTGAAACAGAGGCTGTACTGCGATGCGTTTGGGGTACCGCCCCTGAACGGGTCAGCTGACTGTTGGCGAGACGGAATCCAATCGACGTGCTGACGCTTCCGGTGCCTCCCGCTACCGCCAGCAGTGGATCGTGCCGCAGTTCCTCGTGATCGTTTAGATTCACGTAGCCCAGCGCTAAGCCGTAGATGAACTGCGCCACCATCTCGCCCAGTGCGTGCTGTACCCCATCGGTATTACGCGCGTCGGGGGAACGACGCGTCACCCGTTTCAGCAAGCCGATTGTGCGATCATAGTGCATCTGACAATGCGTTGGAGCAATCTCTGCAGCGACTCGAATTGTGAAGAAACTCGACGGTAGTTTCGATCCCGACGCTCAATCCTCGCTCTCTTCCCCAAATCCGAGCAATTTTCACCACTTCCGTCTCAGAGCCGATGGGCCTTCTGATGACAGCCCGTACATAGAGTTATCAAATTGGATTCGATGTCATCGCCCAGTTGACCCCGCAGCTGAATGTGATGGACTTGAAGATCTTCCATTCGCCCACATCGTTGGCAACGCCATCCATCCCGCTCCAGGACTTCCCGGCAGAGCTGGCGGTAAGCTTTAGGATCAAGTCTAAAGTGGGATCTTTTCCTGACGATCCCCATCAAATCGTCATCTGGACATTGTCGATGAGTTGCCTTATCTGTGGCTTTGGAAGACCGAGGGCAATCCGCGTCAATGAGGGTAAAAGAGCATCTAGATTTCCGGTTTCGGTACTCACTCCCGCCAGAAAATCCGCGTAGATCATCTCCAAGCAGTAGCCTCGCGACTTGTCACTCCCGAGCATTAGCCCTGCTGTTTCAAGCGCCTGCTCGATAACAGGAAGTTGGCTCTTGTATGCCTTGAAATAGAGGATCTCCCACGGTTCACTTTCTTTCCCGGTCAGGTGCTTCGAATCCTCCCGTTTGAATTCCTCTTTGGGTAGTTCACGAGCTTTGTGCAATCAGGTTGCACAATCGAACCTCTGACCGTCCCTCCGCGCCCCCTTCGCGAGTTCTGTCGCCTTCGCCCATCCCACCCGCCGCAGGTCTACCTTGTGAATTCGAGGTAGTTGCTCGTGGATCGCCATCAAGTAGTAGGCCTTGCGCCTGGACTCCGGGAATTTCCTTTCTAGGAACTCATCGAACGAACGGACGTTGTCCACCCTCCAGTATTGTCCCGCCCGAACCTCGCACAAGTAGCGGTCGAGGTCGACAAATTTCGAATCCCTCTCCCGGTCCGTGGCCTTCTCCCAAGACAAGATCTCGTCGATCTTGGAGAGCACAAACACGGCACGCCGGCGATTGAGCTTCGGAGGCATTGGCCGCTTTCCGTTAGTCATCAAGCACGTCAAGCCAATCAAGGTCGCTCGCTCCTGGTTGACAAATGAGTTTGGTTCCGACGAGTGCCTCGTTTCCAAGGCATAGGCCGAGGTGTGTGCAGCTGACACACCCGTTCTCTGGGAAGCGGATTCCTGGGTGGGAAGGGAACTGGGCGGTTTCGATTTGACGAGCGGTTGCTTCGACAAGCTGGCCAAACTCATGACGCTGTTCTTCCGAGATCGAAGCCAGCAGATATTGAATCTCCGGGACGGGTTTCCTCACAAAAGCTACAATGGCAACGTTGGGGATGCCCGTGATCCAGGGGTAGCAGACGAACTGACGGTCGAGCGATGTCAGTCTCGCGGGTTGATCGGGATAGCGGGCACTCGCGGTTTTCCATTCAAGCAAACGCCGCGTGCCGTCCAGTTGGCCGATAGCATTGACATAGGCCACAAACTCGTGGCCATTGGTGAGCGAGCGCACAAGTTTCTTCTGCGTATTTTGCTTGGGTTGGCGAATCTGGATTCGGTTATCTCGGGCAAACTGCTCGAGTAGCCCGATCCCTTCTCGAAGCAGGCGCTCCCAGTCGTCTCCGTGCGCCATTACGGTGCACTCAATTGAGAAGGGCCCTTTTGGTTTTGCGGGAGGCTATCCGATTTTGAATAATTAGGCGCGCGTTTTGCCTTCTGGAGAGTTTCGTCTACCGAGGCGAGCAGATGCGCTTACAGCGAACCGCTCACGTCGTTTTAGGGCGTCTGAAACAGGGCCTACACCCAATTAGGGGGACGATCGGAGGGATTCATGTTTGAGACTCGAAGAAAACAGCGGGAAGTTGTCCCGCCTTTAGTTGAAATCTGAAAGAGAAAGCAGCGGCTCTCGACCCGAACTCGGATAGAGTTCGGGTTGCA
>Ga0302324_100018181_pt1 | contig 13882 bp, 16 predicted proteins | sample Palsa_T0_1_FD_201949 | JGI IMG/M metagenome (GOLD analysis project Ga0302324, IMG submission 201949) | Peat permafrost microbial communities from Stordalen Mire near Abisko, Sweden - Palsa_T0_1 | ecosystem: Environmental > Terrestrial > Soil > Palsa > Peat permafrost | place: Sweden: Abisko... | reverse complement strand
TCTGATGGTGGAGCATCTCGATTGTAGCGTTTGGCATTTGACACCCTTTCGGTCGCCCCAGGTCACGCGAGCCCTTCTAGTCGAGGGTTGCCGGCCATCCGTGGTCCTCAGCGACCATCATCGCGCGGGCGATCAGCGTCTTCAGCCTGGCGCGCTTGAGTGGCATCGGCTCCAGCGCAAGTTCCCGCCGATAGTTGCGGACGCTCTGATGGTGCATTGCTTCATCGAACGCTTCGGACATTGCGGCCTTCCTTTCGGCCTGCCCCGACCGTGGACGACGGTGCGCTTTATCCGGGCGGGAGTCACGATCTCAGATTGTCGAGCAGACAACGGCGGGCGGGTCGCGATGTGGGCTCTGATTTCGCGGCGGCCACAAAGCCGAAACCTCGGCATGCCATAGGAGCGGCGCCGGCCAATCCCCCAAGATATCTACGGGCCGCTGATAGGGATCCCGGTCGAGCGGCCCGCCCCCGGCCCCGACCGGGGTTTCGCTGTCAGGGCTCAAGCCCCTTCGGCGAGCGCGGCTCGCATTTCGGCGATCGCCACTTCAATCTCCGCCGGATCTCGAAAAAATTACCGGAGCCGGCTGTAGGGGCGATCTACTCGCTCTAGGCGAGAAACCCGTAGCTCCGTGTCGGGAGATTAGCCTACACCCACCCATCGTCTAGGGTTGTGCTCATGGCAGCCTACCGATTGAAACTCTACAAGCGCCGAGAGCCTCGCGAGAGACCGGGTACGCTGGCCAGCGCCTACGCTATTGAGGCCGAAGACAACGCCGCTGCGATCAGCCGCCTCACCGCGGATTACGCGGACGCCATCGCCACCTGCGATTTCGCATTCATCGCTGGGCCCTATGGACGGATAGTCTGGGAGGCTGGACGGCGATCTTAATGCGAACGTTCCGGGTTTCTTCGCCGAGTACGCCGCCCTCCCGCCCAGTCCTCCGATCGCCAACTCATCGTCGCCAGCAGGCCGGGCTTGCAGTAGCAACCGGAGCACGTGACGCGCGAGGTACCTCGGCGATCGTCGCACCGGCCCGAGAAGACCGCCAATGATCTGAAGGCGAAAGGAGCGTTTGGCTAGTTTACCGAACGGAGCCGGATCAGGATGCTGCCCCTACGTTCAACTCGCGCCGACGCGCAATACCGGTCCACAACCATATTTCTTGCCCACGTGACTATGCGCACATCGTCAGCGCCCTGAACGACGATATTGGTCAACTCGCGCCCTGCCGGGTCGAACAAGCTCACAAAATAGCTTAAGGGTCCTGCGATCAGTCGGGAGACCAGGCGCTCAGACGCCATGCCTCATCGATCGCCTCGCCGTGCAGATCGATCCAGCCTCGATCCGGGCTCCAACTCACCGCCTTGAACATCGCGCCTCTTGGCGTGGTGCGCTCGAAGAAGCCGCGATAGACGCTGCCATCCCGTGGTGCGGTAGAGCGGGGCTGATGAGCTGGAGCAATCATCGCTGGAGGCTAGGCCCTGCGCCTCGGCTGAGTCGACGGCTCCCAAGTAGTGTCTCGTTCAAACTCACTACCGCGCCGCGACTCAGCCGCCCCGATCCTGGTTGCGCCGGTTTTGCCAGCGCGCTTCGGTCGCAAACTGATCGGCCTTGCGGGGTGTCGCGGACTACCCTGTAACCAATCAGAAACTCTATGAGGGGAGCTTCGCGCTGTATGGCTTCGGGTGGCTCCTGACTCGCGCTTCAGGCGGCCCGGGCAGCGTATCAGCCGGGGCCGTCTATCCCCGCCAGAAAGACTCGCCAACCGGGGGCATCACGTGCACACGGCCTATTCTTCTGCATCCTTAGGGCGGACTAAGCTAGTGCTCGCTGCGGATAATAATCCCAATAACCTCAGGCTGCTGCAGGCGATCCTTGAGTCTCAAGGCTTTGCATTCATCGGTGTGGCCAGCGGATCCGAATGCTTGGACATGATGCAACAGCACTCACCCGATCTGGTGATCCTCGATGTGATTGTTCAGCGCTTCCAATGTGGTCGGTCTCTGATTTGTAATTAGTAGGTCGCGAGTTCGACTCCTGCAACCGGCACGCGAGGTAGATCGGAGGGTGGCTATGCGGGGTCTGATTCTGGCGGTGGTGTTTGCCGGCGCGGCGAGCGTGGCGGCCGCTCAGGACAACGGGGCGCCCAGCGGGGCGATACGCATGAACGCGCCGGCGCCGCGGCCACCCGCCAGCGCGCGGAAACAAGCGGAAGAGGCGATCCGGCACGGCCTTGCCGATCCGGACAGCGCCCAGTTTCGATCCGAAAAGAGCTCCGAGGTGGTGTCGGTGAAACGCGGCGCCTTTGGCGAGCGCATCGCTGGGCCGGTATCGGTGGTCTGCGGTCAGTTCAATTCACGCGACCAGACAGGCGGACAGAGCGGCTATGCTTGGTTCTTCGTCGCCATCAAGCACGGCGAGGTGCTCTGGTCCGACGTTGACCAAGCCTCCGAAGGTCCTGGCGTCGCCTACGCCGGCTGCAAAGGCGCCGGGTTGGCGCAGTAGGCGTTCGCGCCGTCGAGGCACGGCTTCGCCAGCCTGACCCACCTCCCGGCCGCCTCGCGGCGCGCCGTGGCGGAGATCGGGACTGCGATGAAGGCGATCGGCGGCTAGATCGGCGCCCGCCGCCCGGCCCACGGCGCGGCGCGCTCCAGCTGGCCGGAGAGGCTCAGCAGCAGGGCGTCTTCGCCCTGCCGCGCCACGAACTGAACGCCAATCGGCAGGCCGCCGCGGCTCATCGCCAGCGGGAGGCTGGCCGCCGGCTGGCCCGTGACGTTGAAGGCCTGGGTGTTGGGCATGAAGGCGAACAGGCGGCCCGTGTAACCCGCCAGGTCAAGCGGCTCGCCGCGCAGATAACCGACCGGTATCGCCGGCGAGCCGAGCGTCGCGCAGATCAGGATATCGTAGCCGCCGAAGAAGTCGGCGACCGTGCGGCCGAGGCCATGGGCGATGCGCAGCGCCTGGATGTAGGCCGAACCGGTGATGGTCCGACCGCGCTGGTAGCTGGCCCAGGTGATTGGCTCCACTTCGTCCTCGGCGATCGGCCGGCCGCGCTTCAGCGCCACCGTGTCGAGGTCGGCGGCGACGCTGGCGGAGATCACCACGCCAGCCGACGCCAGGGCGCCGCGGTCGATCGGCAGATCGGCTTCCTCGACGCGGTGGCCGAGGCTTTCACATAGCTTCGCCGCCGCGCGAACCGCCTCGGCGCATTCCGGGTCGAGTCCGGGCGAGGAGAAGGCGGCGGTGGTGAAGGCGATGCGCAAGCGCGCCGGATCGCGGCCGGCGGCGGTCAGGAACGGTTCGGCGGGCGGCGCGGTCCAATAGGGATCGCCGGGCATGGGCTGGCCGGCGACGTCGAGCAGCAGCGCGCTGTCCCGCACCGAATGGGAGACCACGTGGCCGCAGGAAAAGCCGCCCCAGCCCTCGTCCTTCGGCGCGGCGGAGACGCGGGCGCGCGACGGCTTCAGCCCGAACAGGCCGCAGCAGGAGGCCGGGATGCGGATCGAGCCGCCGCCGTCGCTGGCGTGCGCGACCGGCAGGATCCCCGCCGCCACCGCCGCGGCCGCGCCGCCGGACGAGCCGCCCGACGAGCGGCTAAGGTCCCATGGGTTGCGGGTCGGGCCGAACATCGCCGGCTCCGTCACCGGCTCCAGCCCCAACTCCGGGGTGTTGGTCTTGCCGAAGATGGTCAGGCCGGCGGCCTTGTAGAGGCTGGTGAGTGGGCTGTCGGCCTCGGCGACGTCGTCCGCGTAGAGCTTGCAGGAATCGGTGGTCGCCGTGCCGGCGAGCTTCGGTCCCAGGTCCTTGAGTAGGAACGGTACGCCCGCGAGCGGACCTGTGGGCGCCTTGGCCGCCACCTCGCGACGCGCCCGGTCGGCGAGATCCAGGGTGATGGCGTTGATCTTCGGGTTGACCTTGGCCGAGCGGGCCAGTGCGGCCTCCAGCGCCTCGGCGGCGGTGATCTGGCCGCCGGCGATCAGACCGGCCAGTCCGATCGCGTCCTGGGCACGGTAGTCGTCCTCGGTGATCGCCATCGCGCCCTCGCCTTCCAATCGCGTTCGGGTTGGAGCACAGGGGGCGGCGAAAGCCAACGCATCCGCATGATTCCCGTCACTGACCAGATCAGCCTCGCCGAGGACGAGCTCGAGGAGAGCTTCATCCGCGCCTCCGGGCCGGGCGGCCAGAACGTCAACAAGGTGGCGTCGGCGGTGCAGCTGCGCTTCGACGCGGCCGCTTCGCCCTCGCTGCAGCCGGCGGTGAAGGAGCGGCTGCGGCGCGTCGCGGGGCGCAAGATGACCGAGGCCGGCGTCATCGTCATCACCGCCAATCGCTTCCGCACCCAGGAGCGCAACCGCGCCGACGCGGTCGAGCGGCTGGTGGGCCTGATCGCCCTGGCCGCGCACGCCCCGACGCCGCGGCGGCCGACCAAGCCGACCTACGCCTCGCGCCAGCGCCGGGTGGACGACAAGAAGAAGCGCGGCGCGATCAAGACCAACCGCGCCCGCCTGTTCGACTGACCGCCATTGCCAAGCTCGGCCGCGCGGGTAGGTTCGCGCGAGATTCTCGAGGAGACGAAACTTGATCCGCACGACGTCGCTGTTCGGCCTCGCCACCGCCCTGGCGCTCGCGCTCGCCGGCTGCGGACCCTCGGGCGGATCGGCGTCCAACACCGCAGCCGCGACCGCCCCGCCCGCCGCGGCGCCGACCCTGACCGACGCCCAGAAGAAGGCGCTGATCGCCCAGCTGCCGGCGGCCTACCAGGCGGCGGACCTCTCCAACGGCGAGGCCAAGTTCGCGCTCTGCCGCTCGTGTCACACCACCGCGCCAGGCGGCGACGACATGACCGGCCCGAACCTGTGGGGCATTTTCGGGCGCAAAGCCGGCTCGAAGGCCAGCTTCACCTACTCCGACGACCTGAAGAACGCCGGCTGGACCTGGGACGCCGACCGCATCGACAAGTGGATCACCAATCCGCGCGCCGTGCTCCCCGGCACCAAGATGACCTTCATCGGCATGCCCGACCCCAACGACCGCCGCGACGTGGTGGCGTTCCTGAAGGTGCAGACGAGCGACGCGCCGAAGAGCTGAGACGGGCTTCACACCCGCGAACGCCCTTACCTAGCCCCACCCCCACGGTCATAGCCGGGCGTAAGTCCCGGCTAGCCAAGAACATCCATGCGAGTGGTGGCCGCGCGCCGCGGCCAATCGCCAACCCGCGTTCATGGGCAGCCGGGACTTACGCCCGGCTGTGACCGAATTTGGAGGAGGCTCGACGCGACGTGGGAGACTAGGCGTCGTACCCCGGGCTTTCGCGTTCCAGCAGGCGCAGGGCGCCGGGCCAGGCAAGGGCGCCGCCGACCCCGCGGGAGGTCTGGCCCTTCACTTCGGCGACGGCTGGCGCAGGCGAGAGCAGCACGTTGTCGCGTCCGGCCGAGAGCGCCATCACCTGCATCTTGCAGGCGCGTTCCAGGTAGAACATGCCGGTCCAGCAGTCGCCGGCGGTCGTCCCCAGCGACAGGGTGCCGTGATTGCGCAGTAGCATCAGGGTGCTGTCGGGGCCGAGGTCGCTCACCAGCCGCTCGCGCTCGTCGAGGTTGAGCGCGATGCCTTCGTAGTCGTGATAGGACAGCCGGGGCAGCACGACCAGCGCGTGTTGGGTCAGCGGCAGCAGGCCCTCCTTCTGGGCGGCGACGGCCGCGCCCTGGTCGGTGTGCAGGTGCATCACGAAGTGGGCGTCTTCGCGGTTCATGTGCACCGCCGAGTGGATGGTGAAGCCGGCCGCATTCACGAAGTAGGGCGTCTCCTGCAGGATGTTGCCCTCGGTGTCGATCTTCACCAGCGCCGAGGCGGTCATCTCGCCGAACCAGACGCCGTAGGGGTTGATCAGGAAGTGGTGCTCGGGCCCCGGCACGCGGGCCGAGATGTGGGTGTAGATCATGTCGTCCCAGCCGTAGAGCGCCACCAGCCGGTAGAGGGCGGCGAGCTCGACCCGCGCCAGCCACTCTTCCTCGGATACCTTGCCCTTCAGCGAGACCGAACCCGCCAGCGAACCATCAGCCATGGAGCTATCTCCCGATCATGAATCCGGTTTGCGCAAAGACTCGGCCTTCGCACGGCCTGCGTCAAGCGCGCCGGGTTGGATCGAATTCGCCTAAGCCTGTTCTTAACCTAGCCTCTGTAACTATTTGGGCTGAGAGCCGACGACACGAGGACGCGCGTGGAATTCCTAGTCGAAGCCAAGCCGTTATTGACGCTGGCGCGCAGCCGCGAACCAGGCGATCGCGAGCGGCTGCTGGCGCGGCTGGTCGACATCTGCGAAGCTGGCGCCGAAACCGAGGCGGCGGCCCAGGCGGCCGCCGAGATCGAGGCCGTGTTCCTGGCCCTGGTCGCCGAGGCCGAGCGCGACATCCGCGCCCGGCTCGCCGAGCGCCTGGCCCGCGCCGACTGGGTCCCGCCGCGCCTGATCGAGACCCTCGCCAACGACGACATCGAAGTCGCTCGGCCGATTATCGCCGCCAGTCCGCTCCTCAAGGACGAGTCGCTGATCCGGCTGATCACCGAGGCGACGCTGGCGCACCGGGTCGAGGTGGCGCAGCGTCCGCGCCTGTCGGTCGCCGTGGTCGAAGCGGCGCTGGACAAGGCCGAGCCGGCGGTGCTGACCGCGCTCGCCGGCAACAAGACGGCCGAGATTACCGAGCCCTGCATGGCCCGCATGGTCGAATACGCCAAGACCATAACCGCGATGGGCGGACCGCTCTCGATGCACCCGCGGCTCAGCGGCGAACTGGCCACCGCGCTCTATCTGTGGGTCGGGCAGTCGCTGCGCCGCGCGATCGTCGACCGCTTCGACGTCGATGTCGCCGCCCTCGACGCCACGCTGGCGGCCTCGATGTCCGACGGCCAGGCGCGGCCCAAGCGCAGCGGCCCCGACACCTCGCAGATCAAGCTGGTGGAAAAGCTGGCGGCCGCCGACCAGCTGAAGCCGGGTTACCTGCTGCGGGTGCTGAAGGAGCATCAGCTCGGCCTGTTCGAGGCCGCACTGGCCAAGCTCGGCGGTTTCCGGGTCGAGGAGGTGCACCGGGCGGTGATGAGCCCGGACCGGCCGGAGCTGGTGGCACTGGCACTGGCTGCGATCGGCCTCGACCGCAGCGTCTTTCCGACCATCCTGGAGCTGGTGCGCCAGTGCAACGACGGCCTGCCCGGCGGCGGCTCCGAAGGCGCGCGCCGCGCCGTCAGCGCGTTTGGTCCGTTCTCGGCCGATATCGCCGCCAGCGCCTTCCGCCAGGCCGTTTCCACGGTTTGACAAACAGCGGTCGCCAAGGCCTTTGCTCCAAGCATGGCCCCTCGCCTCGCCTTCCTCGCCGCGGACCGACCCGAGGCGAACGCCGCCCGCGACGCCCTCGTCCGCCGCTACGGCGAATCGCCGGAGGAACAGGCCGACGTCGTCGTGGCGCTGGGCGGTGACGGCTTCATGCTGGAAACCCTGCACCGCAACCTGCCCAGCCGCCGTCCGGTCTACGGCATGAACCGCGGCTCCGTGGGCTTCCTGATGAACAGCTACGACGAGGGCGGCCTGTTGGAGCGCATCGCGGCGGCGGAAAAGGCCGTCATCCACCCGCTGACGATGCGCGCCCGCGACGCCGCCGGCGTGGTCCACGAGGCCATCGCCATCAACGAGGTCTCGCTGCTGCGCCAGACCTACCAGACCGCCAAGCTGCGCATCCTGATCGACGACAAGGTGCGCATGGCCGAGCTGACCTGCGACGGCGTGCTGGTCTCGACGCCGGCCGGTTCGACCGCCTACAACCTGTCCGTCCACGGACCGATAATCCCCCTAAGCGGGCAGGTGTTGGCGCTAACCCCGATCAGCGCGTTTCGGCCGCGGCGTTGGCGCGGGGCGCTTTTGTCGCACAAGGACAGGGTCACCTTCGAGATCCTCGAACCGGAGAAACGACCGGTCAGCGCGGTCGCCGACAACGTCGAAGTTCGCGATGTAATTCAAGTAGATGTCGCCGAGGATCGGTCCGTCAGCCTGACCGTCCTGTTCGACGCCGGCCGCAGCCTCGAGGAGCGGGTCCTGGCCGAGCAGTTCACCGTCTGATCCGGGCTAAATCACGTACCGTTAAGCCTTTTCCCATAGCGTGTTTGGCTATCGGCGCGTGGGAGACATCTGCGGTGAGCGACAACAATCCGGGCCAGATGATCCAGGTCCCCAACACCTTGCGCTTGAAGGTCGGCGGCCGCCTTGGGGCTATCGACCCGGCGGCGATCGCCAAGGCGGAGGCGGCGCTGAAGAGCCTGTCCGGCAATTTCGCGGAGTGGCTGGCCGACGAGGTCGCCAAGCTCGAAGCCGCCCGCCAGCGCATCAAGACCGAAGGCCCGACCCCGGAAGCCTCCGAAAACCTCTATCTGCGCGCCCACGATCTGAAGGGCCTCGGCGCCACCTACGAATATCCGCTGGTCACCCGCATCGCCGGTTCGCTGTGCAAGCTGATCGACGAGCCATCCAAGCGCGCCTCCGCGCCGATGATCCTGGTCGACGCGCACATCGACGCGATCAAGGCCGCGGTCAAAGGCGGCATCCAGACCGACACCCACCCCCTCGGCCGCACCCTGGTCACCGAGTTGGAACAGCAGGTGAAGGACTTCGCGGGCTAGTCGGCCCTAAGTCACCCGCGACATCGGCTCGATCACGTCGCCGTAGCCGGCGTCCGGCGGCAGGATAAGCACGCGCTCGCCGTCGCGTTCGCCGACTTTCGGCTCGACCGTCACCAGTTCGCGCGCCCTGGCGCGATGGACGGCATCCTCGGCGCTGTTCGCCTCCCCCAGCAGCTGCAGGTTCATGCGGGTCGGGAAGATCACCGTGCGCTGGCCAAGCTCGCCCAGCCGCAGCGCTTCCGCCGGCTCGATCCACTCCGCGTCCACCGTCTCCGAGCCGTCGCAGACCGCAAGCTGCTCCTCCGGCGCCTTGGCGACGTAGAACCAGGTGTCGAAGCGGCGCGGCATGATGTTGGGCGTGATCCAGCGGGCGAACACGCTCAGCGCTTCGAGGTCGAGGTAGAGATCAAGTTCGAGGATCAGGTCGATGAACGGGCGGCGATCCTTGCCGATGTCCTCCCGCGCCGCCGTGGCCCGCTCGTCGCCGCGGAACGGCGCGCCGCCGAGATGCCGCGCCAACAGGATGCCAGCCTCCTCGTAAGCCTCGCGGATCGCCGCGATGCGCAGCGCCCGCTTGTGCGGCAGGGAGTCGCCCCAGCCGAGACAGCGTTCTTCCCAACGCCAGTCGTCGTCGCCGGCATGGGTCTTGCCGCCGGGAAACACCAGCGCGCCGGCGGCGAAGTCGATCTGGTGATGGCGCTTGACCATCAGCACTTCGAATGCCGGGTCGTCGCGCAGCATCAGGATGGTCGCGGCGGGCTGGATGGGGACGGCGGGCTTGTCGGTCATGCCGCAAGCTTAGACCCCTGACGTTACGGTGGGAAAGCCGCCAAAGCCGTCACGGGGCGCTCAGATATCCCGGTCGCGGTGCACGTCGTGGGTGGCCAGGCCGCTTTCAGGCATCGTCAGCCAGTGCTTGTGGCCGAGACTGTGCTTGGTGTCCTCGTGCCCGCTGAGGCGGTGCTCGCGCATCGAGGTGCCCGAGAACTCATAGTCCTTCGCCGCGCCTTCATAGTCCTGCTGCTGGTAGATCAGCTGGACAATGCTGTGGCACGGCAGGTTGGCCAGCTTGTCGCGCATCGCCCGCTCCTCGTCAGTGAGGTCTGCGTCCGGCACCTTCACCAGCGCGTTATAGGCCCGCTTCTTCCACCGCTGCAGGCGCTGGAAGCTGTCGGTGATCTGGCGCGTTCGCGACGAGTACATGATGTCCTTCTGCCGGCTCATCACGTCCTGGATCGTGCGCGGCAGCGGGCCGCGGGCGCTGAAAAGATCGACCTGGAAGACCAGGGCGTTGATGTCGTCGTCCTGCGCCAGCAGGTGCGCGAGCGGCGTGTTGGAAACCAGGCCCCCGTCCCAGTAATAGTCAGTGCCGATCTTCACGGTCTGGAACGCCGGCGGCAAAGCGCCCGACGCCATGATGTGTTCCGGCTCGATCTCGGTGGTGGCGTTGTCGAAGAAGACGAAGTTGCCGGAGCGCACGTTCACGGCGCCGACCGAGAAGCGGCAGACCCCGGAGTTGAGCAGGTCGAAATCGACCAGTTCGAGCAGGGTCTCGCGCAGCGGGCTGTTGTCGTAGTAGCTGGTCGCCGCCTTGGCGCCGGCCGCGGCCAGCCACGGATTGACCGGGTGCGGGGCGAAGAAGCCCGGCTGGCCCATCATCGTCGTCATCAGCGAGCTTGTCATGTTGCGCGCCTGGCGGAAAACGTCGCCGTCGGGCGTGTGCAGCCAGACCTTGCGCTCGGTGATCTTCTCCCAGAAGGCGTTCAGGCGCTCCAGCCGCCGCTCGGGCGGATTGCCGGCGATCAGCGCCGAATTGATCGCGCCAATCGAGACGCCAGACACCCAGTCCGGCTCAATGCCCGCCTCGTGCAGCGCCTCGTAAACGCCTATTTGGTAGGCGCCCAGCGCCCCTCCGCCTTGCAGAACCAGGGCGACGCGGCCGCAGCCGTCGGGCCGCCAGCCAAGTGAAGTTGCGGTGGTTGGGAGCGATCCGTCCATGTGCCTACTGTAAAGAGCCTCACCGCAATGGTCTTGTGACATGCCCAGGCAAAGGCCAAGATGTCATTAATACTTCACCCGCCCACCGAAGAGCGTCGCCATATTATGTGGCGAGTTCCGATACGTGCTGCCTGTCAGGAGGATTGCTATGCTGAAAGATAAGGTCGCGCTGGTCACAGGTTCGACCAGCGGCATCGGTCTGGCGATCGCCAGGGCCATGGCCAAGGAAGGCGCCAACGTCGTCATCAACGGCTTCGGCGACGCCGCCGCGATCGAAAAGGAGCGCGCCGGCATCGAGACCGATTTCGGCGTCAAGGCGCTCTATTCGGGCGCCGATATGACGAAGGGCGCCGAGATCGCCGCCATGATCGCCGATGCCCAAAAGGCGCTCGGCGGCGTCGACATCCTGGTCAACAACGCCGGCATCCAGTTCGTCTCGCCGATCGAAGACTTCCCAGTCGAGAAATGGGACCAGATCATCGCCATCAACCTCTCGGCCGCCTTCCACGCGATCCGCGCGGCGTTCCCGGGCATGAAGGCCAAGAAGTGGGGCCGGATCATCAGCACCGCCTCGGCCCACGCCCTGGTCGCCTCGCCGTTCAAGTCGGCCTACGTCGCGGCCAAGCACGGCATCGCCGGCCTGACCAAGACCGTCGCGCTGGAGGGCGCCACCTTCGGCATCACCGCCAACGCCATCTGCCCCGGCTACGTCTGGACCCCGCTGGTCGAACATCAGATCCCGGAGACCATGGAAGCGCGGCATATGACGCGCGAGCAGGTGATCAACGACGTCCTGCTCACCGCCCAGCCGACCAAGCAGTTCGTCACGGTCGAAGAGGTGGCTGCCTACGCCGTCTTCCTCACCTCGGACGCGGCCCGGTCGATCACCGGCGCGATCCTCTCCATCGACGGCGGCTGGACCGCGGAATAACACCGATCTACGAGGGTCGGACGGCGGCGGCGCAGGCCAAGGCCGCCGCCGCTCGGGATCGAAAGCGCACACATGCCGGCGACCGCGAACGCCTGGAGCCGCGCGCTCCAGCCCATCACCTCGCGCCCTCACCTGGTGATCGGCGCGCTGGTCGGCGTCCTGGTGTTCGCCTTCACCGGCCCGCTGATGATCAGAGTGATGACGCGCGCCTTGGTAGGCTGGGACTGCGGCGTGCTTGCCTTCATCGTGCTTTCGCTCAACTCGATGCGCGACAGCGATTACCAGCGGATGCGGGCGCGGGCGATCGCCCATGACGAGGGGCGCCATTCCATGCTGGCGCTGGCCATGTTCGCGGCTGCGGCCAGCGTCGCCGCCATCGTCACCGAGCTATCCGGCGCGAAGGGGCGCGAGCAGGTGCTCGAGGCGTTCAGCGTCGCGCTTACCGCCGGTACGATCGCGCTGTCCTGGTTCTTCGTGCACCTGGTGTTCGCGATCCACTACGCGCATGTCTATTACCTGGCCGAGGAAGGCGCCGACTCGGCGCACCGCTGCGGCCTCGACTTTCCCGACGACGAAGAACCCGATTATTGGGACTTCCTCTATTTCGCCGTCGTCATCGGCGCGACGTCGCAGACGGCGGACGTCAATATCCGCTCCAAGGAAATCCGCCGCATCGCGACCGCGCATTGCCTGATCTCGTTCGCCTTCAATACCGCCATCCTGGCGACGATGATCAACCTGGCGGCCGGGCTGTTCTAAGGGGTGGCCGTCAGGCCGCCTGCGACTCGTCCGCCGCGACCGCGTCCTTCGTCGAGAGCCGGTCCATCTTGTCGAGCAAATAGTCGACGTCCTCGCGCGACATCGACTGCGGCTGACTGAGGAAGCGCTCCACCATGCGGCGCTGGAACCGCGCGACATCGCCATGCTCGCCGTCGAAGTCGAGGCTGTGGAAGGCGTCGACCGCGGCGCGGAACGCCGGCAGGAGGCGCGTGGGCAGCCCGGCCCGCTCGTAGATCGCTCTCAGGCCGAGCTCGCCGGCGTCGTGGACCATCAGCCAGGTGCGGTGGTGCGGCACGCCGGAAAGCTCCGAGAGGCCCCACTCGAAGAAGCCCATGTGGCCGAACGCCAGCGCGCGCAACAGCAGGGACACGGTCAGCCTGTGGCCGCGGTGCAGGTGGGCGACGAAGCCCGGCAGGTCGGAGGCGCGGGTCGCCTGTTCGACCAGATCCAGGCTGGCCCGTTCGCGCGTGCCGATCGCCACCGCCAGCGCGGTCTGCGGCGTCGCGCCGTGGCCGCTGATCAACTGCTCGCGCAGATCGCCAGTGACCAGCGTCACCAGCCGCTCGCTGACAGAAGCCGGCAGCGCATTGCGCAGCGCGATCGCCGCAAGCACCGTCTCCGACGCTTCGAACCGGTCAATCGCCGTCTGCAGACCGTGTTCGGAAAAGGCGGCGCCCTTGTTCGCGCTGGCGGTCCGCACGGCGTCCGATTCGGCGTGCTCGGCGATCGCGTCGGTGACCTGTTCGGTGAGCACCGGCCGCTGAGCGACGGCCTTTTGCCGCACCGGCCCGCCGATGCGCACGATTTCGGCCAGATCGTCGTCGCTGAACACCGGCGAGAAGTTGAGCATCGGCACCGAGATGCTGTCGACGTCCCGCGCCAGGCGGTTGGCGACGTCGCGCGGCACCAGGGGCGAGGCCTTCAGCGTCACGGCCAGGGCCCGGCGGACCTGTTCGGCCGCATCGTGCGCCATCAGGCGAAGGATCTTGTGCGCCTCCTCCCGTTCCTCGTCGGTGAGCTCCGCGCGGTCGATATGGCGGCACAGGCGGTGCGCGACCATTGCGCGTTCTTCCGGCTCGGTTCCCTTAACCAGGAGACGGATGTCCGCATCGCTGAGCGCGGCTCTGGTGGTCGTCATGCGCCGGTCGGCTCCCCAGCCAAGTTGATGGTGGATTCGCCCTCGATTACACGCCTTTAAGCTTAACGCTTGGTTCGAGCCGTCACGCCTCGTTAAGGCTGAATCGTAACCAGGGCACAACCGTCACCCCGCTAGGCTGGTCCCCGTTCGCGAGGATCGGTCCCGATGTCCACAGCTCCAGCACCTTCTCTCCACGGCGCGTTCGCCCTCGATGGCGTCACGATTCGCGACGGCGCTTCAGTCACCGAGCAGTCGCTGTACGCCCAGGCCGCCTTGCTACCGCAGGCGCTCGGCGTCTTCGCGGTCTGCCTGCCGATCTACGTCTGGGCTGGATCGTTCGCCCACGACGCAGCCTGGATGTCGGCCAGCTTCGC
>Ga0302324_100018180_pt1 | contig 13883 bp, 8 predicted proteins | sample Palsa_T0_1_FD_201949 | JGI IMG/M metagenome (GOLD analysis project Ga0302324, IMG submission 201949) | Peat permafrost microbial communities from Stordalen Mire near Abisko, Sweden - Palsa_T0_1 | ecosystem: Environmental > Terrestrial > Soil > Palsa > Peat permafrost | place: Sweden: Abisko... | reverse complement strand
GTAGGGATCAGAACTCGGTTTATTTGCCGTCGAGTGTTGTAAATGACTTGGTGAAATTGACCCAGGCTCGTGTCACTGAAAATAATATTTTGACATACGTTCGCCAACACCCCGCATCCAATCAGGTGTCTGGGGACGAATTGCTCTATCTTGCGAGCAACGGTGTTGCTCAAAGCGTCATTGCCGAATACGTTCGTTATGCGAGCAAACAGACTCAAAAGGCTCGGTGAACTTTGCATTACTTCTGCGCTTTCCTGTTGCGGGGCGGGACATTGCTTGGAACTTGGGGCCGTACTTCAACATTCATTTAACATTTCCAAAAGGTTCGGAATGCTGGCTTCGCTCTCCCGCAAATAATAGGCCCGCGCATCTGACGCCACCGCTGGCCAAGCGTTTCGGTTCTTCGCTATTTTCGGTGGAATAACTTCTTTGTTCCATGGCGTGGCTCTTGGAGCACGCCTTCAATCCTCAAATCAGCCCCTTTTCGGGAGGGCGAAGCGCTGCGACGCCCTGAATTTCTTTTCCAAAAAAAGCGCGGAAATATTAGGGCGTCGTGGCACTCCGCCCTCCCGAAAATTAACGGTTAAAAAATGCGTTTGCAGTCCCACCGAAGTGTGATACGTTGCTTTTTGGCAGGCGTTGTGCGCTGTGCCTTTTGATGCTCTTTGACATAGGGTGTGCGGCATGATGGCTTGGCTCGGGAGTGGCCATCCGGTCGGGCCACGCTCAAAGCCCTGTCGTCGGACCGATTGGCCGGAGGGCGTGAGTGGGAGGTGAATGACCTGCGGTAATCCAGCCTAATACAGGTGGATACAGGTCAATACAGGTGAATACAGGTAGTTATTTTTAATTGCGTTGGCAAACCCACGGAGTGACGTCGCACCATGGTGATTTTATTGCGGTGCAATATGTAATATATTGAGGCTGTGGTGTTTGTGTATAATTGGCTTTTGTTTTTGAAGGCTTTAGGGCTGGCCCAAGCCGTACTAGGCCGCATCTGCGGCGAAGGAGAGGCAGGCTTGAACGTCCTCGACGGTCAGGTCCGAGCTGCAAGGAGCTGCTGGGAGTAAAAATAAATTTTTTTTGCTGCTGGTTTCCCATAATTGGCAGAGAACCCGCCCTAACATTCCGATGAAATCGAGTCAGGGCTCGACGGAGTCTCGCCCTACCGTTGAGAATGTTTCCGCTCTATAGGCCTCAGCCAGCAAAGTAATCGGATGGGCCAGTCGCACGGGCATTCCTTCCCGGCGAATTCCGTTCGCCATGTGAGCAAGACAGCCGGGATTGCCAGTGGCTACGACGCTCGCTTTGGTTGCCACGACATGCTGAAGCTTGCGATCTAAAAGTTGATTCGCCATTTCCGGCTGAATCAAATTGTAAATGCCCGCGCTGCCGCAGCACCAATTGCTTTCGGCCAACTCAATCAACGTGAGATTAGGAATGGCGCGCAGGAGTTGGCGTGGTTGTGCGGTAATCTTCTGGCCGTGGCACAAATGGCAGGCTTCGTGGTAAGTGACGGTTTGCGCCGGTGCGCCCGGTTTGGGCGGCGTCAGGCCAATGTGCGCCAGCCATTCGTGAATGTCCCTCAGCTTCGCGTCCCATAGTTGCGCCCGTTTAACGTAAGCCGGATCATCCGCCAGCAGAGACGCGTAATGCTTCAAATGCGACCCGCAACCGGCCGCGTTGCTGATAATGGCCTCGAATTGTTCGGGCGGAAATTGATCGATGCTCTTGCGGGCTAATTGGCGGGCCAACTCCAATTCGCCATTGTGCGCGTGCAGGGAGCCGCAGCAACTTTGCCGTGCTGGTGTGACGACTTCGCAGCCGTTGCGAGCCAGCACTTCGGCTGTGTCGCGATTGACATCACTGAACATCAAATCTTGCGCACAGCCGGTCAGAAGGGCCACGCGGTATTTCTTTTGGCCTTTGGCAGGCAGGATGGGAGGAATCAACGCGGAGGAAAATTTTGGTTGGATGCTTGGCGTCATGGCCTCCAACTCCTGCGCGCGCCGAGGCAGCAGTTTGAGAACACCGGAACTACGGAGTAGTTTTTGCAGGCCAAACTGTTGATAAATCCGAATGAGCGCGCCGACGAATCGCAGACGGGACAAATCCATAAAGAGCCAGCCCACTGTCAACCATCGGATGAAATTGCGCTTAGGCGAGCGCAAGACGCCGCTGGCTTCCGCTTCGGCGCGGGCGTGCTCGAATAATTCCGCGTAATTCACCCCCGCCGGACACGCGGTCATGCACGCCAGGCAGCCAAGGCAGAAATACATTTCATCTGCGAATGTCCGCGTGGCTTCCAGTCGCCCATCCGCGATAGAACGCATCAGGGCAATGCGTCCGCGCGGGCTGTTGCGCTCCAGTTTGGTGACGTCGTAAGTGGGGCACGTCGGCAGGCAGAGGCCGCAATGCATGCACTGTTGGACGACGGAGTAATCCAAGCTGTGCAAGGGCGACAGGCGGCTGCCTGCAGAAGGAGCGGTTGCGTTGTGATTTATGGACATTTATTCTTAAGCGCGAATGAGACTTAACGCAAAGACGCAAGGACGCAAAGGCGCAATGAGATAAATATTTTTGACGCTCGCGAATATTACGGAGGTAGGGACGGCTCGCCGAGCCGTCCGCGGTCGCCTCGGCGAGGCGACCCTACCAAAAAGCGATTTGCGCCCATAGTCGAAGCACTGAAAGATACGGTCTTGCGCGAAAGCGCAGTGGGCGCGGAGAGAGAATCTTGATTTCTTTCTTCTCTGCGCCTCTGCGCGAACAAATCTTCTTAAAAACAAAGCGTTTTGAGCCTTGGCGTTGAATAATGACTGCATTGCGAGGTGAGACCTTCAATCCTTCGGCGCCAATTCAACTTCCCTGGAGGTGGAGTTTTCGTTATGAAAGGAACATACGACCATCGTGCCGCCTCCCAAAGCCGGACGAATATCCAGCGCAGCGCCGATCATTTTCGCCCGGTAATTCATAATGTGCAAACCCATGCCGGCGCTTTGCTCCATGTCCTCCGGGAATCCGATCCCGTCATCTTTGACGGTTAGAACCACTTCCTCGTCCACCGCTCCAAGACCTATGGAAATATTCTTGCAATGGCCATGTTTGAGCGCGTTGTTGATCGACTCTTGGGCAATGCGGTAAAGATTGTTTGCGGACACGGTGTCGTGGATAAGAATCTGCTCCTCGCACGAGAACTTGCAGGAGACTTTGTTATGAAGTTCCGTTGTTTCCGCCAATTCTTCGAACGCGGAAGCCAGCCCCTCCAGTTCCAATCGCACCGGATAAAGTCCGCGCGCCAAATGCCTCGCCTGGGAAATGCTTTCATTAATCATTTCCGTGATGGCCTCGGCTTTGGCTGCTTCGGGAACTTTGGCGCGTTCCAACTTGTCGCGCAGCAATTCCGAGGCGAAAGCGACGCTGACCAATTGCTGGCACAGCGTATCGTGCAAATCCTGGCCGATGCGGCGCTGTTCGCGGTCGCTGATCTCGGCCACTTGGCGTTCCATCAATTTGCGCGCGGTCAGGTCCGTATAGACCACCACCCCGCCTTGGACTTGGCCTTGCTCATCGATGAGCGGGCGCCCCGTAGCTGTCAACCAAAGGCCTTCGGACGAATCCGATTTGCGCAGGAAAATTTCCGCGCCGTCGATGACCTCGCCGCGCATGGCGCGCAACAACGGATGCTCGTTGGTGGGATAAGCCGTCAACGTGTCCGAAAGATAAGTCTGATGTTGCTCGTCAGAATCCTGAGTCGGGATCGTTCCCAGCCCGGCCCGCATGAGGCGTTCGGCGGCGGGATTGAAAAGCAAAATGGTGCCAGTTGCGTCAGCGACAATCACGCCGTCACCCATGCTATTCAAAATGGATTGAAGGATGTTGGTTTGCCTGCGTAACGCGGCCTCGGATCGGGCCAATTCCAAAGCGCGCTGTTCGGCGGCGGCGCTGCGTTCGGCCACGCGTTCCTCCAAAGTCTCATTGAGAACCTTCAATGCCGTTTGCGCCTTGGTGCGATCCAGGACTTCCGCCTGCAAGGCCTCGTTGGCGCGAGCCAGTTCGCTGGTGCGTTCCTTGACCCGCGTCTCCAAATCTTCATGCGCCAGCCGCAAGGCTTGTGCGACCCGCTTGCGTTCGGCGACTTCGGTGGTCAATACGGCCAGAAGAGTGAAAATACCGAGGCGTTGCACGCTGTTCCAGAGCAGAAGGCCGTGGTTATCAATCAAATCAGGATCCAAGTACTTGGCTGCGAACCAGATCGCGCTGGCCACGAAGGCGATAAGAATCCCGGGCCAGCGACCGGCAAACCAAGCCACAAAGCAGATCGGGATAAGATAAAAGGCCATCAGGGCTACCATGGGGCCGGTGACGTAGTCCAATTGGCCGATGAAAACCGTCGCGATCAGGCCCATCAGGGTCAGGGTCGCGCGCGATTTTCGGTTTAAGTATTCGATCAGCATGGTTATGCCGCCACCAAAGTCTGGGCTAAGTACGTAGCAGAAACTCTCCCCGAACGCAAGGAAAGTGTGTCCCAGAAGTTGGGGGACACTGTCCCAAAAATGTGAGAATAACGCGAAGTTGGTTCGACTTTTGCTTTAAAGGGCCGGTTGTCAGAGATGCAAACAAAACCGAGCGAGTACTTTTGCTTGCTATTGCGGGGTTAGATGCCCCACTTTAGCACGCATCCGAAACGTGGCCTTGATTCCTCTTATTTATAAACGGATGGCTTTAGGATTGGTTTGTACGGCTTTGCTGTCGTTGACCAATATCCTTCTTGCGCAGGAGGCCAATCCCGGACCGAAGGAAACCGTCCTTTTGATGGCCTCCGGCACGGTGGAGGTCGCACCCCCTGGCAGCACGGAGTTCAAGGCTGCCCAAGCGAAACAGGTGCTGCACGTCGGCGACCAAATCCGCACCGGAAAGAACAGTAGGGCGACCGTGCGCCTTTCTAATTTAAGCGTCATCCGCGTCTATGAATTGACCACGATGGCGATCAAGCCGCCGACCAAAGCCGAGCAAAACGCCGCCATCGAAGTCAAATCCGGGGCGACTTACTTTTTTAATCGGGACAAACCCAACGAAACCCAGTTCGAAACACCCTCCTCCTCGGGGGCTATTCGCGGGACGGAATTCACCCTGACTGTCGATGAAAATGGTCGCACCGAACTGGCCTTGTTGGATGGCCAGGTCGCTCTCAGCAACGCGCATGGTTCCATTGAAATGCAAAGTGGCGAAAAGGCCGTGGTTGAAAAAGATAAAGCTCCGCAAAAGTCGCCGATGGTGGATGCCATTAACATCATCCAATGGACTTTGTATTATCCCGCCATTCTTGACACGGATGAACTGACTTTAAGCGACGATGTCAAACAAAGCCTGGCCGCTTCCTTATCGTCTTACCGCAGCGGTGACCTGATCCAGGCCCTGGCCCAATACCCCAATGACCGCGAGCCGGCTTCGGAATCGGAACGCGTTTACAAAGCGGCTTTGCTCTTGGCCATTGGCAACGTCGATCAGGCGCATTCGCTCCTGGGGCAGTCTTTCCAGGATTCGCGTGCCGCCAGTCTGGCGGATGCTTTGAAGGAAATGATCGCCGCCGTCAAAGGACAATCTTGGAATCGCACCAGCCCGCGCACTTTGGCCACCGAGTGGATGGCTGGTTCGTACCAAGCCCAATCACAACGCGATTTGGTCAAAGCGCGCGATATGGCGTTGAGCGCGACGGCTAAAGCGCCCGGTTTTGGCTTCGCTCAAGAGCGCGTCGCCGAGATGGAATTCAGCTTCGGTCACACCGAACCGGCTTTGGCCGCGTTGACCAGGAGCCTGGAAATTTCGCCGCGCAACGCTCAAGCCCTGGCTTTGAAGGGGTTTGCTTTGAGCGCGCAAAACAAGATCAACGAGGCCGGAGGATACTTTGACAAGGCCGTGGCCACCGACGGTTCATTGGCCAACGGTTGGCTCGGGCGTGGCTTGGTGCGGATCAAAGAAAATCACGTCAATGAAGGCCGGAAGGATTTGGAAACAGCGGCGGCTTTGGAACCCAATCGCGCCTTCTTGCGCAGTTATTTGGGCAAAGCCTGGAGCTTGGACGAAACTTTCCGCTACACTTGGAACACTCATTTGGCGACCCGCGAACTCGGTTTGGCCGAGCACCTCGATCCCAACGACCCCACCGCCTGGCTTTACTCCGCTTTGCTCAACGACCAGCGCAACTGCATTAATCAGGCCATCGACGACCTTGAGCATTCCGAAGCGCTCAATAACAATCGGGCGGTCTTCCGCTCCAAGTTTTTGCTCGATCAGGACCAGGCGGTTCGAAGCGCCAATCTTGCTCTTATTTATCAAGATGCCGGCCTGAGCGATGTCGCCACGCGCGAGGCCACCAAAGCCGTGCAGGACGATTACGCCAATTATTCCGCGCATCTGTTTTTGTCGGAAACTTACGATGCGCTGCGCGATCCCAAAGAGGCGAACTTGCGCTACCAAACGCCTTGGGAGGACGAAATGCTGGTGGCCGATTTGCTTTCGCCCGTGGGCGCGGGAGCGTTGTCGCAGAACATTTCCCAGCAGGAATATTCGAAGTTGCTTGCCTCCGACACCGTGGGAATCAGTTCTCAAACCGGCTATACCAGCCGAGGGGCCTGGATGGAAAGCGCATCTGAATTTGGAGTTAAAGGAGACCTCGCCTTTTCGCTGGACGAATACTATTACACCGATCCCGGTTGGCGGCCCAATAATGCCATCAACAATTCGGATTTCGACGCCAAGATCAAATACCAATTCACGCCCAAGGATACCTTCTTTGCCGAGGTGGAGAGGTCGGAAGTGGATGCGGGCGATGTCTTTGAACATTACAATTATCAGACGCCCATTGAGAATCTTAACACTGGCGCGCGCGTCGGCTACGACCCTTCTTTGCACGAGACGGAGATTCAGGATCCCAATACGCTCATCGGGTATCATCGCGATTGGGGCACCGGCAATCACGACCTCGTCCTTTATCGCAATTTGCAGGATCATTTCTCTTATGAGGACGGCATTTATGCCGCGCCCCTGGTCGCTTCCAGCACACCGCCCTTCCTGACGACTTACAATGGCGCTGTTTCGCTGCGGCGGACCTTGGATTTGAACTCAGTCGAGTTTCAACATATTTACCAGAGTGATTGGCAAACGATCGTGGCCGGCGGCCGCCTCCAGGACGAAACCATGGATTCCGCCAATAACATGGCCGCGCTTTTTACCGGCACGCCGTTGCCCTCACTGGCGCACGTCAGCAGCGATTTCGAGCGCGTCAGCTTTTACGCTTACTACCAATTGAAACTTGCTGATGATTCTATGCATTTGACTGTGGGAGCCACTTACGATTGGGAGCGCTTCCCGCTTAACGTCGGCATTCCGCCTCTCTCCAGCCAGGAAGATGAGCGCGGACGCCTCTCACCCAAGGTGGGCATCGATTGGACTGCGCCCAAGGGAACCTTCCTCGACGGAACCCGCGTCCGGGCCGATTACACGCGCTCCATGAGCGGACTGCTCAACGATAGCAGCACTTTAATCGAACCCAGCGAAGTGGCAGGCTTCAATCAAGCTTTCCGCAGCCTTATCCCGGAATCGGCCGGGTTTGGCACTCCGCCCGCGACGCGATTTGAGACTTGGGGACTCGGAGTCGATCACAAGTTCTCCACCGGCACTTACGTTGATGTTGAAGGGCAACTGCTCAGTTCGCGGGGCAACCAGCTTATTGGCGCATGGACGAGTTCGCCCATTCCGGTGCCGACGGGCATCAATGATTTGCCGCAAACCCAGTATTTCCAGGAGAAGGACGCCTTTGCCAGCATCAGCCAATTGATCGGCAAGGAGTTTGCGGTCGGCGCGCGCTACAATTTGACTTCGGTGGACCTTTCTTCACATGTCGCCTTCCCGACTGGGACAATTGACGCCCAGGAATTCAACGTGCACGAGAATTCCACGCTGAACGAGGTCAGCACGTTTGCCAACTTCGCCTCGCCGTGCGGATTTTTCGCCCAGGCGCAAGCCAATTACTGGCGGCAATACAACACCCTGCCGGGCGAGGGCGGCGACGGCTTCTGGCAATTCAATTTCTACGCCGGCTACCGGTTCCCGCACCGGCATGTGGAACTTTCAGTCGGCGTGGTCAACATCGGCAACACCGATTATCATATTGACCCCGTCACGTATTTCTTGGAGCAAGCCCATGCTCGAACGTTTACGGCGAGCATGAAATTTAATTTCTAAAATGGCGCCGTCGCGCTAAGCTACGCCCGCCGTGTCTGACGAAAGCAATAGCTTAAATTCCCGATTTTCGTCGATGTTGCGCGGCCTGTGGGCAAAAGGCCCCGGCATTCTTGGCGGTATTGCTCTTTCCGCCGGGTTGGGCTATTTACTTCTCCAGTACACACTTGGCGACCCCCTTAGGTTCAAGAGTTATGACTTGCCCTTTCAATATCGCCCGACAATCCATCCGCAGGAAGCCGTGCTCGTTTATCTGGATGACGCCTCCTACGAACATCTTCACCAAAAATACACGCAACCTTGGAGCCGGGCTTACTTCACGATTCTGCTTAAGCGGTTGACAGATGAACATGCCGCCGCCGCTGTTTTTGATATTGTGTTTAGCGACGCCTTGGACCCCGCCACCGATCAAGAATTCGCGGCGGCGCTCAGTGAATTCGGAAAGGCGATCATAGCTTGCGATTGGGCGATTGACTATCACGGAGATCGCGGCCTGGCTCGGAGGCGATTTGTTAAACCTTTGAGATTATTCGACGAGAACGCAGCGGACACTTGCACGGACGCACTGTTTCCCGACGAAGGAGAGTATCTGCGCCGGTACAAACCAACCCTTAAAACCGAAGGAGAAAACACGAATACTGAAGCTTGGGTTGCAGCCATGCTGCTCAATCCTTCTTTCAATGAGAGCAATATACTTAAGACAAATTCCTTTTGGATCAATTACTATTCTCCCGATTTGGAATTGCCTTGCGTCAGTCTATTCAAAGCAATAGCCACCAATGACCCAGACGTGCCGCATGGATTCTTCAGCAATAAAGTGGTCTTTGTCGGGGCAAAAATTCAAACCTATCTGGCTACGGACCGAAAGGACGAATATTCTTCTCCCTTTTCCTATCGACTAGATGATAAATGGATGACCGGGGTAGCCGTTCATGCGACCGCATTCCTAAACCTGATTCGAGGTGACTATCTGCGGGAGTTTCCATGGTGGTTCAATCGCATTCTTATTGTTGCAATTGGCGTTATCTTCGGAGGGGGCTTGGTGCTTTGCCGCCCGGTTTTCGCTGTCGTTGTTGGATTGCTTTCCATCCCGCCAGTCGTTATGGCGAATTATTTTGCCTTTGACCGCTATTATTACTGGTTTCCTTGGCTCATTGTCGTGGTTGCGCAGATACCTGTTGCGATCGTTTGGGCCGTTATGTACAACTCGATTCGCCTCCACGTCGAAAAAAAGCTCATTGAACAATCGCTGGGCCTTTACTTGTCCCCCAAGCTGGTCAAAAAGTTCGCCAGCAATCCCAAACTCATGCGGCCGGGCGCGGAAAAGCAAATGTTGACCATTCTTTTTTCCGACATTGCCGGTTTCACCACTATTTCTGAGGGTATGGATTCGGATGATTTGGCGCGGCTGATGAACGAATACTTTCAGAACGCCGTCCATAACTGCATTCACGCCACGGACGGCACGGTCGTCAAATATATTGGCGACGCCATCTTTGCCTTCTGGAACGCGCCTGATCTCCAAGGAGATCATGCTTACCGCTCGTGCGAGGCGGCCTTGCGTTTTCGCGCGCTCAGCGCTCAACGCATCAACGGGACCGAATTAGTCACGCGCATCGGCCTGCATACGGGCGTGGCCAATGTGGGCAATTTCGGCAGCGATAAACGCGTCGATTACACCGCCATAGGCGAGAACATTAACCTCGCCTCGCGTATGGAAGGGTTGAACAAGTACTTGGGCACGCGCGTTCTTATCACGGGCGACACTTATAAAGAGGCCGGCGCGCGCTTGGTGACGCGTTATCTGGGATTGTTCCGATTGAAGGGATTTGAAAAGGCGGTGGAGGTTTATGAATTGATGGCTTTTGCCGAAAAGGAGGCCGAGTCGCGTCCGCTGCGCGAAAGCTTCGAGGCGGCGCTGGATAAATTCACCAAGCGCGATTTCGCCGGCGCGGAGGAATCCTTCAAGCGAGTCCAGGAAATCAGCCCGGACGACGGACCTGCGGAATTTTATTTGGAGCAAATTCAAGAGCTTCGCGCAACCGAACTGCCAGCGGACTGGAAAGGGGAGATCACGCTGAAGGATAAATAAGGTCAGGTCGCCGCTTTTCTCGATTCGCGGTAGGGCGAGACTCTGTCGAGCCCCGACTCGATTTCGTGGGGAAAAATCAGGGCTCGACGGAGTCTCGCCCTACCGTCGATCTAAAACACCGTAAATCCCAGCGCGGCCACAAAAATTCCGAAGGCGAAGCGCAGACCGCTGGTGATGCGAATGCGGGCTTCGTTGGCAGTCGCCCAATAAACCAAATCGCGCAAACGCCAGGGCGAGACGGTGAACCACATTCCCCCCAGCACCATGCCATAAGCCCAAAAAGCGATGACCAATCGCCATTCGCTCGGAGCCCAGCGCTCGGAGTCCACGATCAGCTTGCCCAGGAGCAAAAGGAGAACGGACAATCCGCGCACCGCCAAAAAATCCTGCACAAAAAAGCACGTGCCCAGTCCTACGCCGACAAACAGGGTAAACAAAAAAGGTTTGAGTGATTCAAAATCGGCCAGCGACTCGTGGCTGACATTCCACATGAACCACGCCGTTCCGCATAAAGTCAGAACATATCCGACGGGCAGGGAACGAGGAAACTTACGGGCATTGGCCCCAAAAACGGCAGGACTGACTACCCCAATGAGGTTGAGCGCGGCGAAAGCAAGACCCAGGCAAATGGACAATGTTGATAGTTTAACGGACATGATCGCCCGCCAAAGGAACACGAAAAACCCCACCCTGGCAACAAGGAAAAATCACCGTTTAATAACTGGTCACGATATATTTGTTGGGCTTGGCCTTATTCCCCAAAGTCAAGTCGATTCCTTTGCCCGCGGCAGATCCGAAAGGTCCTAAAGACCAAACCACTGCGGAACCCGGCGTATAAAGCAGAGATTTGGTTTTGGTCTGAGCCTGGTACATGTCATTGAGATATGGGTCCAAAACGCGGTTGTTGCCTTGAAGGTCCAGGGTGACGATATAGGGTTGGCCCCATGAGTCGCGCAAAATTTCATCATTGCCGATGCCGGGCGAACCCGCCCAGGAGCCCGGAGTAGTCGGAGCTCCCGCAGCCTTGCCCTGGTAAAATTGCGTTTGTTGCGGATTGTAAATGTGACCCAGGCGCGTGCCGCCATTGGTGGCATATTCGGGAAAATACGCATCATCGCGCAGGATGGCAATGACCTCGGAATTGTTATTCTGATACGATGTTTTTGGCAGGTTAATAAGGCCGCTGGCTGGTGCGCCGTTGATTTTAGGCGCGCCGGAAAGCTCGGTACTCCCGTCCGTCACACTGGTGCCAAAAACGAAGCTATTAGTGACACCGTTCGCGTTGGCGGCGTTGACGGCGGCGGTCGAGGCCGGCAAACGGCTGTAACTTGAATAGTAAGATGCAATGGCACTGACCAACCCAACGGCATCGGTTTGGCAAACCTTTCGTTGGGCATTGAGCTTGGCCTGGGAAATTGCTGGCAAAAGCAAACTGGCCAGGATGGCGATGATGGAAATAACGACCAACAACTCAATCAAGGTGAAGGCGTTCTTGTGGCGGCGCGGCGCGGGCATGGTTCTCATAAATGTTACTCCTTTATTCTAACGTTTCATTCTGCATTGTCAAAACTTTTCCCCTTGTGAGATGGTGCGCGATACAGGGATTGAACCTGTGACCCCCACCGTGTCAAGGTGATGCTCTACCACTGAGCTAACCGCGCCGCTTGCCAGAAACTTAGGCGCGTCCTCCGCGATTGGCAAGTAGAAAGTGCCACGGCGAACCTTTTGTCCGGGGAGCGCACGCGCCCTCGCGTGCAGCGGTTGGCGCCTCGCCGACCGCATCAAAGAATGCCATCGGCGAGGGCGCCGATGGCTACACGAGAGGCGCGTGTGCTCCCCGAGAAAGGCCCTGGATGCGCTCTATGGCCCATCGAGCGTGTTCGGCCACAAGTGGTTCGGTGTCGGCGGCGGCCTGTTCCAAGGCTGGCAGCGCCGTTTCGTCTCCGCAATTTCCCAGGGCGACGCACACGTTTCTAAGCAATCCGCGGCGTTTGACGCGGCGGATTGGCGTGCCGGCGAAACGGCGCTCAAAGCCCGCCTCGTCCAGCGCCAACAAGTCAACCAAACCTGGGGCGGCGAGTTCCGCGTGATAATGGGGACGCATCATGGCTCCTTGCCGGGCAAAGCGGTTCCAGGGACACGCCGCCAGGCAATCGTCGCAGCCATAAATGCGATTCCCGATCATCGGTCGTAACTCTTCTGGAATGGCCCCCTTCAATTCGATGGTCAGATAAGAAATGCACCGGCGCGCATCCAATTGAAACGGCGCGGTAATGGCGGCGGTTGGGCAGGCCGTAATGCACCGAGTGCAGGAGCCGCAACGGTTCTTTTCGGGCGCGTCAGCTTCCAATGCAAGAGTCGTGATGATCTCCGCGAGAAAAATCCAATTGCCCAATTTCCGACTGATCAGATTGGTGTGTTTGCCGACAAATCCCAATCCGGCCCGCTGAGCCAGATCGCGCTCCAGCAATGGGCCTGTATCGACATACCAAAGCGAGCGCGTGCCCTGGCCACAAGCATCGACAAAGGCCGTCAAATCCTTCAACCGACCGCCCAAAATTTTGTGATAATCGCCGTAACGGGCGTAGCGCGCCACGATTCCCGCGCCAGCCGTTACCTGCGAATCTTCGACCTCGGCCGCCGTGTAGCTGACAGCGAGAGTGATAATTGTCCTGGCGGCGGGCAGAACCTTGTCCGGGTCGATGCGCTTGTGCGCGTTGCGGGATAAGTAATCCATTTGCCCGTGACGACCGGCTTGGAGCCAGCGCTCAAATTCGGCGGCGTGCTCGGGCGGGTTGGCCGTGGTGAAACGGCAATCGTCAAAGCCCAACTCCTGGGCGCGCTGGAAAATGGCTGCTTTCACTTTCCTCCACGAGCCACGTTGAACTGATGCAGAACTTGCTGGACAACTTCCTTGGTGGAGCGAAACCCGGTGTGCAGCAGGACGTCGGCCTGGCGGTAGGCCGGCGCGCGCTGTTCCAGCAACTCCTTGATCCTGGCTTGTGGATCCGGCGTTTGTAGCAAGGGCCGATGGGTTTGCGAGCGCACGCGCTCCCAGATGGTTTCCGGGCTGGCCCAGAGGCAAACGACCAAAGCGTGAGCCTTAAGGCTGGCAACGTTAGAAGGATCGGTCACCAGGCCGCCGCCGGCGGCAATGACCGTTTGGCGCCGCGCGCTCAAAGCGTGGACAACGTCGCGCTCATACTTTCGGAACGCGGCCTCGCCTTGTTTGGCAAAAATCTCAGCGATGGTTTGCCCTGTTTCATTTTCAATCAATTCATCGGTATCGAGGAACGTGAAGCGCAGGTATTCCGCGGCCAGTCGGCCCACGGAAGATTTTCCCGTGCCCATAAAGCCGACCAGGGCAAGGTTTTCCAGACTGCGCGCTTCGTCCATAGCGAAGCATCGTAAAGAATAAAAGCGCCCGGCTAAAGGCTGAAATGAGGGCGCAAATCTTTTGGTAGGGTCGCCTCGCCGAGGCGACCGCAGACGGCTCGGCGAGCCGTCCCTACCTCCGAGATGGGGATAATCGTCAAAACCTGATTTG
>Ga0302324_100018177_pt1 | contig 13884 bp, 8 predicted proteins | sample Palsa_T0_1_FD_201949 | JGI IMG/M metagenome (GOLD analysis project Ga0302324, IMG submission 201949) | Peat permafrost microbial communities from Stordalen Mire near Abisko, Sweden - Palsa_T0_1 | ecosystem: Environmental > Terrestrial > Soil > Palsa > Peat permafrost | place: Sweden: Abisko... | reverse complement strand
ACCCGCTTGGCGTCGATGGTGAAGTGGACGACCAGCTCAGAGCCGAGTGCCTCGACCAGGTCCACGTCGCCGGTCAGCTCCGGGCCGGCGGCGCCTGAGGCCGCGGCGGGCAGGTGCTCAGGCCGAAGGCCGACGATCACCGGCTTGCCCGCGAACGAGGCCAGCCGCGAGTGCGCGACGGTGACCGAGTCGGGCAGCGCGACCTCCTGGGAGCCGATGCGGACGGACCGCGCGCCCTCGCCGACGGAGGCCTCGTACAGGTTCATCGCGGGCGAGCCGATGAACGCGGCGACGAATACGTTGTCCGGGCGGTCGTAGAGCACCTGCGGAGTGGCGCACTGCTGCAGCACCCCGGCGCGCAGGACGGCGACCCGGTCACCCATCGTCATGGCCTCGATCTGGTCGTGGGTGACGTAGATCGTGGCGACGCCGATACGGCGCTGGATGCGGGAGACCTCCGCCCGCATCTGGACGCGCAGCTTGGCGTCGAGGTTGGACAGCGGCTCGTCCATGAGGAACACCGAGGGCTCGCGTACGATGGCGCGCCCCATGGCCACGCGCTGGCGCTGGCCGCCGGACAGCTGTCCGGGCTTGCGGTCCAGCCACTCGGTCAGCCCGAGGATCTCCGCGGTCTCCTTGACCTGCGCGTCGAGCTTGTCCTTGGGGAGCTTGCGCAGCTTGAGCGCGAAACCGATGTTCTCGGCGACCGTCATGTGCGGGTAGAGGGCATAGTTCTGGAACACCATGGCGATATCACGTTCCTTCGGCGAGAGGTTGTTCACCTCCCGGTCGCCGATCCGCAGCGTGCCGCTGCTGATGTCCTCCAGGCCGGCGACCATGCGCAGTGCCGTGGTCTTGCCGCAGCCCGACGGCCCGACGAGCACCATGAACTCGCCGTCGGCGACATCCAGGCTGAGGTCGTGCACCGCGTGGAATCCGTTGTCGTAGACCTTGTTGACGTTGTCCATGCTCACCGTGGCCACGGTGCCTCCTCAGCGGGTGTGGGCGGGGGATCGTCGAACTGGCGCAGGCTCATCCCTTTACCGCGCCCGAGGTGAGGCCGGAAATCACGAACTTCCGGAAGATGAACACCAGGATGCCGATGGGAACGGTGGCGACCACCGACGCGGCGAAGATGGTCGCGTAGGGCGTCACATCGATGGTGCCGAACTGCGACACCCCGACCGGGATGGTCCGGTAGTTGTTGGAGATGTTGAAGCTCAGCGCCATCAGGAACTCGGTCCAGCAGGCGGTGAAGCAGAAGATGCTGGCGGTGAAGATGCCGGGCAGCGCCTGCGGCAGGATGATCGACCACAGGGTGCGCAGCGGACCGGCGCCGTCGATCCGGCCCGTCTCCTCCATCTCCTTGGGGATGCCGAGCATGTAGTTGCGCAGGATCCAGATGGCGAACGGCAGGTTGAAGGCCGCGTACGGGATGATCAGCGCCTGGTAGCTGTTGGTCCAGTGGAGGTGGTACAGAACGACATACAGCGGAGCAATCAGGGCGATCTCCGGGAACACCGAGATCATGAGGAACACGACCAGCATGGTGAACTTGCCGCGCATTGGCAGGCGGCCGAGAGCGTAGCCGGCCAGCGTGCCCATGATCAGCACCAGTGCGGTCGCGATGAGCGTCACGATCAGCGAGTTGCGGAAGTAGATGCCGAAGTCGTACTGGACGAAGGCCGACTTGTAGTTGGCGATGCTGAGCGGGTCGGGGAAGTACTGCGGCGGGTCGACGCCGATGCCGAGTGGCGTCTTGAAGCTGGAGGCGATCAGCCAGTACAGCGGCAGGCCGATGAACAGCACCACCAGGAACGCGGCGATGTTAACTCCGTTGATAATGCGGTGCCAGCCGGTCCGCTTGCGGTTGCGCATCAGGTGTTCTCCTTCCCGACCTGGACCCGGAAGGTCCGCAGCGACAGCAGGCAGCCGATAAGCACGAGTACCGCCGTACTAGTGGCGACCGCGGCGCCGCCGCCGAAGTCGAGGTTCTTGAACATGGCTTCGTAGCCGAGCACGGCCAGCGAGGTGGTCGACGTTCCCGGGCCGCCGCCGGTGAGTACGTACGGGAGGTCGAACAGCCCGAAGGCCTGCAGCACCCGGAACATCAGCGCGAGCGCGAGCGTCGGCCGCAGCAGCGGCAGCGTGATGTGCCAGAAGGTGTACCAGCCGGACGCGCCGTCCATCTCGGCCGCCTCGTAGACGTCGCCGGGCAGCATGACCAGCCCGGCCAGCACGATGATCGCCACGAACGGCGTTGTCTTCCAGATGTCGGCGACCATCATGCCGGCGATCGCGGGAGTCGGGGTGCCGAGCACGTTGGGGTGGCCGAGGCCGACTGCCTGGAAGATCGCCTGCAGGACGCCGTAGGTCCCCTCGTAGATGTATCCCCACAGCTCGGCGTTGATGACGGTGATCATCGACCACGGGATGAGCAGGAGTGCCATCATCCAGCCGCGCCCCGCCGTGAGCCGCTCGAGGACGAGCGCGATGATGGTGCCGAGGATGAGCTCGATGGCCACGGTGATGATCGTGTACACGACGGTAAAGCCGAGCGCATAGCGGTAGAGGGAGCTGTGGATCAGCGCCGAGTAGTTGGCGCCGGTGATGCCGGTCATGTTGATCCCGCTGCCGGTGACCGACACGTTCCGCAAGCTCATCACGACCGAGTACAGGATCGGGAAGATGGTGACGGCGGCCACGAAAATCAGCGCCGGGGCCGAGAACAGCCAGCCCAGCCGTGCGAGTTTCTTGCGGTTAGTGTCAGGACGGCCGACCGGCGGTGCAGCCACGGCGGCCGGCTGCTGGGCGGCACTTGAGATGGTGGTCATAAGTCAGTCCTTTGGCTGCAGCCGGTATTGGACAGATGCTGCCGGGTGGCCGCCCGGACCGGGACGCCGGAGCGCCCCGGTCCTGACGGCCACAGCGGATTAGAGCCCGCCGCTCGAGGTGGAGGCGAGCGCGGTGTTCGCCTGGCTCTGGGCGGACGAGAGGCCGGCTGACGGGCTCACCGAGCCGGCCAGGATGGCGTTGACATTGGTGTAGATCGCGGTGCTCAGCGCCGGGTAGTTAGGCGTGCCCGCCGGGCGCGGGACCAGCTTGGTCTTCGGCACGATGGCGAGGACCGCATTGGAGGAGATGACGGCCGCGGACGTCCGGACCGATTCCACTGTCGGGATCTCGGAGTACTGCTCGGACAGGATGTCCTGAGCCTGCGTGCTGGCCAGCCACTTGATGAAGGTCAGGTCCAGCCCGATGTGCTTGCTGTGCGGGTTGATGTACATGTTCCAGCCGCCGATGTTGGAGTAACCGGGGTAGGACTGACCCTGGAATGTCGGCAGCGGCGCCACGCCGACCTGGCTCTTGGTCAGCTTCGACGTGGCCGGTGTGGTGGCGTAGGAGTAGGCGTAGTCCCAGTTGCGCAGGAACACCGACTGCCCGGCCGCGAACACGTCCATCGCCTGCGGCTCCTGGAATGTGGTCACGGCGGCCGGGGTGACCCCGGAGGTGATCAGGCTGCGCATGAAGGTGACGGCCTTGAGCGCGGCTGGGGAGTCGAGCGTTGCCTTGGAGTAGGTGCTGTTGGTCACGGCGCCGCCGGCATCGGTCAGGTATTCCATGAAGTCGCAGGTCAGGCCCTCGTAGGAGTCGCCTTCCCAGACGAAGCCGTACTTGATGCCGTTCTTGGCCTGGATCGTCTTGGCGTCACTCGCCAGCTGCTCCCAGGTGGTGGGCACGGACATGTGGTACTTGGCCAGCAGGTCCTTGCGGTAGTACAGGAAGCCCTGGTCCTCGAAGAGCGGCGAGCCGTAGACCTTGCCCTTGTAGGTAGCGCCCTGAATCAGGCCGGGGGCGAACTTAGCGAAGTAGCTGGCGGGCAGGTAGTTCGACAGCGGAACCGCGAGCTGGTGCGCGCCGAACTGGGCGGGCCAGATCACGTCGCCCATGTAGACGTCGGGGGTGGCCGAGCCGCCGGAGATCGTGGTCGCGAGCGTCGCCCGGTTCGTATCGGTCGAGGTCGATGCTGATACAAGCGTGACCTTGATCTTCGGATAGGCCTTCTCGAACGCGCTGATGAGAACCGTCCGGGTGTCGGTGGCGCCGGCGCCGGCGATCGGGCTGGCCGACCAGACGATGGTGCCCGAGGTGGTCGAGCCGATCCCGGCCGTGGAGGACGAGCTGGCGGAGGGACTGCTGCTGCCGCCGCACGCGGCCAGGCTCAGCGCTCCGGCGGCGGCTGCCGCGATGAAAATGATGGTCTTCCGGGACCGCGTGCGCGCGAGGCCGGATGCTGTTCTTCGTGCCATGGTGTGCTACTCCTTGTCAGCGCTGACTGCCGCTGCCGCGGCCTGGTCGCCTCTTCCTTGCTGATGCGGGATGTGCTCGTAGTGGGCGCCGGTTGGCGGGCGGGTCATCCCAGCCCGGCGACGGCGCAGGGTGCGGCAGGGCCGGCTCGCGTGGCCCGGCCGGGCCGCCTCGCGGTTGTCGTGCTCGTCCTGGCCACGACCGACAGTGGTAGTTCCTCCCGCAGCGGCCGCACTGGCTGGCCGCTGATGAGTGCGCAGAGCCGGCCCGCACCGCGGGCGCCGCTCTCCGCGAGTGGCTGGCGAACCGTGGTCAGCCCGAGCTGAGCCGCGGATTCCAGATCGTCGAAGCCGATCACCGACAGGTCGGCGGGTACCGCCCGCCCGTGCTTGTCGGCCGCGGCCAGGACTCCGAGCGCCTGCGTGTCGGACGCCGCGAAGATCGCGGTCGGGGAGCCGGGACGGCCGAGGAGTCCCGTCGCAAGGCTGGCGGCCCCGGCGGCGGAGTGGTCGCCGAGCTGCACCAGTCCCGGGTCATAGCCGAGGCCGTAATGATCCAGAGCGCGGCGGTAGCCGAGGAGGCGGCGCCGGGTCGACAGGAAGCCGAGGTTGCCGACGCGCTCGTCGCCGATGAAGGCGATGCGGCGGTGACCGAGCTTCACCAGGTGCTCGGTCGCGAGCCAGCCGCCCTTGATGTCGTCGACGACGGTGCACGGAACGCCCGGCGCCTCGCTGTCGACCATGGTCAGGGGCAGGCGGCTGTGCCGGAGCGCGGCCAGGTGAATGCTCGTCAGCTGCAGCGACACGATGACGGCTCCGTCGGCCTCCTGGCGGGTCGTCAGCGCCGCAAGATGGCGGTCACGCTGGCCGGCAGTCTCGACGTTCCGCACGACGGTGTCGAAGCCGTGCTCGTCCAGCACGCCGATCGCGCCGGCGAGCCGGGCAACCACGGAGGGCCGGGTCAGGAACGGTACAAGGATGACGACGGTCCGGGTGCTGCCTCGAGATAAACTCGCCGCGGTCCTGCTGGGCCGGTAGTTGAGGCGCTTCATCACCTCAGTGACCCGCAGCCGGGTGTGCTCGCGCACGTTAGGGCTGTCGTTGAGCACCCGCGAGACGGTGCCGACACTGACCCCGGCGGACGTGGCGACATCAGCGATCGTGGCGCGACGACTTGACCGCACCTTTTCACCTCCATGCACCCCTACCTGCGGCTATTGCCATGGAACCGATTCAATAGTCGTACTCCTGCGCTAAGGGTGGCGTCAATACTCCATTAGCCCTTGGTACACCAATCGAGACCTGCCGTCCGGTTAGGGCAGGGATGCTCTCGCTGGCAGCGCGCTTGTTACGGCGGATTACCGCTCCAGAAAAATCGGCCCGGAGCACGGCGTGTCGCCGCGTTCCGGGCCGGGGCGAGACCGCGAGCTGGTGCCGCTAGGCCGCCGAGCCACTCTGACCGCCGGGCTGGCTCGCGGGATGACCGATCGACAGGCCGCTGGCGGCATCGAAGAACTGCAGCTGCGAGGTGTCCACGGCGAGGGTGGCAGCGGAGTTCGGCCTGATGTCGCTGCGCGCGGCCACCCGCGCGGTCCACATGGTCTTGTTGTCGGCGAGCGGGATTGCCTCGTCGTCCTCGCCGTCCGTCCTGGCCTCAGTGATGCTGGCGTGCTGAACCGGGGGAGCGTCGATCGGGAAGATCACGTGAATCTCGCTGCCCAGCTCCTCGGTGACCGTGGACCGGATGGCCATCCTGGGCCAGGACTGCTCAGCCAGCTCTGCGTCCTCGAAGTCGGACGGCCGGATGCCGAGGATCAGCTCGCGGCCGAAGTACCCGTCGAGCCCGGGCCTGGCCTGCAGCAGGCGCTCGCCGACCGCGAGGCGGTGGCCGGCGAATACGACCGCCGGGCCGTCCTCGCGCACGAGCCGGGCGGTGACGAAGTTCATCGCGGGCGAGCCGATGAAGCCGGCCACGAAGAGATTGACCGGTGAGTTGTAGAGCGCCTGCGGGGTATCGACCTGCTGCAGCCTGCCGTCCCGCAGCACGCAGACGCGCTGCCCGAGCGTCATTGCCTCGACCTGGTCGTGGGTCACGTAGACCGTGGTGACGCCGAGCCGGTCGTGCAGCTGGGACAGCGAGGCGCGCATGGACACCCGCAGCTTCGCGTCCAGGTTGGACAGCGGCTCGTCCATCAGGAAGGCCTGCGGCTCGCGCACGATCGCGCGGCCCATCGCGACCCGCTGCCGCTGGCCGCCGGAGAGGGCGGCGGGCTTGCGCTTGAGGTACTCCTCCAGGCCGAGCATCTTCGCGACCTCCAGGACGCGCCGCCTGATGTCGTCCTTGGGGGTCTTGCGCTGCTGCAGGCCGAAGGCAAGATTCTGCTCCACCGTCATGTGCGGATAGAGCGCGTAGTTCTGGAAGACCATCGCGATGTCGCGGTCCTTGGGCGGGAGGTCGTTGACGACGCGGCTGCCGATGCTGATGGTCCCGGCCGAGATCTCCTCCAGCCCGGCGATGGAGCGCAGAGCCGTTGACTTCCCGCAGCCGGAAGGGCCGACCAGCACCATGAACTCGCCGTCGGCGATGCTCAGGTCCAGTCCGTCAATGCCCTTGTGACCGCCGGGGTAGACCTTGTCGACCCCGTCCAGCACGATCTGCGCCATGAGACCTCGCTCGCCTCGCAGCGGCCCCGGCGGGCCGTCCTGGCCGGAGCGTAACGGTCAGGCCGGAGTGCGGGCTATCGTCCGGAAGAGCATGTTACGGTAGTGTAAAGCCCGTTATCATTTCGTTATCAACCAAGCGCCCGCTGCCGGGCGGACCGGCACGTTACGGTTGCCGGGTGGAGGAGATCAACGCGACGATCGTCTCGCTGCTGACCAGCGACGGCCGGATGAGCTTCACCGAGCTGGCCCGGCGGACGGGCCTATCGGTGTCAGCAGCGCAGCAGCGGGTCCGCAGGCTCGAGGAGCGGGGCGTCATCAAGGGCTACAGCGCCGTCGTCAGCGCCGAGGAGATAGGGCTGCCGCTGACCGCCTTCGTGTCGATCAAGGCGTTCGATCCCGCCGCGCCCGACGATGCGCCGGAACGGCTCGCGCACCTGACCGCCATCGAGGCATGTCACAGCGTGGCCGGTGACGAGAGCTACATCCTCAAGGTCCGGGTAGCGTCGCCGCACGAGCTGGAGGACCTGCTGCAGGAGATCCGGGCGGCGGCCAATGTCTCCACGCACACCACGATCGTGCTGAGCACGCCGTTCGAGAACCGGCCGCCGCGGATCTAGCTGCCGGGCGCCCTGATCAGGATGCCACGGCGAACAGCCGCAGCGGCTCGCTGGCCTGTATCTCGACGCCGAGCGGAACGATCGCGGCCGTGCCCCGGTGCTCGGTCGCCGCGGCGGATAGCTCATCGGTCCTGGCCTCGACCACCGTCGCGCCGTGCAGCAGCGCATGGTCGAGGAAGGCGGTGTAGGACCGGCCGTCGCCGGCTGGCGGTGCTGCCAGCACGACATCGCTCTCGCTGACGTTGGCGGCCGCGCTCAGGGCGGTCAGCTCGGCGGCCATGTCCAGGTGGGTCAGGCCCGCCGGCTGCAGGCTGCCATCCGGCTGCCGCGCATACGGCAGCAGCGCGAGGTCGTGCGGCCGGGCCGCGGGCGGCCGCAGCGAGCCCATTCCGAGCAGCGAGCTGAACGGGGTCGCGGCCGGCGCGTCGCCGAACGAGATGACCTGCCGGACCCAGGAACGGTCAGCAGCGGCAAGTCCGGCGGCCGCCAGCGGCTGTGCCGTCAGCAGCATCCTGGCGCCGCAGTCGGCCAGCTGACCGGCTGTCTCGGCGACTGACAGCTCAGAGCTGACCGGGCACGGGATACCGCCCGCCGCGCTGATCGAGTGACAGGCCAGCACATAGCAGGCCGCGTCCGGGACGTACACGCCGACGATGTCCCGTGGCCGCAGCCCGCGCCAGGCCAGGCCCGCCGCCGCGCGCTGCACCGTGCTGGCCAGGTCGGCGAACGAGTAGGGCTGCGCCGTCCTCCTGGTGACCAGCGCCGGCCGGCACCCGTAGCGGGCCGTCATCTCGATCAGGCGCTGCGTAACGGTCATCTCCCCGTTCAGGCTCGAGCTGGCCACGTGACCGCGTCCGCCTCCCTGCTGCCAGTCGGCTGATCCCACCTGCCCGACGGTATGCCGCCGGGCAGGCGGGCCACATCGTCAGGAATGTGTAGCCGGATATGTAGTCAGCGCCGGGGCTGCGCACCCGCGTCAGGCGCCCCCGGCATCAGGTGACCCGGCATCAGGCCCGTCGCGTCAGGCGCCCGGCTGCCCGCGCCGTCCGGCATGAGGAGCGGCCCCTGCCTGCAGGCCCGCCCGTGGCCCTGCGCACCACTGTGCAGCGCCCGGGTACCCAGGTAGGTCACCGGCCTGCCGGTCATCCCCCTCCGATGGCCGGCAGCGCCGGTGACCCAGGGTCCCAGTGAAAACGGTAGGGAAAGTCCGCCGCCGTGACATCGGCAGGATTGCGCATTCCGGTATGCAGATGAGACCGGCGGGCTGTGTAGACAGGCGGCCGGGTTGCCGGCTGCCATGCGGCTGCGGCACCGCTCGGCGCCGCGATCCGCAGGCGCCCGCGGCCGTGTACATACACATCCGACCCTGGACGGCAGCAGATACAGGGCCGCGCCCGCACGCTCGGCCCGGTCTCTCCGCTCAGCTCCGCGGGTCGGGTCCGAGTCCGCCGGAGGCCCGCTGGTCGACGGTCCAGGCGGCGACCTGCGCGCGCGAATTGAGGCCGAGCTTGCCGAGGATGTTGGCGACGTGCCGGGCGGCGGTTGCCGGGCTGATGACAAGCTCGTCGGCGATGCCGCGGTTCGACAGCCCGCGCGCGATCAGCAGGGCGATCTCCTGCTCCCTCGCGGTCAGGACGGATGCCGGGATGAGGGCGGCCGGCCCGCTGAGCGCGGTAGCGGGCGCAGCCGGCGGTACTGTCGCGGCGGTGCCGGGCGGCCGGGCGCCCGGGGGGCTGGGGCCGCGGCCGGAGCGCAGCGCGAATCTGACGGCCTCGTGCATGGTCAGGCGGCGCCCCTCGGCCAGCAGGCTCGCGGCCGCCGACCCGCCGAGACGCTGGTGAGCCGGAGCGAGGAGAGTGCTGAGCCGCGCCTCCGCAGCAGCTGAGCGGACCGGGCCGATGGTCTCGCGCAGTGCTGTCGCCGCCCCCTCGAGGCGGATCGCCGTCACATCGTCAGCGTGCACGACCGCGAGCGCGGCGAAGGCCTCGAGCCCGCGGGCTATGCCGAGCCGCTGGCCGGTGGCCATGCTGAGCTCCAGGCTCTCGGCCAGGCTCGCCTGCGCGGTGGCGATATCCAGGCTGGCCAGTGACACCCAGGCGATGCCCGCCAGGCAGCGGGCGATCTCGGTCCTGGAATCGATCTGCCGGAAGATCTCCAGTGCGCTGCCGAAGTGCCGGAGCGCGGCGGCATTGTCGCCGCGCGCACGGGCCAGGCTGCCGAATCCGTACTGGGCGTTCGCGACACCCCAGCCGTTGTTGCCGGTGAGCAGATCGAGCGCGGCCTCGAAGGACTGCTGCGCGGCATCGAGCTCGCCGATCCGGGCGAGGATGGCAGCCCGTGCCGTGAACGCCAGTCCCTCCTCCCACTCGTCGGAGAACCGGCGCGCTGCCGCCACGGCCTCGTCGGCCTGCGTGAGCGCCGCATCGGCCTGGCCGGCACGCAGGCTGATGAGCGCGAGGATGCGCAGCCCGCCGGCCGGACAGACGGCCCGGTAGGCGGTGCACATGGACACTGCGGCAGTGGCACGCTGCCAGGCCTGCCGGTACTCCTGGTGCTCGAATGCCAGCTCCGCGCCGAGCATGAGCGCGCGGGCACGCACCCCCGCGGCTACCCGGCTGTTCAGGGCCAGGAACCGGGCGAACCAGGCCAGCCCCTCGGTCACGTCGCCCTGCACGACCCAGGACGATCGCAGCGCCGAGCACAGCCGCAGTCCGGTCTCGGCGTCTGCCGCCTCAAGCGAGAAGGCCAGGGCCGCGCGAAGGTTCGCCTGGTCGGCGGCGATCCGGTTATAGAGCTTGACCTGCTCGGCCCAGGGCAGGGCATCGCGCACGAAGGCCTGGCTGACGACGTCCTCGACGAGCCGCAGCATCTCGTCACGGTGACGGCGCCGGGTCTCGCCCTGCTCGCCGGAGGCGGCCAGGCGGGCGGCGGCGTACTCCCGGATGGTATCGAGCAGGCGGTAGCGTGCGTCGCCCGCCAGCTCGTCCTCGAGTGCCACCAGAGACTTATCGATCAGAGCGGCCAGCAGGTCCAGTACCCGCTCGACCCCGATCTGCTCGTCGGCGCAGACCTCCTCGGCCATCTCCAGACTCCACCCGGCGAACACCGACAGCCGCCGGAGCAGGATCTGCTCGTCCGGTGTCAGCAGCTCGAAGCTCCAGTCCACGGCCGCCTGAAGCGTCTGCTGCCGGGGCGGAGCGGTCCGGTCGCCGGAGGCCAGCAGCCGGAACCGGTCATCGATGCGCGTCGCGATCTGCTCGACCGACAGCGCCCGGATGCGCGCCGCGGCCAGCTCGATGGCGAGCGGGACGCCGTCTAGCGTCCGGCACAGCTGGATGACCTGAGCGCAGTTGTCCGGGGTCAGCGCGAATCCCGGCCGCACGGCGGCCGCCCGGTCGACGAACAGGCGGACGGCCTCGTGCTCCGCGGCCGCGAGCACGTCATCCGGCGTCGCCGCGGCTACGGCCAGCCGCCCGGCTGACCCGGCTGACCCGGCCGGGCCGGGAAGCGACAGCGGCGGCACCCGCCAGACCGTCTCGCCCCGGACGCGGAGCGGTTCCCGGCTCGTGGCGACCAGCCGCAGCTGCGGGCAGCCGGCGATCAGGTCGCGGACAAGATCGGCCATAGCGTCGACGACGTGCTCGCAGGTGTCCAGGATCAGCAGCAGTTGCCGTCCCCGCAGCGCGTCGACGAGCGTGGCCGGCAGCGGGCGGTCGGGCTCCTCGCCGATACCGAGCACGCCCGCCACCCGGCGGGCCGCGAGCGCCGGATCGGCGATGTCGGCGAGCTCGGCGACCCAGACGCCGTCCGGGAACTGCTCGGAGAGCTGCCAGCCGAGCCTGGTTGCGAGCCGGGTCTTGCCGATCCCGCCGGGTCCGCACAGCGTCAGGGCACGCACGTTACTGAGCAGCAGCGCGAGATCGCCGAGATCGCGCTCACGCCCGACGAAGCTGTTCGGCTCGGCGGGGAGATTGCCCAGGCGGGGTACAGTGTCAGCCGTCATTGCCACTTCGGTATGTCTTCGGGTGATCAGGTCTAGTCTCTCACCCGGTATAGGCGCAAGCTGACTACGCAAAAAGGGCAGCCGCCGGCCAGTGTTACTGGTCAGTTACCTGGCGCCGCGACAGTCACCTCGGCGGTCTCGGTGTAGCGCAGTCGGCCGAAATACATGAGCTTGACCAGGGCCCACCAGCGCTCGCCGGGGCGGGCGGCAGCCGGCATGGCGACCTCGAACCGCAGTGTCCGCGCGGCGCCAGCCTCCAGCGCGAATCCGGTCGTCCATGGGCCTGCCTGCCGCCAGCTGCCGTGCGGCGAGATCAGCTGGGCCTCGCCTCGGATAGCGGACGCTGCCCCGTTGCGCAGCAGCACCTCGATCGCCGCGGTGCCTCCTGGCGCCACCGAGATCGCGCGGCTGACCAGCGTGATCTCAGCCTCGCTGGTGGTCGCGTCAGCGGCGGCCTGCTGCATCTCCAGCACCTCCGTCAGCGGCAGATCCAGGCGCGGATCAGGCGGCTGGCCGATAGCGAGCAGCGCACTGTCCTCGATGACCTGCCCCGCGGCATCGGTGATCTGGGCCGTCGCAAACCGGCGTCCCGCCTGCGTGCCCGGCTTCGCGGCCACGGCCAGGTCGAACGAGCAGTGGCCCAGCGGGCCGAGGTCGTAGCTCAGCGGGCCAGACGGGCTGAGCACGATCTCGTCCGGCGCGGACAGCCGCACCAGCCCGGCCGCGGGTTCCGGGCCGCAGGCCACCGTGAGCCGCAGGGTGCCTGGCTGCCCGTCGTCCAGCGTCAGGGCGGCCGGGGACAGGTGCACGGCGACGGGCATGTTGCCGGCCGGGGCGGGTCCCTTCCCGTGGAGCCAGTACCGCGCGTACACAGGCTGGGCCGGCTCCGGCGGTTGCACTGCCTGCGCCGTCCGGGCCGCCCCTGCCACCAGGTCCGGCTGCGACGGCGCGGTGCCCGGCAGGCCGGCCGGGGCGGGCCGGACGGAAAGGGTCACCAGGCCAGCCTGCGGGACCGTGACCTGCGCTGCGCCGCCGGCGACCGGGAGGGCCTCGCCCTCGGCGTCCTCGCACAGCGAACTCGATGCGGCCGCCGCCACGCCGCAGAACAGGCCGACCCTCGCTCGCACCTCACCGGTGCCGCCGATGTCCCGCAGCCGGACCGTCACTCCGTCAGCGGGAGCGGGCTGGCCGCCAGGCGAGAGCGGATTGCCGCGCGGCTTGAGTGCCGACAGCAGAGCGCCCGCCGGCTCCACCGCGGCCAGCCGGGTGCTTGTCGGCAGCGGGCCTGCGTGCAGCGTGGTCGCCACGGTCAGCAGCTCATGGTTGTAGTCCTGGCCTGCTGCGGGGAAGCCCGCGGTCCGCCAGTCACCCGGACCGGCCGCGAGCGCGTACTCGAACGTATGGCTCCAGTGCTGCCAGGCGAAGCTGGTGCCGTCCGGTGCGGTGCGCTTGTCGCCGTCGATCCAGATGCCGCACGGCCAGGTGCTGCACGCGCGCATCAGCGCCATGGTCAGCTGCCCGTCGGGCGTCACCAGGCCGCTCGGGGTGCCGCGGTTCAGCAGCGCGACCGTATGCCCGGCCAGGGCGGTCGCAGGTCCTCCGGCGGCGCCGGCGGTGAGCCCGGCCGCCTCGATCACGCCGTCGGCCAGATCGCCGGCGAGCGCGCTGGCCTGCGCGCCAAGATTCTCCCCGGCCACGATCAGGACGGGCAGATCGAGCGGGCCGCGCAGGTCAGTCCCGGCCGCGAAGGCGTCGGCGCGGCTGCGGACGGCAGGCACCCACAGCCGCGCGGCCCCGCCAGCGGCCAGCTGCGCTTCGAGCGCGGCGGCCGCATCCGGGCCCGCCAGCGCCAGGACCTCAGCGGTGAGGCTGTTGCCGTCGGGCCCGCCCAGGCAGATCCGGAAGTCCGGCAGGTTGGAATCGAGCTCCTGGTAGCCGTATCGCGGGCCGCCGGGCAGCGAGCAGGTCGCGGTCACGCCCTGCCCGGCGAGCGCCGCGACCAGCTGCCGCACCTCGGCGCGCACGGCTGGCGGTGCGACGACCTCAGCCACGCCGATGGCCTGAGCCTGGCCGGTGCCCGCGAGCGCGACCCTCGCGGTGGAGCCTACCGCAAGCCACTCGTTGGCCGGGCTGTCGAGAGTGTAGGAGTGCTCGGCGACGTCGGAGTCGACCGGGCCTGGCGGCCGTCCGATCACCGAGACCGCAGTCTGGTAGACCGGCAGCCCGCCGGGCACGCTGGCCGGGAAGACGACGCGCAGCAGGTGATCCTGGCCGATCGAGCCGTCCACGTGAG
>Ga0302324_100018176_pt1 | contig 13884 bp, 10 predicted proteins | sample Palsa_T0_1_FD_201949 | JGI IMG/M metagenome (GOLD analysis project Ga0302324, IMG submission 201949) | Peat permafrost microbial communities from Stordalen Mire near Abisko, Sweden - Palsa_T0_1 | ecosystem: Environmental > Terrestrial > Soil > Palsa > Peat permafrost | place: Sweden: Abisko... | reverse complement strand
TCGGTGCTGGCGGTGCTGTGGATGGTGACGCGAGGGGGTGGTCAGGATCGACCCGCCTGTGGTGGCGTTCGCCGGGTTGTTGCGGCAGTTGCGGATCAAGGCTGGTCTGTCGCAGGAGGAGCTGGCCCAAACGGCGGGCGTGGGGGTACGGACGGTCAGCGACCTGGAGCGGGGGGTAGCGCTGACTGCCCGGAAGGACACGGCCCGGTTGCTGGCCGATGCGCTGAACCTGTCGAGCGCGGAACGGGCATCGTTTGAGGCGGCGGCCCGGGGGCGTGCTGTCAAGGGAGTATCCCCGGCGGCGGCCGACGGGATGATGAGGACTGTCTGGGTGGCGGCCGCGACCCGGGCTCTGCCGCGTGATATCGGGTCGTTCACCGGTCGGCAGCCGGAGCTGCGGCAGCTGGTAGGAGTAATCGCGGGGTCGCCGCATCCGGGCGTGGTCAGTATCCACGCCATCGGCGGGATGGCGGGAGTCGGCAAGACCGCGCTGGCGGTCCATGCCGCCCACCAGCTCGCGCCGCAGTTCCCGGACGGGCAGATCTTCCTTCCGTTGCATGGGCACACCCCGGGGCAATTTCCGGTAGACCCGGCCGACGCGCTGGCCAGCCTGCTGCTGACCGCCGGGGTCGCCGCAGCCCGCATCCCGCCGGACCTGGAGGCGCGGACGGCCCTGTGGCGTGATCACCTGGCGGGCAAGCAGTTCCTGCTGCTGCTCGATGATGCGGCCGATACCGACCAGGTGCGGCCCCTGCTGCCGGCGTCTGTCGGCAGCCTGGTCCTGGTCACCAGCCGCCGGCACCTGACCGCGCTGGAAGACGCTCTGACAGTCAGCCTGGACATCCTTCCAGCGGGGGAAGCTGCCGAGCTCCTGGTCCGGCTGGCGGCCCAGCCCGGCCTGGATCCCGGTGATCCGGAAGTGGACGAGATCACCCGCTTGTGCGGGTACCTGCCGCTTGCCGTCGGAATGCTGGCCCGCCAGCTCCACCACCACCCGGCCTGGACCGCCGCCGACCTGGCCGCAGACCTGGCCGCGACCCGGGACCGGCTGCAGCTGCTGCACACCGAGAACCTGTCCGTGGCCGCCGCGTTTGACCTGTCCTACCAGGACCTCACGCCCGCCCAACAGCGGCTATTCCGCCGCCTAGGCCTGCACCCGGGATCCGACGTCGACGCCTACGCCGCCGCCGCCCTCGACGGCACTGACCTGACTGCGGCCCGCCGCCACCTGGAGACGCTCTATGACCACTACCTGATCGCCGAGCCGACGCGCGGTCGGTACCGCTTCCACGAGCTGATCCGCGAGCACGCCCGGTCACTCGCCGCCATGGACTTGCCCGCTGAGCGTGACGCCGCCACCGGCCGACTCCTCGACTACTACACACACGCGGCCGCGATCACCGAGCGCCGTCTGGCCCGACAACCCAAGGCCGGGCCGGACCCAGCTCTCATCGCTCCGCCTGCCGTGGTCCCCGACCTGCCCGACCATGCGCGCGCGCTTGCCTGGGCACGCGCCGAACGCGCGAACCTGCTCGCGTGCCTTGACTATGCCGGGCAGGCCGGCCAGCATGCGCATGTCGTAGCCCTCACCACCGCCATAGCCGCACTTCTACGGCAGGACGGACCATTGTCCGACGCCATCGCCCGCCACCTCGCCGCCATCGACGCGGCCCGGCAAGCGGCCGATCAACTGGGTGAAGCCCGCGCCCACAACGACCTAGGCGACGTCCAGCATCTAACCGGCGAGTTCCCGGCCGCAGTCGAAACCCACCAAGCAGCCCTAAGCATTTCTCGTGGCTTCGGCGACCGGCTCGGCGAAGCAAACGCCCTCCACAATCTGGCCGTTGTTGGGTTGATCACCGATGACTACCCCGGCGCGGCCCGGGCCACCGAGCAAGCCTTGCGGATCTACCAGGATCTCGGCAACCGGCACGGCGAAGCCAATGCTCTCTACGACCTGGCGGAAACGCGGCGGCGGACCGGCGATTACCCGGGCGGTAACCAGGCCACCGAGCAGGCCCTGCGCATCTTCCGCGAACTCGGCGACCGGCTCGCTGAAGCATGGGCACTCATGGACCTAGCCGACGTGCGAGACCGCAGCGGTGATTATCCGGGCGCGGCCCAGGCCACCCAGGAAGCGCTGCGGATCTGCCAGGATCTGGGCGAACCACGCGGTGAAGCCAATGCCTTGTCGGTGTTGGGACGGATGCGGTTGAGGACTGGCGATTATCACGCCGCTGCCCAGGCCGCCGAGCAGGCGCTGCAGATCGGCATAGGCCTCGGCCTCCCAGAATCCGAGGCCTATGCCCTTGGTGTATTGGCGACAGTGCGGCGGCAGACAGGCGACTACTTGGGCGCGGTCCAGGCCGCCGAGCGGGCGCTGCGCATCTTCCGGGATCTCGGCACCCGTCAAAACGAGGCCGAGGCCCTTGCCGTGCTGGCGAGCGTGCGGCGGCTGACCGGCGATTACCCCGGCGCCGCCCAAGCGGTCGAGCAGGCACTGCGGATCTTCCAGGAACTCGGCGAACCCGCCGGCGAGGCGGAGACGCTCAACGAGACCGGAACCCTTCACCGGATCTGCGGTAGCCCGGACCAGGCCGCCGCCTGTCACCAGCACGCTCTGGCGATAGCCCGCAAGCTAGCCGCGCCCTTGCATGAAGCCCGCGCCTTCGCCGGACTCGGCCGCTCCGCCCAGACCGATGGCCGCCAAGACGACGCTCAGGCGAGCCTGAGGCAGGCGCTGCAGATTTTCCAGCGGATCGGTGCGGCCGAGGCAGCCGAAGTGGCCGCCGAACTCGAGGCCCTCGCTCAGCCGCAGCAAGCCGGGGAGCAATAGCGGCTCCGGCGCTCATGCTAAGACTTGCCGCGCAGTGTCGTCCCTTGCCGCAGGTCCCAGTTGACTTTTCTTACCAGCCAGGATCGCCAACTCGTGCCGTTGATGCACCGCCGGATCGGCTTCGGCCCTTCGACTGACCGGCAGGCCAAGACCCACTCCGTGGAAATACCGGTCCAGCTTGCAGAACCGCACGAGGTCGGCGGAGCGGTCCCGCAGACCGCTCCCATACTTATTCTGACCAGGCACTACAGTTTCGGGCTGCTGAATTTCGTCATGTATTCGCCGGGTGACAGGGCAACGCGACAGAAAATGCCATTCTGCGCGCCTGCCACGAACCAGACTGAAAGGATCGCTTCAGTACAGAACGGCGGTTTGGCGCGCGAGCGCCGCCTCGGCGGTTAAGTTCCGTTCCATGCTGATTGTCACTGCGTGGCGTCAGGCTTGTAAGGGAAGGAGAATCCATCCCTGGTGTTCCTGGCCGGCGACTTGCGCGGTGACCAGCTGGCGGGAGGCCGCAGGGACGGTTCCAGCCAAGCTGTCAGGGGCAGCTGACTCCCAGACGTCGGCCGAGATAACCGCCACGAGGGGGCCTTGCGCGGCTTTGAGCGCCAGCTTGGCGCGCGGGGCGTTGAGTAGCCGGAAGGCAGTATCGAGTGGTTCACCAAAGCATCCGTTGTCGTCGTCGTGGATGTTCCCGGTGTGGACGACGACGCGGACCCGCAGGCGGCGGTGCCGGTCGCCGGGATGGGAGAGGCCGGCGTTGTAGCTAGCCAGAAGCTGGCTGAAAGCGGGAATTACGTCGTTGAGGACCAGTTCCTGGTCTGCCGGGTCGATGAGGGCAAGCAGGCCGTCGCCTCGGTCAGCGAACTGGTCGCGGCGGCGTGCGCTGACTCCTGACATGCGCAGGGCCGCATCGAAAAGCTCGTACAGCATGATCCGCAGCTCAGCCTTCACCGGATCGGGCCGGCTGGTAGAACTCTCTATATCCAGGGCGACGATGACCCGGTGCCGGGACAGGCGCAGCGGCTGGTTGCGGATCAGTGCCGCGAAGGCGAGGGCCTGCAATTCTGAGCCGAACGCATGCAGCCTGAGCTGCCGGGTGACCGGCACGAAGGTATCAAGGACTTCCCTGGCCTTGCGTATTTGCTTGGCCTGCGGGAGGAACTGGAGTGTCTGCATATTGTGCAACCGGTCGGCCATCTTCACGGCGACGACCCGGGTATCGGCGGACCGTATCATCGCCATCACCTGCGTTACCTCGTAGTCTTGCCGTCTGCCGAGACGATCGAGCGCCGTGATCTGTGTTACCAGCAGCGCGATCTCGGCGCCGAAATCCCGCTTGAGGGCGGCCAGGGTGTACGGGGTGTCCTCGACCGTGTCGTGCAAGATCGCCGCGCACAGGGTCGGATCGTCGACAGCATCGACATCATGAAGCCGAGCCAGGATCCGGGCGACCGCTACTGGATGTGTGATGTAGGGATCACCGCTGTAGCGAGTCTGACCCTGATGGCACCGGGCAGCGACAGTAAAGGCCCGTTCGATCAGGCCTGCGTTAGCATGTGGTCGCGCAGTCAGGATGAGCTTGCACGATTCCGTGACGAGGCCGCCGCCAGGTGCCCTCCTAGCCGCTTCAGGCCTGTTCACGCCGTTCCTCCCGGATAGCACCACAGCCACATCGCAGGCGCCGTCGCCGCCCAGCGCCGCGGCACCGCTCCATGTTCATAACTCTAAGCAACGAAAGCTGTACAAGGCCACAGCTCAGCCATGACAGCCACCTACCAGTCACCTCTGGGCGACAGAAGCCAGAGTTGATCGCCAGAAGGCAGATCCTCTCTCTGCGACCGCAGCGACCACCGATCGTGACGCAGCGTGAAAACGGTTTGAATCGCGAGCGGCGAGATCGCCGAATAGGAATGCCTACTGAAGCAATAGGCATATGTTGTGCCATGTGCACAGAATGCCCATTCCGGTACGGTGGCTACGCTCAGCCCGCCGAGGTCCGAAGACGCGCATAGGCGGATCGCGTGCGTTCCCTCACTCCATTAGCGCCGGGTGCCAGGCCGCCCGGCGGGGGTGGCCTGCCGGGCGGGCTGGGTGATGATGGTACCCGGCAGCTCGGCGACCCCGGCGTCCGCGGCGAAGATGAGGACGGCTCCTGGTAGAGCCGAGACCGGCGGATGTCCCGGGCGGCCATCTCGGCCTCGGTGATGGCCGCATTCCCCCCAGGATCACCTCCGTGCCAGGTACCCGGCCGGCCAGTTAATTTCCTAGGAACCGTGTGCCCAAGTGCCGGATAGTGGATCATGGCGGCCCGGCCGTGGAGCGCTGAAGGTCTCAGCTGGGCAGCTCTCCGCGTCTGCGCAGGGGCGGCTATCAGGCGCATGGGCCCCGTGCTACGCAGGGTGGGTACGGTGGTGGTGCCCTGAGTCCCGGGACGGCTTCCCCGCCCGCTGGGCGACCTGAGCGCGCCCGCACCGCATGAGCTGGCCGGGCCGTCCTTCTCGGCCGGGCATCTTCTCTGCGGGGAAGAGCAGGCCATCCCACGAGTCACTGCCGGAATAAAGGTGTTATTGGCTCGCCGTTTTCCTGCTCGCATTGCCGGAGGTCAGCCTCGAGCGCACTGTGGGCGCGCTCGTAGTCGGCAAAGTTGGGGAAGTCGACGGGGCTCAGGTCGGCGATTTGGGTGCGAATGGGCTGGCATGGGTCTGGCTGCGGGATGTAGTAGACGGCGATCGCGTCACTCGATCCCGCGTCACTCGGATCGCCTGCCTTCACGGTCAGCTGCTGACTGGTGACATTACCGTTCCCGAAGAACTGAAGCCACTGCTGGAAGCGGCCGGAGCCTTCGATGAGGTTCGCGGCGGTGATCGTCACGTCCCCGGCGGCGATCGCCGCGGGGTCCGTCGTTGATACCGTGTTGGGGCCTTCCACGCACCCCGGCGGCGAGACTGAGGCGAACGGCGGGGTCGACGTCAGGGTCGCGGTCGGGATCGGCGTGTTCTTGTTCAGCGAGAACGCCCACGCCAGCGCAGCGGGGGGACCATCGCCGCCGTCGGGGACGTACCAGGCGGTGGCGTTGAACGACTCGTCCGACGGCCCCTGGAAGGTGATGACCTGCTGTGGGTCAGGAACGCCGTTCGTGAACTGGGTTGGCTGGACCATGCCGGGCACGGCCCAGAAGGCGAAGGTGTAGGAGGACGGATCCCCGGGCGGGGCGGCCACGGTGAGCTGATCCCAGGCGCTCAGGGTCTGGGGGGAACCGTCTGGGACCGAAATCGGCACCGGGGGCTCCGTCCCCGGCACCGGCGTTCCCGACGGGAAGACAAGGTAGCTGAGGGTCATTGTGGATGGCATGCCGATTACCTCTCTGTGATGCTGTTAGTGGTTTGTGCTCCCGGCGGCGCTGGCCACCCTGCCCGCCGCGCCCGGCAGGTGGGTTAATGGACCGCCGGGGGCTACCAGCGGAGCCAGCACACCTCTAAGTAGGGGGCCGCTCTGATTCGACGCCCTGGGAATAGCTCCCGGGCCACCCGATTTCAGGCGACTGTGCCATCGATCAGCTGGCGCTTGGGCGGTACCGCGTTCCATGGTGCCTGCTCCCACCACAGCCGGCCGTCGGTCCCTAGGACCAGCATGTTGTTTTCGTCGGTCGCCGCGAACTCCATGACGTTGCCGTCGACCTGCTGCCTGGACGGCGGGACATGCCCGAAGGGAGCCTGCTCGAGCCAGAGCTTCCCGTCCGTATCCAAGACGACCACGTGGTCGATGTCGAGCGGCTGGAAGGCCAGGACGTTGCCGTCGATCTGCTGAGGATTGCTGCCGAACGGGGATGAGTAGAGGCACAGGTTCGCCTCGTTGTCCAGCACCCATACCCAGTCCGGTACGGCCAGCGCCAGGAAGTCCCGCACGTCGGTGGCCACGAGCTGGCGGGCCGGCGGGACGGTCCCGAACGGGCCCTGCTCCAGCCATAGCTTGCCGTCGGTCCCCAGGACGAAGACGTGGTTCTCATCCACCACCGCGAAGCCCTTCACGTTACCGTCGACCTGTACCCGCGGGGGTGGCACCTGCCCGAACGGGCCGTTCTCCCGCCAGACCTTCCCGTCCAGGCCTTGCACGAACACCAGCCGCTCGTCCAGTGCCTGGAATGCCTGCACGCTCCCGTCGACCTGCTCCCGTTTGGGAGGGACGTTCCCGAACGGGGCGTGCTCCAGCCACAGGCTGCCGTCGGTCCCCAGGACCAGCACGGTCTCGTTGTCCAGCGCCTGGAACGTGAAGACGTCGCCGTCGACCTGCTGGCGAGGTAGCGGCGCGGTTCCGACCGGAGGCTGCTCCAGCCACAGGTTGCCGTTCGTGCCCAGCGCGAAGATGTGCAGGTACCCGTCGAGGGTCTGGAAGCTTCTGGGCATGAGGGGCGGCTCGTCGCCGTCGATGCAGCCCTGGTCCCAGTCGGACCAGTACTTCTGGATCTGCCAGCCGCGGTAGGTCTCCGGATCGTTCAGGCAGGGATCCCCGACCTCTTTGAAGGTGCCGTTCCGGTCGACGAACTGTTCGGCCAGCTCGTGGGCCACCTTCTGCGAGAAGTTGTTGACGAACGTGACGCCGCCGCTCGGCGGCCCGCAGTCGTTGGTCTTCACGATCGCCCAGTAATAAGTGGGCGGCGGCCCCGGGTTGGAGTTGCCCTCGTTGTGCCAGCCCTGCACGCCGTTCCCGATCGGATCGCCCGGTCCGTTGTACATCTCAGGGTCGGTCTCGGACGGCGGGATGATCAGGTACACCGTGTTGATGTCCGAGTCAGACAGCGGCGGCGGCACGAGACCGTCCTTGATCCAGGTGATCAGCTGCTTGGTGATCTGGTCGACGAGGTTGTCGTGGGCGTCGGTGTAGACGATGGTGGCCGGCGGGTTCTGGTCGTCGATGATGACGGGAGTGACCACTGATCCCCGCCGGATGCCGTACTGGGCCATGCCGTTCATGAACGGCCCGGTCACCAGGTCCGATACCATCTGCTCGATCGCCTTGGCGGTGGCCGGATTGGCCACGTAGTCGTGGCCCCAGAGGATGGGCATCACCCTGGGATTCGGCATGATATGCGAGAGGTTCGCCACGTTATATCCTTCCTCTAGCCGGCGCCCGCATGGCCGGACGCTGCGGCTGCTGCCTGGTTCCACGGTGCCTGGCGTCTGGTGTGATGACCACACATGCGGCCCACAGGAGACCCACAGGAATGCCCTTGCCGCCGGGCTGCCCGGGGGACATTGGCAATGGGCCACGGGAAGAGCCAGCCCGCTCTAGGGCGGCTGTCATATTTGCGGGTTCTGGGCGGGAATGCGCGGCGGCCGCGTGCTGCCGGTAGCGGACGAGCGGGAATGGAATGGTGCGGGGGGCCGCGGCCTGGATAACCTTGGCATAAGGGCCTTTGGGGCGGTACCTGATGGCCGCTGGCGGGTGAGGGCTTGCGGAAGGGATGCCAGAGATGGCAGAGCAGCCCGCGGCGGGGTTCGGCGAGTTGCTACGGCAACTGCGGGCCGAGGCCCTGCTGACACAGGAGGAGCTGGCCGAGGCGGCAGGCCTGAGCGTCCGGTCGGTCAGTGACCTGGAGCGGGGCATCAACCGCACCGCCCGCAAGGACACCGCCGTGCTGCTGGCCGGCGCGCTGAACCTGGCCGAGCCGGCGCGTTCGTCGTTCCTCGCGGCGGCCCTCGGGCGTATCCAGGCCGCGCGGGTGCTGGCGGCCGAGCCAGGGCAGGCACCAGGTGAGCCGCTCACATCAGGCGGGGGTGTGCACGGCTTCGTGCCCGCGTTGACCAGCTTCGTGGGTCGCGGAAGGGCTGTGAGTGACGTGGCGGCCTTGCTGGACCGCGACCGGCTGGTGACGGTGACGGGGCCGGGCGGGGCGGGGAAGACCCGGCTGGCCGGTGAGGTGGCCAGGCAGGTGGCGGGCCGGTTCGCGGACGGGGTGTGGCTGGCGGAGCTGGGCTCTGTGCGGGATCCGGCGCTGGTGCCAGCCGTGGTAGCGGCGGCGTTGGGCGTGCGGGAGCAGCCGGGAACGCCGGCCGCCGATGCCCTGGGGCGGGTGCTGGCCCGGCGGCAGCTGCTGCTGGTGCTGGATAACTGCGAGCACGTGGCCGGTGCGGCTGCGGAGCTGTGCGCCGGTTTGCTGCTGGGCTGTGATGACGTGCGGGTGCTGGGCACCAGCCGGGAGCCGCTGCGGGTGGCTGGGGAGGCCCGGTACCGGCTCGGGCCGCTGACCCTGCCTGGCCCGGATGAGCTGGCTGAGGCGGCTGGGGCGGAGGCGGTGGTCCTGTTCGCGGACCGGGCCCGCAGCGCCGATGCGAGGTTCGCGCTGGACGGGCAGACCGGGCCGGCGGTGGCCAGGATCGTGGCGCGGCTGGACGGGATGCCGCTGGCGATCGAGCTGGCGGCGGCGCGGGTGGAGGCGCTGGGGGTGGCCCAGCTGCTGGACCGGCTCGATGACCGGTTCGCGCTGCTGGCCGGCACCGATCGGCTGGCGGTTGGGCGGCACCGGTCGCTGGCGGCCACGGTGGAGTGGAGTTACCGGCTGCTGGATGAGCACCAGCGGCGGGTGTTCCGCGCGGTGTCGGTGTTCCCGGGTCCGTTCACGCTGGCGGCCGCAGAGGCGGTGGCCGGGGAGGGCGCCGAGCCGGCGGTGATGCACCTGGTGGACTGCTCGCTGATTAGCCCGCCGCGGGCCAACCCGGATGGCCGGTCCCGATACGTGATGCTGGAGACACTGCGCGCCTACGGGGCCCAGCTGCTGGCCGAGGCGGGAGAGCGGGGCGAGGCCGAGGCTGCACTGGCCGGGTACACGCTGGGGATAGCCGAGACAGCGGCGGCAGGGCTGCAGACCAGCACCGGGGAGATGGCCGCCGCGCGGTGGCTGGACGCCGAGGACGCCACCGTACAGCAGGCGCTGGCCTGGGCCATGGCCCATAATTCGGCCATAGGCCTGCGGCTGGGGGCCGCGCTGGCGCCGTGGTGGTTCCTGCGCGGCCGGCTGGCGGGCCAGTATCCGGTGCTCGGCGAGGCTGTCGCGCATGCCGTCCCTGGCGGTGACGGGTGGTGCGCCGCGCAGTTCTGGCTCGGTACCGCGGCGATGTTGTTCTCGGCTGATCTGGCCGGGGCGCTGGGCCACTTCACCGCGGTCCGCGACTTCATCGGGGACCGGGGGCCGTCGCGGGCGCTGGCTGACTGCCTAGCCAGCCGATCGGTAACCTTGTCGGCCCTGGGCCGGCTAGCAGAGGCGGTCGACGATGGCCGCCGCGCCTTGGCCGTGGCCCGGGAGCTTGGCTACCCCGCGGGAGAGGCGCTGGCCCTGGAACGCCTGAGCATCGCCGCTTATTACTCCGGCGACCTCGACGGGTCCGTGCGGCTGGCCCGGCAGGCCGAGCAGATCACGGCCGAAATCCCCGGCTGGCTAGCCAGGAATTGCATCAGCTTCCTGGCCGAGGTGCTGGATGTGTCCGGGAACCTAGCCGCCGCTGAGCACGTCTGCGCAGCGGGGCTGGCGCGGTCCCGGGACGTCGGTGACCTGCGGAATCTGGCGGCCCTGCTGATGCGGATGGCGATGCTGGAAATGCGGTCCGGCAGCACTGCCGGCGCCACGGCACACCTGCGGGAGGCACTCCAGATCAGCGCAGGGACCGGCAGCAGGCTTGGACTGGCCAACGGCCTGGCCTGCTGCGGGTACTTGTGTGCCGCGACCGAGCGCTGGGCCGAGGCCGTTACGGTATGGGCTGCGAGCGCCGCGCTGTTGCCGTATGAGGGATCTGCGACGGCGCCAGCTAGTGTGCGCCGGCGGCAGGAACTCCTGCTTGAGGCCCGGCAGGCGCTCGGCCCGGCCCGGACACGGGCAGCCGAGGACCGCGGCGCGGCGATGAGCTGGGCCACCGCGGCTGAGTACGCCCTCCTGCTCACCGCCCCCGCTCCGGGACCGCTGGCCGCGGCGACAGGCACGGGACTGGGAAGGCTCAGCGCCCGGGAACGGGAACTTGTCACCCTGGTCGCCCAGGGCCGCACCGACACCCAGATCGCCGCCCAGCTGTTCATCAGTGTTCGCACGGTCCGTTCCCACCTTGACCGGATCCGGGACAAGACCGGCTGCCGGCGCCGCACCGACCTGACCCGCCTGGCCCTCAGCGCGGGCCTGGTCTAGCCGGGCCAGCCAGCCCCGGCGCCAGAGCAGCAGCGCCTGTGGGTAGTCTTACCGGCTGCCGCCGCGCCGGCAAAGGGGTAACCCGGCCTCTGCCCAGCGCATGCCTAGGCAGGCGAGCCTGTCGGATGAGGGCCGGGATAACCGGCCAGCCATCGACGGGCAGGGGCAACCCCATGTTCACACACCCCGATCTCACCAGCCAGCTCGCCCGCGAGCACCACCGCCAGATGCTGGCGGAGGCTAGCCGGCGGCAGCTACGGCGCCGGTACAGCCACCGGGCAACCAGCAACGCGAACGGCGCCAGCAAGATCATCCGCCGCCTCGCCGCGGCGATTGCCGGTGCGGGCATAGCGGCCTTACCAAACAGCACCACCGAGCGCCACCTGATCCGCTGGCGACAGGGAAGCCAGGCGCCGGCCGGCCTCACGCAACAGCGGCACTGTCCAGGTGCAGAAGGATCAGCCGCGGCGCAACGCACGTACTGAGAGGACACGAACGCGATGCACGATGACCTCACCGCCTTGGTGACACGTGCGAGAAACGGTGATAAGCAGGCGTGGGACGAACTCGTCGAGCGGTACGCCCCGCTGATCTGGTCCATCTGCCGCAGATACCGGCTGGGCCGGGCCGACGCCGAGGACGCCGGCCAGAGCGTCTGGCTGCAACTGGTGGATCAGCTTGCGTCCCTTCGCGATCCGGCCGCGCTTCCCGGCTGGCTCGCTACCACCACCCAGCGGGAATGCGGCCGGGTCCTGCGCGCAGCGCGGAAACAGCAAGCTCCCGGACATCCCCTGGACGCCGCGGATATTCCCGACCAGGTGACGGGGACGGCGGAGTCTGAGCTGCTCAGAGCCCAACGCCACGCCACGCTGCGCGAGGCATTCATGCACCTGCCTCCCGACTCCCGGAAGCTGATCGCCCTGCTCATCCAGGACCCCCCGGTGCCGTACGCCGAGATCAGCGCCAGGCTGGGCATCCCGGTCGGGAGCATCGGGCCGAGCCGCGGCCGCTGCCTGGACAAGCTGCGCCATGATCCGGCCATCGCCGCCCTGATCAACGCCGGGACCGCCAATGCGGAGCTTGCATAAAGATCCAGCCGACAACGTAGGGACTGCGAGTTACCGGATCCCTACGACGTCCTGGCGCGTGGGGGTAGTCTTCCCGTCGATGATGTAGCCGGGCATCCTCAGGGCAAAAGATGGTCGGCTTGCCTTAATCCACCGGGCAGCATCGGTATGTACTGGCGCGCAGAATGTCCGTTATGAAGCAGGCTTAACGGGCCTGCAGCAGCTTCTTGGGGCATGAGGCTGGTCGGCCATATGGGTGGGCGAGGGCAGCGCCGCCAGTCCTGACATGCGGGGCTTCCGTTGTGTGGTGGGCTCGCTTATCGTAGGTGCAGCGGCGGTCGCGCCCGCCCGCTCCGAGCCAGGGTTCCGCCCACGCTGGTCCTGGTGACGAGGACAAGGGTCACTGACTCGCGCTTTTCCTGGGATGCTGGTTGATGCCGTCCTGGCGGGGTGCGTGGGGCCTTGCCGGAAGGATTGCAGTGACCAGGGATCGTGCCCGCAAGAAGTCAGTCCGTGCGCAGATGGCCGCCAGCGGAGAGCCCTACAGCGTCGCCGCCCGCAAGCTCGGCGGAACCGGAGCCGCTGACGAAGCGGCCCGGGATGAGGTCATCACCCGGGTGGAGGCCACGCTCGCGGCGGCCAGCGCCCGGTACGAGGTACGCATGCAGATGAGGGCCGATCTGGCGACCGAGCCGGTCCAGGATGGGCACCGTGGCCCGTTCAGGCGACTGGCCGGCGCTGCGGTCACGGCCGCCTGGGGCCATGTCGTGCCTGAGCAGGCACGCACACGGCTGCGCACCGCGTCCTCCGGCATCGCCATGGGCATCATCGAGCCGTCCGCCCGGCGGTTCCAGCACCACCGGGTCAGGCAGGACTACGGCATGCCTGGCATGGTCATGGCCGTGGGATTGCGGGACGTGGACCCCGCGCCGGATGCGTACGGTGCCGCCGGAGTGGACCCGCTGGAACTGCTCATGCGCCTGCGGTTGGTGACCGCGGCCCGGTACGCAGGAGAAGAGACGGTACGGGAGGCACGCTGCCGTGAGATCGCCGTCACCGTCAGTGGCACCACGGCCGTGTTCACGGTCTGGGCAGACGACAAACATGTCCGGCAGATCCAGGCAATGACACCAAAGAGGGCGGAACGGGGCGTCGTCACCGTGGTGGCGACGACCACAGTGACAGCTCAGCTGTGGGACTTCGGCGTCCCCGTCGATCCGATGGACTGGCCGCCTCTCCCCCCGCCCGCTCGCCGCGTGCTACCTCTTATCCAGCGCCGGGTACCGATTCATCCGTCCCCTCGGCCGGGCCAGGGGATTCCCGGGTAGGTCAGCGGTAGCCAGAACACGTCAGCCTGGCGCCCTGCCGGACCGGCCAGGCCGAAGGCGAGCGATCCCCAGCCGAGGAGGCGCGCCGAACAACCAGATCGGCACCATCCCGATCTTGATCGACGTCAAGCACGTCCGGATGCAGATCGGCGGCTACGCGCGCGGTGATCATGACGTCCGTCGCGGGCTTAGCTTAGGTTTTAACCTGTGACCGTTTCGGCAGTGCCGTCTTGTTTGTTCTTGATGCGGCTTTTCTTGGGGATCGGGTAGCGGGGTGCCGGGCCGCGGGTGGTGCCTTTGGGTCGTCCGGGTCCGGGTCGTCCGGGTTTAGCGACATGTGCCGGGGTGCCGATGTGGCGGCGGATGTTGGGAAATCCGCGGCGGACCCGCCCGGGGGTGAGGGGCCGGCCGGGGTCCGGTGGCTTTTCCCATGGCCGGCGCAGGTCGGCGGTGCCGGTCCGGGCGATGAGCAGCTGGGCG
>Ga0302324_100018175_pt1 | contig 13884 bp, 12 predicted proteins | sample Palsa_T0_1_FD_201949 | JGI IMG/M metagenome (GOLD analysis project Ga0302324, IMG submission 201949) | Peat permafrost microbial communities from Stordalen Mire near Abisko, Sweden - Palsa_T0_1 | ecosystem: Environmental > Terrestrial > Soil > Palsa > Peat permafrost | place: Sweden: Abisko... | reverse complement strand
AGGGAAAATAGACCAGTGTCAGCCACCCGGTTAGAAACAGCATGTAGGCCTTAAAGGTGACACGATTGGTGAATGCGCCCGAGATCAAGGCCGGGGTAATGATGGCAAACATCATTTGATAGGCAATAAACACCAGAGCTGGAATCGTGGGATTCGGCGACGCACTCATGAGATTGGTGTTGCGCAGCAGGAATTGATGGCTATCGCCGATGATGCCGTGCCAGTCGCCGCTAAAGCAGAGCGAGTAGCCATAGAGGTACCAGATCACCGTCGTCCAACCCATCGAGACAAAGCTCTGCATCATGATGGCGAGTACATTCTTGCGGCCAACCAGGCCACCGTAAAAAAATGCCAGTCCGGGAGTCATCAACATCACCAGGCTGGCGCACAAGATCATGAAACCAGTGTTGCCCGTATCTAAACGCAGCATAAGATCTCCTCGGCAGGAAACAGTCTCATGCAACCCGCTGTCGGCGCAAGTGTCAGATGCGATTTCGCTCGGCAGACTCTCACAGAGCCTGGGACTCCCTGGAGCCAGCTTTAGGGGACATCAGGATAACCGCCGAGAAATCGGCATGTGGATCGTAATCAAAGAATCGGGTTTCAGTTAATGACAACACGACCTGGTCAGATAAGCCAATCCGTGATTTTGCTGGAATTCCGTCAGGAATACGGTGTAGAGTGCTTTCCCGCATAGGCCTCACTTTGGGTGCTGCGGTTTCGACCGGACAGCTAGAGCGGGTCGCGCCAGTGGAAGTTACGTTTATGGGCGCGCATAATCTTCGGCCACCACGGCAATCTATACGGCACAACGGTCGACGGTGACATGACAGCGCGCAGGCGGCCGCGGCGGCATTTCAAAAATCAGGCCGTAACAGAAGGAAGAATCGAATGTTGCGAATGAACGCACAAAGCGTAATTGCCAAGTTCAGGCCGGTCCTGTTGTTTGCGCTGATGGCCGTGCTAATCCCATCGGCGCAGGCACAGACGTTCAGCGTCATTCACAACTTCTTTGGCGGATCGGATGGAGCGTCTCCGCAGTCGGGTTTGACTTTGGACAACAGAGGAAACCTTTACGGTACGGCGGTTAGCGGAGGCAACGGTGGTGGCGGCACGGTGTTCAAAATAGTGCACCAAGGCTCAGGCTGGATCTTTCTAACCCTTTACAGCTTCGATACCAGGTTAGCCAATAACGGCATTGCTCCCGAAGCTGCGGTGGTCATCGGTTCAAACGGCAGCCTGTACGGCACTACTGAAATTGGTGGGATGAACGGACAAGGGTGCGACACCTACGGCTGCGGCCTGGTTTACAACCTGAGGCCTCCGGCGAGAGCCACGGCCTCGGCACTAGGTCAGTGGACAGAAACTGTCCTTTACACGTTCACGGGGAATCCAGATGGCGCGCATCCAGAGGCCGCCGTCGTTTTCGACCAAGCAGGGAAAATTTACGGCACGACTCTTCAGGGAGGCTCCAGCAACTGGGGCACAGCCTACGAACTGCTACCTGCCAATGGCGGCTGGACCGAACGGGTCCTCTACCCATTCACCAACGGAAACGACGGCGGATATCTCACGGGAAGCTTGATATTCGACCTTGCAGGGAAGCTCTACGGTCTTGCGAATTCAGGCGGCGCCTACGGCACTGGCACGGTCTTCCAGTTGTCGCCGTCGGGGTCATCTTGGACGGAGAGTACTCTCTATGCGTTTCCGGGTCAGGGCCAGAATGGAGAAAATCCAGCAGGCAGCTTGATCCTCGATGGATTGGGCAATCTCTATGGCGGGACTTCCTACGGCGGGTCGAACTATGGGGGAACGGCCTTCGAGCTGATTCCAGAGCCGAACGGCAGCTGGACGTATGGAGTGCTTTACAACTTCGTCTTCAGTGGAAATACAACCCCGGGTCCCCTCTGTGGCCTCACTAGGGACACCGCAGGTAGTCTCTACGGCACGACGTTCGGCGACGGCGCTTACGGATTCGGCTCGGTTTTCAAGCTGACCCCCTCAGACGATGGCTGGGTCTATACCGACCTTCACGACTTCACCGGTGGCAACGACGGACGCTATCCAGCAGGCAGTGTGGTATTCGACCAAGCGGGTAATTTCTACGGAACAACGACCGGGGGCGGCGCGTACGGTTACGGCGTCATCTGGGAGATCACGCCGTAGTAGAAGGCAGAATCGAATGTTGCGAATGAACGCACAAAGCGTAATTGCCAAGTTCAGGCCGGTCCTGTTGTTTGCGCTGATGGCCGTGCTAATCCCATCGGCGCAGGCACAGACCTACACGGTGATTCATAACTTCACTGGAGGGATAGGCGGCAATTATCCCTACGATGGCTTGACCATGGACCGCGCCGGCAACTTCTATGGCACTACTTACGGTGGCGGCGCTTCTGGTCAAGGCTCCGTCTTCAAGTTGACGAACCGCAACGGGAGCTGGATATTTACTCCGCTCTATTCCTTCCTGGGAGGCAACGATGGGGCGCAACCCTACGCCGGGGTAACGATTGGGCCAGATGGCAATCTGTATGGCACTACCTCGAGCGGAGGCCAAGGCGCTCCGCGGTGCGCCGGCGGCTGCGGGACCGTCTACAAACTTACCCCGCCAGCCAGGCCCTGCCATCAGACCATTTGTTCCTGGACGGAGACCATTGTTTACGACTTCTACCAGAGCAGCGCGGGACTTCTAGATCCCTACGGCGGAGTAATCTTCGACAGCGCGGGCAATCTCTACGGTACGACTACGGGCGGGGGCACAGGCGGTTGCTCTGGTTCGGGTTGCGGAGCAGTGTACAAGCTAACTCCCACGGAAGCGAGTTGGACGGAAACTACTCTCTACAGCTTTACCGGTCACAGCGACGGCTCCGTGCCATACTGCAATTTGTTGATCGACAGTGCTGGAAACCTCTACGGCACGACCTCGTATGGAGCTCCGTATCAGGACTACGGCACCGTGTTCGAGCTGGTTAGGTCGGAAGGGGGCTGGTCGGAGAGGACGCTCTACACGTTCCAGGGCGGCAGTGACGGCGGAAATCCCGAAGCCGGCTTAATCATTGACGCGGCCGGCAATCTCTATGGCGGTACCACGGAGGCCAATGGAAATTATCTCCTCGGCGTGGCCTTTGAAGTCTCCCCGTCGGGCAGCGGTTGGACCTATTCGGTGATTTCCAGCCTCAGCGGACCGCTGGTTGACAACCTTTCGTTCGATGCTGGCGGCACTCTTTACGGTACGAGCCCCTTCGGCGGAGTCGGCGGCTGGGGCTATGTCTTCAAGCTTTCCAATTCCGGGGGAGTGTGGACGCAAACCGACCGTCACGATTTCTCCAATCAGAATCATGGTGGCTTCGGGCCTTGGAGCAGTGTCGCGATTGACTCAGCCGGCAATCTTTACGGAACCACCAACGGCGGCGGCGCCAGTGAGGGCGGTATCATCTGGAAGATCGCGCCTTAGTGAATCCGCGGCGGCACACCGCTTATTGTTTTGGTGCCGCAGACGGTTGCTGAGTCGGGGCGCCGAAATTCACTTTTGGAGCTTCACGTGCTCCTTCCTCGGTTTTGAAGTAGGCGTCGTTGCGGGTGAATCCTGAAAGGCTGGCGACAATGTTGTTCGGGAACAAGCTGATATACGTGTTGTAATCCTGCACGGTCTCGTTGTAGCGGCGGCGCTCGATGGCGATCCGGTTTTCCGTGCCCGCCAACTCGTCCTGCAACCGCAGGAAGTTTTCGTTGGACCGCAGTTGCGGATAATTTTCCACCACCACCAGCAGACGGCTAAGAGCGGAATCCAACTGACCGTTAGCCGCGATCTTCTCCTGCGGCGATTTTGCTCCCATCATCGCGGCACGGGCAGCGGCGATGTCGCCAAAGACCTTTTCCTCGTGGGCGGCAAAACCCTTTACCGTCTCTACCAGGTTCGGGATAAGGTCGGATCTGCGCTGTAGAACAACATCCACCTGCGACCAGGCAGCGTTCACGGCCTCGCGCTTGGTGACCATCTGATTGCGGTGCGAGACGAACGTGCCTCCAACCCAAAACACCAGCACGACGATCACGATCAATACGATAATCCCAGTTTTCATGCGAATCTCCCCCCTGGCAATGCCCTATCGGAAATCTGCCTAAGCCTGGTGACGCAAAGACCGCTTGGGCACCCGCGCATCCAGCTCGTGAGCAACCCGCTGAATTGCACTCATGTACGCATAATACAGATCGCGCAGGTTTTCCGACTGCCGGTTGTCGTTCCTCAATTCCAGAATTGACCGCAGCGGCGCCACTTCAAAGCCGAAGACCACGGCGGCACGCTCCAGCAATTGCGGTCTGGCATGTGGCGGCTTCTCTCCCAGGGCGATCAAGGCATGACGGAACAGAGTGAGGACACTGGTGATGGACTTTGCCAGCACGGCGCGAAGCTCGTCCTGATTAGAACTTAACAGCAAATGGTGCCGCAACCGCAGCAGCGTCGTTCGCAGCTCGTGCTCCACCTCGATCCGGTGCAGGTTCATAGGCACTTCAATTGCCGCCGCCACATCCTGACCGAAAAGCGTTTTATGGGAGTCTCGAATGTCAAGCAACTCGATGGCGAAGACATCGGCTGACTCCCGCATCTCTTCGAGAGTCATGATCATCGGAGGCCGCAGTTTCTCTTCGTGACTCCACCACTGGAGTACCGTCGAGAGCGGCGCAAACGAACTCGGCGTCAAGTCTTGCAGCACAATCAGCAGGTTCACATCCGAGAATTCCTCATGGAAATCTTCGCGAGCCGCTGAACCGAACAGAACGACAGACAATAGGTTGTCGCCACAAGCCTGTTGCAATCGGCTGACGAGCTCCTGGAGCTTGCTATCTGGTTTCTTCATTGCTCTTTACTCCGCATTGCGGATCACCAACTACCGCCGGCACCGCCGCCGCCGCTCATGCCTCCGCCAAAGCCACCAAATCCACCGCCGCCTCCCGAGAATCCTCCGGAACTACCGCCGAAACCGCCGCCCCAGCTACCGCCCGAGCCCCCTAAAGCATTCCCCAATAAGAACCACGGAAGAGCTGACCCTCCGCCTCCACGCCGTCCCTGGCCAGGACCTCCTCCTCGCCCTGAGCGCGAAAGAGCCCGGATGATGAGGAAGATGATCACGAAAATCAGCCACGGGATCCACCACCGAGTTTGCGAAGCAGTCGCGCGCGGCTTACGGGCCGGCACACCGCTCAACTGCACGCCCTTGTCGGCTGCTATGAGTTGCGCCAGCCGCGTTGTACCCAGGAGCACCGCCGCACTATAGTTTTGGCCCCGCAGGTCGGGCACCATCTCCCGCCCAATGTCCCCCGCGCGAGCATCATTGATCACAGGCTCTAGCCCGTATCCAACCTCAATCTTGTACTGTCGGTCCTTGGCCGCCACCAGCAGGAGCACGCCTCGGCTATCTTTCTTTGCTCCGATACCAAGATGTTTATAGAGATCGGCCGCATAATCTTCCCTGCTCTCGCCGTCGAGAGAATTGACGGTCACGACAGCGATTTGGGCGCCGGTCTTCTGCTCGACCTCCGCGCACAGCGTCTCCAGCTTGGCCCTGGTCGCGGGATCAATGACCTGTGCGAGATCGGTAACGTAGCCCTGCGGGCGAATGTCCGCGACCTTGTCTGGCCATGCGAAGCCACACCACCCTAAGAGCAGCCCAAGCAGCAGGGCGAATTTGATGCGGTTGGACATCAGGCATCGCGCACATTACACCGACGTTCGTACCGTAGAGAATGTATTGCCACGTGTCAAGACCGCGAGGGCAGGAAAACCCTGCGAAAAACCGGCCCAGGTGGCACCTCTTCGCAGAAATCGCGGTTGCCAGCTCGGGCCTCCCGCTCGATGGAGGTTGCCTCGCTCTATTGGCAATCCGACTGCGAGTCCGTCGTCACCGCTCCGTGCTGTGTCGCCCATGCGATGAAGCCTGCGGGCGGATTACGTACTTCCCGGATGTTCGCACCCCTTATGCTCTTGATGTTTTGCCACTTTATATTGCTAAGATCGGTGTTCCCCAGGTCGGCTGCATCCAGGGTCGCGCCGTCCAGGACCGTGCCGCTCAGCTTCGCCGAGCAGAAATCCGCGTCGCCCAGGTCGGCCCCGAGCAGATTGGCGCCGCTGAAATTGCTGTTGCGAAAGTTCCCCGCATGCAGGTTGGCGTCCGTGAAGTCCCCCTCCTGGAAGTCGCTATTGCGAGCATCCACCGAGTTAAGGTCGGCGCGTAATAGACGTGCTTTGGGCAGGCGAATTCCCTGCAGAAACGAGCCGGAAACGTCGACTCCGACCAGCGGCACGCCGTCTTCATCCAGTTCCTGCAGCGCCTCAATGCGACCACCACTGCCGCCTTTGCCCTGCGCGGTGTTGATGACCTGCCAGGCCTGATAGTGCTTCTGCTTCAGGCGGTCACCCGACTCGCTGAAATAGAACACCACCGCGACCAGGATTGAGAAGCTGCCTAAGTAGTCCAACACCTCCAGAAACGACCAGCGACTTAGCAGGAACGCGAGCCAGTCAAAAGCCCACTCGATTGCCGCCAATGGGACTAACCACGAATGACGTAAACCCGCTCTCTGTGCCTGCCAAGCAGACGGTCGCTTTCTCGGCTCGTACCGTTTCATCGGCTGATATCCTTCACCATGAGAATCCCGATACCCAAAAATTATTCCCCTGGGCTGTAACTTTACACCTGCAAAAGAACTCTTATCGCTCAGTCATTTGGCTTAAAGAGCCAGTTCTCGTAGAATTCTGCCCAATCCGACTGTCGTCTGCCAAAGTGGGGCTGCAGGCGTAGATCGTTTGGAGCAAGAAAAAAACGTGATCGGGGAAATCCTAAACGACACCTGGCACGCACTCTAACAGTACGAGCCAGTAAAGCTTCATCACTCGAACGACCAAACTACCTTAAGGAGAACAGAAACGATGACCAAATCGATGAAATCGCTGATGATGGGCGCAGCCCTCGCCGGGTTCATGGCCGGCCATACTGCTGTTGCCCAGAACACAAACTCCGCCGCTTCCGTTTCCAGCAGTCACGGACAACTCGCCAGCAGCACCAGCAGCAACTTCTTCCAGGATAAGCATGCCTGCAAGGGGCAGAATTCCTGTAAAGGCCAGGGCGGCTGCAAGTCGGGTGACAATGGCTGCAAGGGCAAGAACTCGTGCAAAGGCAAGGGCGGCTGCGCTACCGATGGCTCCAAGCCACCTCAGTAGGCAGGTGACCCCACTGGAAGGGCCAGAGTGATCGCGCTGTGGCCCTTCCCCTTCATCCGCGGCCGAGCTTCTGGGCCCATACAACAGTTTTGCCAGACGAACGATTTACGTCACGGAATATGCCAGCTAACCGCTTTAACGGTTTCACGGAATACGGCGTCGGGATCGGGTTACGGATCCCACATTACAACCACATCCTTTCGAAAAAGCCCACCGTTGATTGGTTCGAAATCATCTCGGAAAACTTCATGTCGGATGGCGGCCGGCCGTTACACGTGCTGGACCAGATCCTTGAGCAGTATCGCGTCGTGCAGCATGGTGTGTCGATGTATTTCGGTTCGGTTGAGCCTCTCAATCGTGAGCACTTGAAGCGGTTGAAGGCGCTGGTGCGCCGCACCGGAACTCCCTGGCTCTCCGATCATCTTTGCTGGGGCAGCGTGGATGGCACCTATTCGCACGACCTGCTGCCCATGCCTTACACCTTCGAAGCCGCCGCCAAGACGGCCGATAAAATTCGCCAAGCCCGCGATTTCCTCGAGGTTCCGGTGGTGGTCGAAAATGTGAGCAGCTATGCGGAGTTTCACGTTTCAGAGATGACGGAATGGCAATTCCTGACAGAAGTGGTGGGGCGCGCCGACTGCGGAATTCTGCTTGACGTTAACAATATCTACGTTTCGTCGCGCAATCACAATTTCGACCCGTTGGAATACGTAAACGGCGTCCCGCACGAGCGGGTCGCGCAGATCCACATTGCCGGCCACTCCAAGTTTGAAAAGTACATCCTCGACACCCACGATCATCCGGTTATCGATCCAGTGTGGAGCTTGTACGCTCGGGCCATCGAACTTATCGGCCCGACGGCGACCCTGCTGGAGTGGGACGACCGCATTCCCTCCTTCGACGAAGTTCACGATGAGGCGCTGAAGGCGAATCGTTACGTGGCCGGAAAGGTGAGCGTGTAATGGATCTCGACCACATCCAGCACAAGATGTTCGAGGCAATCCGCCAGCCGTTGACTGCGGACGAAGGTATGCGCCAGCGTACGCTCGACGGGAAATCGCTTCGTGCCATCGCCAATGAGATCATCAAGCCCAACGACCGTCTCACTTCCTTCGAGCGCCTGGAGATTTACAACCGCCAATACTGGTTTCGAATTCTCTCTGCCCTGTCCGAAGATTTTCCTGGGCTGCGCGCCGTGGTTGGCGACCGCCGGTTTGAAAGGCTCGCCGCGGCTTACCTGCTCGACTGCCCATCGCAGTCGTTCACACTACGCAACCTGGGCTCACGACTCGAGGGGTGGCTACGCGCTCATCCCGAGCATCTGGTGAAGGTCGAGCAGGTTGCGCTCGACATGGTTCGCCTGGAGTGGGCCGAGATCGAAGCCTTCGACGAAACTGCCAAGCCCCAACTCTCCGAAGACGACCTGCCTGCTCTAGGTCCTGATCCCAAATTTGAGCTGCAGCCCCACATCCGCCTGCTCGGCTTGAGCTATCCGGTGGACGATCTTCTACTCCAGGTTCGCCGCGAAGAAGCAGAAACCGACATCGTCAGCAACGCCGTCACGGAACGGACTCGGCAGACTTCAAGACGGCGGCGTTTACCCAGAGCAGAGCGCATTTTCCTTGCGGTACATCGCTTCGACAACTCGGTGTACTTCAAGCGCATCGATAAAGAGGCGTTCACCATTCTTTGCGCTCTTCGGGACGGCAAAAGCCTTTCCGAGGCTGTCGACGCGGCGGACTGGAGCGGCCGACCAATCGAAGACGCCTCGGCAGACGTACAACAGTGGTTCGCGTACTGGTCTGCGCAGGGCTGGTTCTGCCACACAAATCAGGTGAGAAACAAATGACAACTATTGCTAGCCCAGCACAAAAGGCGTACTCCCTATTCGTCCGCAGCGCCAGTTCGCTGCAGTCGATCTTCCTCTTACTGGTGCGTCTTTATTGGGGATGGCAATTCGCCCAGGCGGGTTGGGGCAAGCTTCACAATTTGGCGCACGTCACCCAGTTCTTCACCAGTCTGGGTATACCGGCGCCCGCTGCCAACGCGGCTTTCGTGTCTACGCTGGAGCTCGTGGGCGGAATTCTGCTTGCGTTGGGACTCTGTGGCCGGCTAATCGCGCTGCCTCTGGCCATCGACATGATGGTGGCTTATCTGACGGCTGACCGCCAAGCGCTGGCTTCGGTCTTTTCCGATCCTGGCAAGTTCTACGGTGCAAGCCCCTACACGTTCCTAATGGCCTCATTGATCGTGTTGCTCTTCGGCTCAGGCGTGTTCTCGCTCGATTCGCTCATCGAACGCAGACGGCATCGTAACTCGTCGCCGCAGCCCACGACGGCATCCAGCTAGAGCGAAGATTGCGCTGGCAGAATCGTGAAGAAACTCGCGGGAGACTCAGCCCGGTTCCGAAGATTGAGGCCACCGCGGGACCGTCTCCCAGGTGGTAACCGCCGGAAGGATGATTTGCTGACCTTATGTCAATAATAATCGTGCAAAACCTGGCAGGGTTACGGCGTGATCTCCCAGACGACGCCGCAGCCTACTGCTCCGCATTGACTGCTTCCACCCTCATAGCTCGTGCCGTAAATATTGCCATCGCCATCGATAACGACGCCGCCAACCGGGAGCGATCCATCGTCGAGTCCGGTGAACGCGTAAAGCTGCGTATAGATCCAGCCATTGGCCGAGGGCGTCAGTTCATAGACTGTGCCACATCCATACACGCAATTGGTAAAATCCCCGCCAAACCCTGCTGTACCGTATAGATTTCCGGCTGAGTCTCTGGCCAATGTACTGCGGTAAGCCAATAGGCCACTGTAGTCCTGGGTATAGCGAGGCGTGAAGGTCCAATTGCCGTTCGAGGGGGTCAGCTCGAAGACTCCATTAACACCGTCGGCGAAGGTGCCATAAAGATTGCCCTGCGGATCGAAGATCAATCCTCCCAAAGGTAGGTTGTAACTGCTCAGAAAGCTGTAGATGATGTTCGCGTCCCATCCGGAGCCTGAAGGCGTGAGCTGAAATACCGTACCGCATCCGCCGGCGGTGCATCCGCCCGTGCCGCCTCCAAACTCTGTCGTGCCGTAGAGGTTGCCGCCGCCATCGAAGATGAGGCCGGACATAGGTTCGGCGCCGTCCGTTCCACCGGCAAAGGAGTGAATCGTGGACTCGGTCCAGCCGGAGCCGGAACGGGACATCTCATACGCCGCGCCCACCTGCGACGCTCCGCCCTGATACAAAGTGCCGTACAAATTGCCGGCTGCATCCAGCACAACTCCGGCGAGAGGGTCGTTGCCATTGCCGCTGCCGGTGAACTGATAAAGCACGGTTTGCTCCCAGGGGCACAAAAACGATCGGCAGAAGGTAGGAGGAGGTTGCAAGTGGAAGACGGTGCCACAGCCATCACCAAAGGTGTCTCGGCAGTCCAGCAGGCCGCCTCCATCGGTAGTTCCGTAGATCGAGCCGTCGGGAGCAATGGCGAGACTTCCAACTGGATTATTGCCGTCGGAGTATCCAGTAAATCCGTACAGGGGGGATAATACCCATCCGCTTGTTTTGTGCGCTAACCTGAACACGGTTCCGCAGCCGATCCCGTTTTGCGTTTCACAGGATCGGCTGCCACCGAACGGCGCAACGCCATAGAGATTTCCACTGCGGTCCAGAACCAGGCTGGAATACGGATTCGACCCGTCGGAACCACCGGTAAAGCTGTGGAGCACCGTGAAGGTCTGCGCCTGTAGTGCCAGGATACTTGCCGCGAAGAATAGCACTGAGCAGACTACAACTCTTCCCGCTTGCAAGTTGGTATCGAAAATCGAAGCCGCGTATCGCCGTTGGCCCGCCATTTTGATTCTTCCTCTCTTGTGCGGGGTAACTATTGCGCGCCCCTACAGGCGAGTCAACTTAATTTCACATTACGGCGCAAAGGCTTAAAAGCACGGGCTTTATGAGATTGCAGTCCCACGGCAATCGTCCTTGCGGGATAACCGCAGATCGGCAGAAAACTAGGGTGAAATGCAAGGTCACACCTTACAAATGATAACCATCTCCCTCTATCCGACAGGAGTCCCCACCAACGGCAGCCATACCTGAAAACGCGTGTCGCCGGGCGTGGACATAACCTGAACACTTCCCTTGTGCTTCCTGACAATTCGCTGGACCGTGTCCAGACCTAAGCCCGTTCCTTCTCCAACTGCTTTGGTGGTGAAGAAAGGTTCAAAGATGTGCGCTTCCACCTCAGGTGAAATTCCGGGTCCGTTGTCACGGATCTCGACCACGGCACAATCATTTTCGCGATAGGTTCGAATCCGAAGCTGGCCCTTTCCGCCCATCGCGGCAATCGCGTTATCGATGATGTTGGTCCACACCTGATTAAGCTCGCTGCCAAACGAGTTGACCAGCAGAGGAACGCGCTGGTAATCGCGCTGCACCGTGACCCCTTGTTTCAACTTGTGATTCAAGATGGTGAGAGTGGTTTCCAGGCTCCTAACAATGTCCACGTTTTGTACCGGCGACTGGTCCATGTAGGTGTATTCCTTGATGGCGCCGACCAAATCGGATATTCGCGAAGTGCCACTCTCGATTTCGTGTAACAGACTTGCGATCTCCGCCGAGGCGGCAATCCTGACCAGGGCGGCTCGAGCGGTGCTCTCGTCGAAGTTCGCAAACAGCGATTCTAGGGCATCTGGCCTGATGTTCCGTCGCGCAAGCTCCGCCGCCAATTGCCACAAGTCGTTTTGCCCATGACTGCGCAACAAAGAATCGATCTGGTCTTCCAGGTCGCTGATGGTAAGCGCATCGGGCGGGACTATTTCCGGCTGGGTAAACGAAGCTTCCAGTCTCTCGATTTCTGCTTTCTGGGTAGAGGTGAGATCACGCCTTCCCAGCTCAAGACTGGCGTCCCTGACTTTTTTTAGAATCACACGCAGTTGGCTGGTGGCGCGTTTTGCCGCTGAAGCCGGATTGTTGAGTTCGTGCGCCAGTCCCGCCGAGAGCTTGCCCAAAGAGACTAGCCGGTCGCGCTGCTGTTCGCGCCGGGTCGCTTCGCGAATCCGATCGGACATCAGGCCGACCAGACGCTTGGTAAGCTCCGGCATCTTCTGAACAAGATCTGGAAATAGCGAGGCAGGAAATCGCAGAGCGCGGCTGTCCGTTTCGGCCCGCCCATTCACCGTGAACTGCTTCATCCTGGAAAACGGCAGGACCCCGGTAACATCGCCTGGCCCGAGGTTAAACACGAAGGTTTCGCCCCCAAGCTCGCCCCGCGCTTGCAGTTGTCCCTCAAGAATTACAAACATTGCATCGGCGGGATCGCCTTGATGTAAGTAAACGTCGCCCGCCTTGAGATTCATCTCCTGCGAATTGCTGAGGAACCAGGCGATCTGATCCTCGGGGAGATCGGCGAACGCCGGAACGCGAAGTAATTCCGCTTTTTCTGCCATTTACACCTTGCTCAAATACTGATGGATGAACTGTACCGCTACTGATCCTTCGCCCACTCCGGAAGCCACTCGCTTTATGGAACCGTGCCGCACATCGCCAACGGCGAAAATACCGGGAACATTGGTTTCGAGCAGAAACGGGTCGCGGTCGTGCGACCAGCCCTTCGGACGTCGCCCGTCACGAATAAGGTCGGGCCCAGTCAACAGGAAACCGCGCTCGTCCCGCTCGACCAAGTCCGCCAGCCAATCTGTTCGCGGCAAGGCCCCAATAAAGATAAACATCGCGCTTGCCGGAACCCGCTCAACTTTGCCGGTATCGGAACAGAGCACGGAAATCTCTTCCAGGTGAGTCTCACCATGGGCCTCAACCACGCTGGCATCAGTCCACAGCTGGATGTTTGGAGTCTCCTGGACCTGGTCGATCAAGTAACGTGACATGGTGGCGGAAAGCGATTTGCCGCGCACAAGGATAGTGACGCGCTCGGCGAATCGGGCGAAGTTCATGGCCGCCTGGCCCGCCGAGTTCGCGCCACCCACAACGTAGACGATCTCACCCTTGCATGACAGAGCCTCTGTGGCGCCGCCGCCATAATAAATACCCGCGCCCTGCAACCGGTCGATGCCCGGAGCGGCCAGCCGACGCCACTGCACTCCGGTCGCGATCATCAGCGCGTGGCACGAAATCTCGTTGCCATCCGCCAGCTTGATAATTCGGTATGGCCCTTCCGTTCGGGCGCCAACAACCTCCTGCGGCGCCAGGATTTCCACTCCGAAACGCTGGGCCTGCGCGACGGCCCGCCGGGCCAGGTCGGCGCCACTGAGCCCGGTCGGGAATCCCAGGTAGTTCTCGATGCGGGAACTCATGCCAGCCTGCCCCCCGGGCGCTTCCCGCTCAATCATCACGGTATGCAAACCTTCGGACGCTCCATAAACGGCAGCTGCCAAACCAGCCGGGCCACCGCCCACGATTGCCAAATCGTAGAAGCTGGTTTGGGCCCGAGTCCGCAGCCCAACTTTCTGCGCGACATCGGCAGGCACGCCCTCAAGAAGCTTTGTGCCGTCGGGGAAAAGCACGACCGGAAGACTGCTCGCCTCAGGACCCAGAGCTTCCACAAGACGCTTAATTTCTGGATCATTGGCGGAAAGCTCGACGTCCATCCACAGATAGGGCACGCGATTGCGAGCCAGGAAGTCCCGCAACTCGTAGCAATGGGGCGACCAGCGAGTGCC
>Ga0302324_100018173_pt1 | contig 13885 bp, 14 predicted proteins | sample Palsa_T0_1_FD_201949 | JGI IMG/M metagenome (GOLD analysis project Ga0302324, IMG submission 201949) | Peat permafrost microbial communities from Stordalen Mire near Abisko, Sweden - Palsa_T0_1 | ecosystem: Environmental > Terrestrial > Soil > Palsa > Peat permafrost | place: Sweden: Abisko... | reverse complement strand
ACGAGCTCAGGCGCAGTGCTGACGGGCGGCGTCTTCGCCGCCGGCCCCGGCGGCACGGCCGTCGCCACGATCCCCGTCCTCGCGCCCAACACGACCTACACGGTGAGCGCGTACGCGACACCACCCTGCACCCTCGCCACCGAGTGGGTGATGGGTTCGTTCACGACTGGTCCCTCGTGACCAGGCGCAACCCGCTGATCACCGTCCTCCTCGCGATCGTCGTGCTGCTCGTCGTCAACGTGCTGCTCTCGCGCTTCATGCCGCGGCTCGAGCTGGGCGGGTGGATCGCCGGCATCATCGTGCTCGGCGTGTTCGGCTACATCGTCGGGACCATCGCGATGAGCCGCGGCTTCCGGCTGCCCTCGCTACCGAAACGGCGTCGGGTGCGCGTCGTACGTCGCGACCCGACGAAAGACGCCTCCGACTTCATCAAGCAGTTCGAGAAGCGCACCAAACGCTAGAGCGTCGTCAGCTGGAGAACGCTAAGCGCGTGCAAGCGCCGGGGTCGGTGCTTCGATGATGCCGACGGGTTCCAGCGCCAGATCGGTAGGGAGCTCGGCGTAGGCGTAGACGGCGATGCCTGGGGCAGTGCGTTCGAGGAACTCGGCGAGGAGCGGGCGGAGCGGGGCGGTGACGACGAGGGCATGTGGGGCGAGGGTCGCGTCTGCGACGTGGGCGGTGATGCGTTCGCGCAGGTGGAGGGCCGTGCGTGGGTCGGGAGCGAGGCCGCCGTCGGGCGACCACATCTTCGCCAGTTCGGCCTCGAAGTCGGGGGCGAGGATCAGCGGGCGCAGCGCGCGGACCCCGTCGCGGCGGAGTTGTTGCGGGACGACGACGCGGCGCGCCGCCTCGGCCAGCTCGCGCGGGTCACGGGCGGTTGCGGCGGCGTCGACGAACGCCTCGAAGACCGCCAGCGGATCGCGCGGCCAGGCGCGCTCGCGCAGCAGATGGCAGAACGCCCGGTGCGCGGCGGCGATCGGCAGCACGTCGGTTCCGACGTCCTTCACCAGCGTTGGGACGCTCGCGCGCAGGTGTTCGACCAGCGTCTGGAACTCCTGACGGCCGACCAGCTCGGCGGCGTATGCGCGCGCCAGCTCCGCCAGGTGCGAGCCGATGATCGAGATCGCGTCGAACGCTAGCGCCCCGGCCTGCTCGACGCGCCCGCGCGCGTCGTACGGGATCCAGCGCGCGGCCAGGCCGTAGACGGGCTCGGTCGTCGGCTCGCCGCCGATGCGCTCGAGGATCTCCGGCGCGGCGACCGCGACCAGCGCGTCGAGCCGCACGATGCCTTCGCCGACGACCCGGTCGCGCACGCGGATCGCGTAGGTGCGCGGATCGCGCAGCGGGTCGTCGCGCAACCGCACGCCGGGGATCACGATCCCGATCTCGGCGGCTAGCGCGCGGCGCACGTCACCGACACGGTCGAGCAGCGCCTCCGCGTTCGGCGCGGCAAGCAGCGGGTAGAGGTCCGCGCCGACCTCGATCGCCAACGCATCGACGCCGACTAAGCCGAACGCGGTCTCGGGACGGCGGATCGCCTCGCGGCGCCGCCGCTGGCGCTCGGCGCTCGCCTCACCGGCGACGCGGCGCTGGCTGCGGTCGGCGAGCGCGGCGCCGCCGAGCGCGACGATCCCCAGCGTCGCGAAGAGCGCGCCCGGGAAGGCGGGGACGAACGCCAGCGCGAGGACGAGAACCGCCGCAACCCGCAGCACGTCAGGCCGGGCGAGCAGTTGCGCCGCGAGATCGACGCCCAGCGCGCCGTCGCCGGCGACGCGAGTCACCATCAGGCCCATCGCCGTCGAGATCAAGAACGCCGGCAGCGTGGTGAGCAGCGCGTTGCCGATCGAGAGGATCGCGAAGGTCTGGATCGCGTCGAGCGGCGGCATCCCGTGATAGACGGCGCCGACTACGACGCCGCCGAGCAAGTTGAGGACGACGATGACCAGCGCTGCGATCGCGTCGCCCTTGACGAACTTCCCGGCCCCGTCCATCGCGGCGTAGAAATCGGCCTCGCGCTGGACCCGCGCGCGCTTACGCCGCGCGCCCTCGGCGTCGAGTACGCCGGCGTGCAGGTCGGCGTCGATCGCCATTTGCTTGCCGGGCATCGCGTCGAGCGTGAAGCGCGCGCAGACCTCGGCGACCCGCTGCGCGCCGCTGGCGATCACCACGAACTGGATCGTCACCAGGATCGCGAAGACGATCAGCCCGACGACGACGTTCCCGCTCACCACGAACGCCCCGAAGGCCGGGATGAGCGCGCCGACGCCGCCCGCTTCGTGCCCGTGGGTGAGGATCAGCCGCGTCGCGCTGACGTCGAGCGAGAGCCGGAAGAGCGTCGCGAGCAATAGCGACGGCGCGAAGGCCGAGAACTCCAACGGCTCTTCGACCCGCAGGCTGATCAACAGGACGAGCGCCGAGCCGAAGACGTTGAGCGCGAGCAACGCGTCGAGCAGCGGCGGCGGGAGCGGGACGACCAGGATCGCGACGACGCACAGGACCGCCAACGCGAAGGCGGTCGTCAACCGCCCGTTCATGCCAGCAGACCCTCGCGGGCCAGCGTGGCGACGATCTGCGCGACGGCGACGTACGTTTCCGGTGGGATCGGCCGGCCGTTCTCGCCACCGGCGTAGAGCAGACGCGCCAGCGCGACGTCTTCGATCAGCGGGATGCCGTGCTCGCGCGCCAGCGCCCGCACGCGCTGCGCGAGGTCGTCGAGCGCGCGTACGAGGATCTCAGGGACCGGGACGGCCGGCGGCGCGTAGCGCAGGGCGACCGCGACGTGGCTCGGGTTGACGACGACGAACGAGGCCTCGGCGACGCGCGAGAGGCTGCCGCGGACGAGCGAGCGGTGCGCGCTCTTGCGGCGCGCGCGGGCGTGCGGATCGCCTTCGTTCTCCTTCGCGTCGCGGCGCGCTTCTTCGCCCGACATCCGCAGGCTGGTGCGCCAGCGCCGTCGGACGAGCGCGTAGTCGACCAGCGCGAACGCTGCACCGACCGCCAACGTCGCGCCGCAGGCGTGCAGCACGGCGCCACCGACCAGCGCCGCGGCGGCGCCGGGCGAGGCGAGCGTCGTCGCGGTCGCGAGCACTTCGCGCACCAGCGGGACCAACGCCGCCAGCGCGAGCACGAGCGCCGCGACCGCGCGGGCGGCCGCAACGGCCGCTTCCGGCCCGACCATCCGCTTGAGACCCGCCCACGGCGAGAGACGCTTGGGGTCGAGATGGACCGCCGTGACGTGCAGACCGCCGCCCTGCGCCAGCGCGAGCGCGCTCCCGCCGATGGCGGCGGCGAGCGCGGGCGCGAGTGCTGCGAGCGCGACACCGGCCAGCGCCGGCGGGACGCCGCCGGCCAACGGCCGCACCGCGACCGCCGTGAACACGGCTACGATCGCAGCGGCGGCGAACGGCACGGCGCCCGTCGCCGCGAGCAATGCGGCAGCGAACGCGACGACGGTGCCGAGCTCGTACGAGCGGGCGACGTTTCCCTCGCGCTTCGCGCGCGCGATGCGCGAGGGCGTCGCAGCGTGCTGGCGCTCTTCGCTCACGGCGTCGCGCTCCAGGGCAGGATGAGCCACGGCCGCGCGCCGAGCGGCGCGACCAGCGGCAGCATCACGATCGCGACCAGCAGCGCGGCGCCGAAGACGACCGGGAACGCCAAGGTGAAGCTCGCCAGCCGGGGGACGATACGCGTCACCGCCGCCAGCGCGAGCTGCAAGGTCGCCGCAATCGCGATCGCCGGCGCCGCGATCGCAAAGGCAGCGCGTAGCGTCGTCGCCGGCAGCGCCAGCGCGTACCGCAACCAAGCTTCCGGCGCGACGAACGCCGCCGCGGGGACGTGTGCGAAGGAGCCGGCGAACGCTTCGACGACCGGGACCCAGCCGTCGAGCAACACGAAGGCGGCGAGGAAACCGTAGGACCACAGCCGCCCGAAGGCTTGCGAGCTGGTCACGTTCGCGCCCGGGACGCTGCCACGCACGCCGATGTAGTCGTCGATCGTCCGCCCGGCGAAGTATGCGGCGTCGTAGAGCAGCGAGGCGCCGAAACCGATCGCCGCGCCGAGCGCGACGTCGCCGACGATCGCCAGCGAGAAGCGCGCCAGGTCGAGCGCCCCAACCGATGCGACGTGCGGCGCGACGGCGAACGCTAGCGCGAGCGCCATCCCGACACGGACCATCGGCGGCACCGACGGATGCGAGAACGCCGGCGCACGCGCGATCAGCCCCGCGGCCCGGGCGAACACCAGCAGCGCGGTCTGCGTCATCCGCCGGCGAGCAGCGGCATCCGGGCCACGACCTCGGTGAAGAGCTGCGCGCACAGCCCGAGCCCGAAGCGCCCGAACAGCGCCAGCATCGTGCCGACGGCGACGACCTTCGGGAGCAGCGTCAGCGTCTGCTCCTGTACCTGCGTCGCCGCCTGCAGCACGGCCACGCTCGCACCCACCAGCGTCGCCGTCACGAGCACCGGCAGCACCAGCATCGCCGTGACGATCAGCGCATCACGCAGCAGCGCGTCGAACGCCTCCATACCCCACGAGCCTGCGCGCCCGCGATGAAGGTTCGGTGTCCGAAGTGTTACGGCACCGTGAGCGTGCCCCGGCTATGCCCCTTTCGCCAAGAGCGCGTCGAGCGCGGCGTAGCTCTGATTGAGGCCATGTTCCATGCCGCTCTTCAACATGCCGTCGCGATCCTCGGTCGTGTGGAACAAGCTCACCGAGACGAGCCTCGTCCGGCCGTCGCCGAGATCCTCGAAGGTCGTCGTCGAGACCAACACGTGGCCGGGCATCCCGTCCCATTCGAAGGTTTGCACGAGGCGCTCCGGCGGCTTGACCTCGCTGTAGCGTCCCTCGAATCCCTGTGCACCACTCGGCGTATGCTCCACGTAGCGCCAGTGGCCGCCGCGCTCGACCTCCATGCGCACGATGTCGAGTCGGTTGCCGCGGCCCCACCACTGCGCGACCAGGGCGGGATCGGTGTAGGCCTGCCAGACGCGCTCGCGCGAGGCGTCGAAAATACGCTCGACGCGGATCTCGCGCTCGCTGGGCGTCGTCAGGCGTGAGATACCCGCGGAATCCTTGAGGTCGCTCATGACGTCTTTCCTTTCGTCCGCTCGAGGAAGTCGCCGAGCCGGTCGAGGCGAGCTTCCAGCAGCTCTTGGTAGCGCGCGATCCAGGTCGTCTCGTGCTCGAGGCGACGCGGCCCCAGCATGCACTGGCGCACCCGTCCGACCTTGCGCGTCTTCACCAGCCCGACGTCCTCGAGGATCTGCACGTGTTTCTTGATCCCGGTGACCGTCATATCGAAATGCTCCGCCAGGTCGCTGACCGAGGCGTCACGGCGGCCGAGATATTCGAGCACGCCTCGGCGCGTCTGATCCGACAGGGCCGCGAAGCCGGCGTCGAGTTTCGAATACTGAACCATCTGGTTCAGTATATATTCAGGCCGCCCAGCGTGTCAAGGGTTACCAGGCCCGGCGTGCGGCGAGGACGGCGGAGACGACGGCGCGCGTCGCGGGCGAGCGGTTGAGGGTGTAGAAGTGCGCGCCGACCGCACCGCGGGCGAGCAAGTCGGCGACTTGGAGCGTCGCGTAGGCGACGCCGAGGTCGATCACCGCTTGCGGGTCGTCGCGGCGCGCCTCGAGCTCGGTCCGCAGGCTGGGCGGGATCGTCGCACCGCACAACTTGGTGAAGCGGTCGATCTGATCGTAGTTGGTGATCGGCATGATGCCGGGCAGGATCGGGACGCGAATCCCCCACTGCCGCACACGCTCGACGAACTCGAAGAAGCGCGCGTTGTCGAAGAACAGCTGCGTCACCAGGAACTCCGCGCCGGCCCGGACCTTCGTCGAGAGCGCGGCAAGATCGGCGTCGAGACTGGCGGCCTCCGGATGTTTCTCCGGATAGCACGCGCCGCCGACGCACAACCCGAACTCCGATTTCACCAACGCCGCGAGATCGCCGCTGTTCTGCAGGCCGCCGGCCGTGGGGACGAAGGCACCGCTGCCGCGCGGCGGATCGCCGCGCAAGGCGAGCACGTTTTCGATCCCCGCCCGGCGCAGGTCGCCCAGGACGGCGCGCAGCTCCTCGACCGTCGCGCCGACGCAGGTCAGGTGTGCCATCACGTCCAGCCGGGCGTCGGCCCGCAGCCGCTTCGCCAGGTCGACCGTCCGGGCGCGGGTCGACCCCCCGGCGCCGTAGGTGATCGAGACGAAGCCGGGGTCGAGCGGCCGCAGCGTCTCGATCGTCGCGAACAGCGCCGCCTCCGCCGCGTCGTCCCGCGGCGGAAAGAACTCGAACGAGAAGAACGGCCGCCGGGTCCCCAGCTTGTCGGCGATGCGCACGCCCGCCCTTTTGTACGCCCCGCCGCCCCTCCCTGGCGACCTTCTGTCCAGGCGAACAGCTATCGAGGTCTTTGGACACCCCTGCTCCAGCCTTACTTCAAAGAAGGACTGGCGAGATTGTGCGAGCAAAGCTACCCAGGCAAGCGTCGGGTGTTCTTGCCCTCACTCTTGGGTGTGAGAAGAAGTCCAGCTCGTGTTGTCTTCCGCATCTGAACAGGCGGCCGTTCGGAGCCTGCTTGTATCTGGGATGTTGGCCTGCGCTTCTTTCGGCTTGACCGCGTGTGGTGGTAGCCAGGGAGCCATTACCGTTCCAACCACACAAAATCCATCCAGAACGACTTCTTGCGAGCTGCCGCAGTCGGCACAGCGAGGAGCCGCAACGAATCGGCGCGCCGCTCAAGATGACTGCATCGGCGACGGCGCTTCCGACACCGGTGACTTCTACGATCCAGAGATGTCGCTGGGCGTCGATGGAGACCCCGAAGTCGGTATGGGCAGCGTTCAGGCTAGTGCACCGCCTCCTGGTTCCACCCAGAATCCCGACGGATCGTGGACCGATCCCAACGGCAACAATTGGACCTGCAACAATGGAGTATGCCTCGAGCACATCGGCGGCACTTCGACGTCGGCGCCGGCTCCAGTCATCTTCATCTATGGGCTGCCCGTCGGCATGACGTTGGGTGGCGGCGGTACCGGGCTAGCTATACTGCCAGCTACACCCGGTCAGACGTGCGTGTATGGTGCCGGCATTCCGTCGACAGGGCTCGGAGCAGATATCCCGCCGCCGGCGGGAGATACCGCGGATACGGATATCATCAATATCTACGCCTTGTATGAACCGGCAACGGGTTCAGTAAATCCGGCGGCTCCCGGCGGATGGGTCTTTGGCAACGCGGAGGCTATCGTCGGCTACCTGTATGTCACCGTCAGCGGCCAGTACTTCTTCCAATCGAACGGCGTCGATCCCAACCTCATCACAAATATTCTCGCATCTCTCCCCGGTGGCTCTGCCCTCAATGCCGCCTCCAACGGAGCGTATGTCGGTCCGCTAAGCTCGACGCAGGTAAATACGTTCTTCAAGCTTTATCCAATCAGGGGCAACCAATCGACAAGCGGAAAGGGCTCTTTGCCATGCTTCACGACGCCGCTGCCCAAGTCACAATGGACGTAAGACGAGGGCTGCTGGCCATCGTCCTCGTTACGACGATGGCCGTTGGACCTGGCACCGAGCGCTACCGCCGTCCCGTCCCCGGCGCACTTTGCCTCAACTCGCCCGCTGGGTTGCAAAACAACCTCCCACTGTCAGGGGGAGGGACCTATCAAACCGACATCGTCGATATCGTTGGGTTTGCAAGTCCCGGCGAACACCGCGTGTCTGGTTGGATCTTCACGAATCGGATCGGGCAGCTCTTCTTCAGCGTGCGTAAGAACGCATACCACTCTGCTGCCCAAGCGTTGACGCTCGCGGATGCGTTTGAAGCCGCCGCTACCGCCCGAGAGCCCTACTCGACAGGGTTCACTCAGATTGACCCAAGAGAAGCCGCTGGCCTAATTAGTAGGCTAACTCAACGGGCACGCGTCTTTCGCTGCTTTCAGCATCCGTTGCGCTGATCCGTGCGACGAGCCACGCCGTCTCAGCCGAGACGGCGTGGCTTCCTCCTGGATAGCAGGGGCCGACCCGGCCCGCGTCGCCCTTCGCCTGCGCGGGGCGGACCGCGCGCGCTCGGTTAGGAACGTGTAAACAGACCGCCTGCCTATAGGATTGAGCAGCCGGTACGGCCCATCCCACTTTCGTGGGGACGCCCGCCGACCCGGACTACGCCCGTTGGCTCGAGCGCAACGCCACCGCGTCCCTGTTCATCTACTCGGGACTCATTGCGGTGCTGCTGCCGCTGTTCCATTTCGTCTTGCGGGATCTCCCCGGCGTCCCACCGGGTTCGGACTCGCTGGCTCTGCGCTGTGTCAGCGCCGGGTTCTCGCTCCTGGTAGCCGGTACGCTCCTCGCCTTCGAGCGATTGCGGCGCTACGCGGTCACTTTGCAGACGCTCAACGGGATGATGGCGGTGCTGGTCATCGCCATCTTGGTCGTCAACAGCGGCAATCACTACGCCTACGTCGCCTCAGCGCTGATCGTGCTCATCGGCGCACAGCAGGCCTTCTTGCGCACGATCGATCTCGCGCTGGTCTTCGCCTTCGCATTCGCCGTGCAGGTGGTCTACTCGGCCGTGCACGGCATCTTCTGGGATGCGATGAACCTCGCGACGCTCGGCATCTTCGGCGCCGGCTACGTCGTGGCGTTCATACCGGCTGCGTTGCGCATCCGGATGCAGCAGCGCGAGATTCGCAGCCGCCTCGAGGCCCACCGCGTGAAGCGTCAACTGCAGACAGTCCAAGATGCGCTCGTGCATCTAGCGCATTACGACGCACTGACCGACCTGCCGAATCGTGCCACGCTGGCGCGAGGTCTCGCCGAGGCGATCGATACGGCGGCGCGCCAGGGTTCACACGTTGCCGTGATCTTCCTCGATCTCGACCGGTTCAAGGACATCAACGACACGCTCGGGCACGACGTGGGCGACCGGCTGCTGCAAGAGATCGGCGGCCGATTCCTCGCCGTGCTCCCGGCGGGTGCGATGTTAGCGCGCTGGGGAGGCGACGAGTTCGTCGCCGTGGTTCCGGCCATGCGTGAACCGGAACTCGCTGCACAGTTCGCCCAGCGACTCATCACCTCGGTCGGCGATGCGGTCGACGTCGACGGTCTGGATCTGCTCGTGACGGTCAGCGCCGGGATTGCCGTCTACCCGACCGACGGCGACGAACCGGGCGTCCTGATTCGCAACGCCGATACGGCGATGTACGAAGCCAAGCGCGAGCTGCACGGCCGCTACGAATTCTTCACAAACGCCCTGCACACGGCGGCGGAACAGCGCCATCACCTTCCGAACGAGCTTCGCAAGGCGATCGAAGACGATCGCTTCGTGCTGCACTACCAGCCCGTGGTCGACGCGCAGACCCGTGCGCTGGTGGGCGCCGAGGCGCTGGTGCGTTGGGCCACCGAGGACGGCCGGCTACGCCTGCCCGGCGAGTTCATCGTGGCCGCCGAAGAGAGCGGCATCATCGTGCCGCTCGGCACGTGGGTTCTGCGCGCCGCCTGCGAACAACTCGTCGCGTGGCAAGCACGCGGAATCGAGCTCGTCGTCGCGGTCAACGTTTCGCCGCGACAGTTCGTGCAGGGCGGCTTCACCGAGGTGGTGGAGCGTGTGCTGCGCGAGACCGGCGCCGACCCGGCGCGACTCCAGATCGAGATCACCGAGGCCGCGATCATGAGCGACGTCACCGCGGCCCTCGAGGCGCTACGCGCGATCCGTGCCACGGGGATCCGGGTCGCCATCGACGACTTCGGGACCGGCTACAGCAGCTTCGCCTACCTCAAGCGCTTCGACGTCGACGTGCTCAAGATGGACCGCATGTTCGTGCGCGACATCGAGGGCGAGCGCGGACTGGCGATCGCGCGCTCGATCGTCACCGTCGCGCATACCTTAGACCTGAGCGTTACCGCCGAAGGGGTCGAGACGGCCGCCCAAGGCCGCGTCCTCTCCTTCCTCGGTTGCGACCATCTGCAGGGCTTCCACCTGGGCCGCCCGGTCTCGGTACACGAGTTCGAATCTGCGCTGGCCGCAAGGGCGAGCGAACTGGTCTCATAGGTAGCGTTCCCGAGTCAGCGGAAGCCGGCCTCAAGGCGCCAATCTATAATCACCCTCGACACGGGCTCGAATCTTCGCTGTACCGATCTTGGTGTTCGCGACCAATACATCAACGACATCGCCCGTTCGTAGATCATCCTTTAAAATGAGCAAGCAAAGGTCCGTAGTTGACGATGGCTCAATCTTTCGCGTTCCGACGACTGCGTATCCCGAATAAATTGCCCCCTGATATCGGAAATTAACTCCGATCCGGCCGTCGACGTCGGGCCGAGGCCCGAGCTCCCGTGCTTCTGGAAGCAGCGTCAGAGCAGCATCGTAGTAATACACATGAAAGCCCTTTGACGTTTTTTGTCAGCCTTTACGGTCGCTCGTCCGGGTTCTTGACGTTCTCACTCTGGATGCGCTCGACGTCAAGAGCTTCAGAGCGTGTCGGTTGATGGGCGATGGAGTCACTTTCGTTACGCCGTTGAACGATCACCGCCCGGCGGCCAGTGACGGACCCGCCCGTGAAGTGATTCGTGGTGAAGAAGTTTTCGGGACGTGCCTCACCAGCTCCGAGCGGAGGGATCTGATCCTCCTCCGCGAGCCTTGCTCGACTGGAAGTCGGCATCTCGTCTAGCGGAAGCTTTGGACGACGCCGGTGCAGACCAGTGCCCAGCCGTCGACCATCACGAAGAGCAGTAGCTTGCACGGCAGTGCGATCACCGGCGGCGACAACATGACCATGCCGAGGCCCATCAAGATTGCGGCGACGGCCAGGTCGATCGCGACGAAGGGGAGATAGAGCGCGACGCCGATCGCGAAGGCCGAGCGCAGCTCGCCGACCACGAAGGCCGGGATCAGCACCGTCAGCGGCGCCGTCCGGCCCGGCGCGTCCGGCGGCAGGCGCGCCAGCCGCGCGAAGACGGCTAGGTCGCGCGCCTTCGTCTGACGCAGCATAAAGGCGCGCAGCGGCGCTGCGGCGCGATCGAGGAAGGCCGACTGCGAGAGGCGTCCCGCCGCGTACGGCCGGATCGCGTCGCGCTCGATCGCGGTGAACGTCGGCGTCATGATGACGCAGGTCAACACCAGCGCCAGGCCGGTGAGCACGGTGTTGGGCGGTAGCGTCGCTGCGCCGAGTGCCGAACGCACGATCCCGAGCACGACGACGATCCGCACGAACGAGGTCGAGAGCACCAACACGAACGGCGCGACCGAGAGCAGCGTCAGCGCCGCGAGCACGTCGAGCGGGAGCGCGGTGTGTCCGTGTCCGTGCCCAGGCTGCGCGATCTGCAAGACGGCATCCATACGCCGATCGTGCGCACGCGCGTTTTCCGCCGCGTGTCGGCGAGGTTACCGCGCGATGACCGTCGGCCGACGCAAGAGGCGACCGATGAACCCACCGAGGAGTCCAGCCACCGCGGAAGAGACCGTTCCGAAGAGCAGAATCTGAGCCGGCACATCGGTCAGGGCGACCGAAACGGCGATGCCGACGAATGCGCACAGTCCACCGACGACGGTCCCGCCGACGAGATCGTTCCGGAGGGCTCCACGAGCGAGCCATGCGTACACCGCGCCGGCGATCAGTGAGAGCGCTATGCCGCCGACCGCAAAGACGTTGTCCTTGATCACTGGAACGAAATGCCCCGCGACCACCATACAGAGTTGGAGAACCAGGCCAAAAGAAAACGCAGTCCAAAACGGTCTGCTGCTCACGGTGTTGCCCGTTTCACGAATACGTTCCGCGAACAGCATACTACCGCGAGCGGTCCCCCCTCAAGGAGCGCGCGGTCCCGTCGTAGGGACGAGGGTTACCGCTTCTCGATGTCGGCCGCTGAGAAATTCCGCGCAATCCAGTCGATGCCGGGTCGGCCGGGCAGGTAGACGTACGCGCTACCGCGCGTCGTCGTCAGCGGCGCGAAGATGCTGCAACTCACCTTTGCCGGCGCGTTCGGCGGCGCTTTGAAGCGAAAGGTGAAGGGGCCGTCCGGCGGAGTCGGCGGCAGATTGTGGCCGAGCACTGGATCCGGATCAAGCGCGGGCGTTCCGCCCCGGTTCTGGACCCAGTCAGCCATGACCAACTCGAAGCCTTGCTGCAAACTCGCCGAGATGAAATACCCAAGCAGACCACGTTCGTTTTCATCGGGTGAACCTGGAACGTATGGGCTTTGGTAGGGGAACGCGCGCCGTATGATCCGGTGCACGTTCACCGGCAACGCGCCGGCGAAGATCCCGTCGCGCGGATTCGCGCGGCGCAGGTGCGCATCGTACGGACAGACGACGCCCTTGTCCAGCGTAGGATCACCGGCTGCCGGCGCGTCCATGTAGCCAAAGTCGTTGAGCAGAAGAGTAGGCAGCTGTGCGGGGATCGTCGTCATCCCGACCGTGATCGGCGAGAGCATGAGCGGGTTTCCGTTCGGCCATCGGCCGATGAACAGCGCCTTCAATGCGGCCTTCGCCACATCGGGGTCCTGGATCGCGTACGCCGTCGCAACCGTCGCGTAGTTCTGCTCGACGATCTTGTCGAATTGATCGACGTCCTGATTCAGCATGCGCAGCGCGGCGAAGCTGCCGCATGCAAACATCGCGTTCGGATTCGGGATCGGCATCGTACGGTAATATCCGTTATTCGGATCCTCGGACTGGCCCAAGACGAACGCACCGGGATCGACCGGCAGTTGGCCGCCGTCGGGCGGCTCGTGGGATGGGTTGTCCGGCATGAGGGTCGGCTGCGCGATGCCGTCGTGATATCCGAAATAAACGTTGCTGTTGCCGAGGACGTCCTGCGACTGCACGACGGTCACTTCGGTACATGCCGCGCCATACGCGTGGCGAAGCTCGTCCAAGCACGCCTGGACGAAGTCGTACGACTGCCCGAAGATCGAGAGCACGACGTGCCCCGTTCGGTCGTTGAAGATCCAGTTCGCGGGATCGCTTCGACCGAGGTCACCGACTTTGCCGGCGGACGTCGGAGACCACGAACCGCGCACGAAGGGTTCGAAGTCGGAGAGCAGCTCGCCCGTCCTCGAGTCGCTGAACGTACCGCTCGGAACGCCGAGCGCCGTCAAGCCGGCGTAGGTGAACCCGACGTTCACGCACGTCAGCGGAATGCGGGCGGTCCAGGTCGAGGCGAATTGGATCTGCGGCAGGCCCGACGTCTCGTCGATCAACCGGCCGACGAAGGCGCGCGCGGCGCCCGCATCGGTCACGGTGAGGATCGCATATGCGGCGAACGGAAAGCGCCGCCCGTACGACCGCATGACCAGGCCCTGGATGTTTGCGCGCGTATCGGGAGGGAGCCAGAAGGTCCGTCCGGACACCGCGCTCGGCGCGAGCTGCGCGAGACGTTGCGCCGATGCGCTGCTAGGCATTCTGGATTTGCACGACAGTATAGGTGTAGGCTTGGAAGAATTGGCTCACCGTTCCGCCCCACTTGTTCGTGCCAACCGGGCCGCCCGGCGTCGGCGGATACGTGACCCCGTTGTTCAGATCGAGCGACGCGATGAAGGCGACGGCCTGGTCCAAGTGCTCCAGCACCGGTACGCACGCCGCTCCGCCCACGATCGACGAGAAGATCTTGTCGAACGTGGCGGGACTCCCTCTGAGCAAGTTCTTGATGTACGTCGGAAAGTCGAGATCGTACACGGTGTTGACGAGGATGCCGGGCAGTTGCGGCAGCGTGGTCACCCAGACGTAGTGGAGAATGTTCGTCTCCGGACCGCTGGGCGAAAACGCCTGGTGGAGTTGCGCGGCGAGCGGATGGGGCTGCGACCCCTGCGCTGCGGCAGACGTGGGACCGGCGATCGGCTGAATCAGGATCGCAAGTGGACTGGCCATAGAACACCCCTTCTTTGGAACGGCGGCAGC
>Ga0302324_100018171_pt1 | contig 13886 bp, 9 predicted proteins | sample Palsa_T0_1_FD_201949 | JGI IMG/M metagenome (GOLD analysis project Ga0302324, IMG submission 201949) | Peat permafrost microbial communities from Stordalen Mire near Abisko, Sweden - Palsa_T0_1 | ecosystem: Environmental > Terrestrial > Soil > Palsa > Peat permafrost | place: Sweden: Abisko... | reverse complement strand
CAGCAGTTTATGAATATAAGCTTGGTGGCTTACGTCGAAGACAAACCGGTCGGAAGGAGTGTTGAAGACGTAGTGCATGGCCAGCGTCAGCTCCACGACGCCGAGGTTCGGCCCCAGGTGGCCGCCGGTCTTCGACAGTACGAGAATCAGCTGCTCGCGTATCTCCTGCGCCAGTGCCTCCAGTTCGGGCACGGTGAAACTCTTGATGTCCGCGGGCGTGTGAATCGTATCGAGTAATTTCCCCATTGGTTTCTCGTGTACTCTCTTCCGCATCGCTCCATCAAAAAAGACCCCAAGTGGGGCCTGCTGCTGGCGCGGTTGAACTGCTATCAATCACTTAGTATACCAATGTTGACCCGGGCACCCGGATTATCTTTACGGCAGGGCATCCATGGTTTCAACGGCCGGTATCTCCGCGCCAAATTCGCCTTCCCAGCGGGCGATGACCACCGACGCCAGGCAATTGCCCACCACGTTCACGCTGGTACGCGCCATATCCATCAGCGCATCGATTCCAAGGATCACAAAGATCGGCTCCTCGGGCAAGTGAAACATGGCTGCCGTCGCCAGCAGCACGATCAACGTGGCGCGGGGCACGCCGGCAACGCCTTTGCTGGTGAGCATGAGGGTGCCTACCATGAACAGCTGCTGCTGCCAGTTCATGGTCACACCGGCAGCCTGGGCCACGAACACCGACGCCAGGGCAAGGTAGAGGGTCGACCCATCCAGATTAAAGCTGTAGCCCGCCGGGATGACAAAGGCAACAATTCGGCGCGGCACCCCCAGCGCTTCCATGGCTTCCATGGCGCGGGGCAAGGCGGCTTCTGAAGTGCTGGTGGCGAAGGCAATCGTTGCCGGTTCGGCGACGGCGCGCAGGAATCTGCGAATGGGTACACCCGCGAGCAGCGCGGCGGGAAGCAAGCCAACCAACCCGAATGCTACCAGTCCTGCATAGAGGGTCAGGAGCAAGCGGCCGAGGTGGAACAGCACACCCGGTCCCATTTGCCCCACCGTGTAGGCCATTGCTGCGCCCACTCCAACCGGAGCGTAATACATCACGATATTGGTGAAGGCGAACATGGTTTCGGTCAGCGATTCGATCACCCGCAACAGGGGCGCTCGATTTTGCATGCTGAGCCGCCCCATGGCCAGGCCAAACAGAATGGCAAACACGGCGACCTGCAGGATCTGGTTATCGGCCACAGCCTTGGCAATATTTTCAGGGAAGGAATGCAGCAGAACTTCATCCCAACGCAACGGAGCCTGCGGCTGAGGCAAACTCGCCACTTGGTGCGGTTGGACCGATAGCCCCACCCCCGCGCGGCTGATATTTATGGCCGCCAAACCGACGAACATAGCGACGGTGGTGAGGACCTCGAAGTATACCAGCGCTTTCAGCCCCATTCTCCCCACGCTGCGCATCTGTCCGTGGGCGGCGATGCCGGTGATTAAGGTGCCCAAAATCAACGGTGCGACGATGGTCTTGATCAGGCGCAGGAAAATGTCGCTGAATACCCGCAGGCTGACGGCAAAAGCGGGCGCGTCGGCGCCTAACTCAGCGCCCGCGATCATGGCCCAGAAGATCCAGGCCATCAACGAACGCCGCCGCCACGCTGCACCCGCCAACAGCACCAGGGCAACGAGCCGCAGGGGCGAGCCGTGGGCCAAGAGTCCGGCGCAATAGACCGCAATCCCGCCTATTGCCACCCCATGCTTGCGCAGAAAAATCAAAGACCACCCCCGTCCTTGTTGTAGCTGTGAAACCCCGGCTGTTACCGCTGGTCGTTACTTTAAAGGGGACAGAAAAGCCATGCCGGACTTCAGTAACCTTAAGTCTGCAACTTCGGACCGTGGCTGCCGTTTTCTCCTATGCGGGAAGGGCGAATCTCAGGTTAGGATGAACCCAGTCTCAGTCGCTACCCCCCACGCGATTACGTTTTTACTTTTTTTGTGGCATTCTACCTGCCCCCGGTAACTGGTCGATCTGAAGCCAACGATGCTGAGAACCCCGATGCTTTCCACTTCCACAACCGTGCAGCACGATGAGAGCGAGCGTCTCAAGTCTTTACTTCACTATGAGATTCTCGATACGCTTCCGGACCCTGCATTCGACGAGATCGCGCGCCTGGCGGCTTCGGTCTGTAATGCCCCCTTCGCATTTATTGGTTTTCTTGACTGGTCGCGGGTCTGGTTCAAATCTACCGTCGGCTTCGCCGGCCGGCAAATCCGCCGCAACGGGTCGCCCTGCCAGTTTCTGCTGCTCGAGGGCAAGCCGCTACTCATCAGCGATGCCTTGACCGATCACCGGTTTGCCGCGTCGGGCATCGTGCTGGCCGACGAGATCAAGTGCCGCTCCTACGCAGCCGCTCCGTTATTCTCTGCCGCGGGGACAATTCTGGGTACGATCGCGGTTTGCTCCCGTGAGGCCAACGCCTTTTCCCGCGTTGACCTGGAAATGCTTCAGGTTCTCGGCCGGCAGATCGTAACTCGCCTGGAGCTTTACGCAACCGGCCAGGTGCAGGAAAATGTTCTTCGCTTGCGTCAGCGTTCCGAGCAGGCGCTCACCGTGGAGCGAAACTTTGTCGCCGCGGTGCTCAACACCATCAGCGCGCTGGTGTTGGTATTCGACACCGCCGGCCGCATCGTCCGCTTCAATCGCGCCTGTGAAACGATCTCCGGTTACAGCTTCGGCGACTTGGCCGGCCGCTCCTTTCCTGAAGAGCTGTTCCCGCCCGGAGAACGCGAGACCGCTATCCGCATCTTTGAGCGGGTGCGCGCCGGCAACGCGACCGAGTCCTACGAGATTAACTGGCGAACCAGGTCGGAACGCATGCGGCGCATTGCGTGGACCGCGACCTCGCTGACCAATGCGCAAGACGAAGTGAGCTTTGTAATCATGACCGGCGCCGACGTGACCGAACAACGGGCGGCGGAAACCGCTCTGCGCACCAGTGAAGAACGATATCGTCAGCTGGTCGAGAGCAGCCTGGGTTTCATTTGCGCCCACGATCTGAACGGCTCGCTGCTCTCCATCAACTCGCATGCAGCCGGCACGCTTGGGTATAAACCCGAGGAATTAATCGGCACTCCGTTGCGCAATTACGTGGACCCCGAGCATCTGGCCGCGTACGACGCCTACTTTGCAGCGCTCGAGCAAGAGCCGGGTGAGGATCACCAGGGACGCTTTTACCTGCGGGGCAAGACGGGACAGTTGTGCATCGTCGAGTATCGCAACAAGCTGCTGCAATTGCCGGGCACGGACCCCTTTGTGCTCAGCCACGGCATCGACATTACCGAGCAAACCCAGTCTGAAGAGGAGCTCAATGCCCTGACCCGGCAGCATCAGTCGATCCTGGACTCGGTCGGCGACGGTATCTTTGGCATGGATATGGAAGGCTGCCTCACCTTCATCAATCGCAGCGGAGCGAACCTGCTGGATTACTCTCCGCAGGATCTGCTGGGACAGGATATGCATGCCCTGATCCATCATTCGCATGCGGACGGCTCACCCTACCCCAAAGAGGAGTGCCCGATCCTCGGCAGCGTGCAACGAGAAACGCCGCTGCACGTCCACGACGATGTTTTCTGGCGCAAAGATGGAAAATTTCTACCGGTGGAGTATGTTGCCTGCCCGCTGGTGGCCAACGGCCGGGTGGAGGGGGTCGTGGTTGCCTTCGCGGATGTTACTGAACGGCGGCGGCTGGACCGGATGAAGGACGAATTCATCGCCACCGTGAGCCACGAACTGCGCACGCCGCTCACTTCGCTGCGCGCCGCGCTCGGCCTGGTGGCCAGCGGAGCGCTGGAAAAGACTCCAGAGAAGATCCCGCAGATGCTGGATCTGGCCGTGGGCAACTGCGACCGCCTGGTTCGGCTGGTGAATGACATCGTCGACTTTGAGCGGATCGGCAGCGGCAATATGGCGCTGCACAAGAACGAATGGAATGCGATCGACCTGCTGCGCCGAGCCATGGATCCGGAACGATCGAGCGCTGCCCGCGCGGGCCTCACTTTTCGGATTGACGCCCAGCCGGTCGATGTATGGGTGGACGGCGATCGAATTGTGCAGGTGCTGGGAAACCTCATTCGGAATGCGATCAAATTTTCCGAGAGGGGCGGCGAGATCCGCCTTGCCGCCCGGGCGGGCAGCGAAAAGGAAGTCACCTTCGAAGTGCAGGACCATGGCGAGGGCATTCCTGCGGAGAAGCTGGACTTTATTTTTGAGCGCTTCCAGCAGGTGGATGCGTCGGATTCACGGGTACGCGGCGGTACCGGCTTAGGTTTGGCGCTATGCCGCGGCATTGTCAATGAGCACGGAGGTCGAATCTGGGCGCGAAACAATCCCGAAGGCGGCAGCACCCTCTGCTTCACCGTGGAGCGGTATGTCTCCGACGCTGACGCCGGCTTGTAACAGTCTGGGTCAAGCCGAGAGGCTTGGAACTTCTCTGGACTTCATTCTTCCGAGCCACGCAACTGGGCGATGACCGTGAAGTCTTCCAACGTGGTGGTGTCGCCTTTAATATCCCCGTTGGTGGCCAGCTCGCGCAGCAGGCGGCGCATGATCTTGCCGCTCCGGGTCTTAGGAAGAGCCTGCGTGAAACGGATGTCGTCGGGGCGCGCCAGCGAGCCAATTTCCTTGGCTACCCACTCCCGCAGCTCCTCCTTGAGTTGCGCCGATGGCTGGTGACTGCTTTCCAGCGAAACAAAGGCGGCGATGGCTTGCCCCTTTAGTTCGTGGGGACGGCCGACAACCGCAGCCTCCGCCACCTTGGGGTGGGCTACCAGCGCCGACTCCACTTCCATCGTCCCCAGCCGGTGTCCGCTGACGTTGATAACGTCGTCGACCCGTCCCATCAACCAGTAGTCCCCATCCAGATCGACCCGCGCCCCGTCCCCGCTAAAGTAGCAGCCGGGAATCTCTGACCAGTAGGTCTGGGCATACCGCTCAGGATCGTTAAAGATAGTCCGCGCCATCGACGGCCAAGGCTTGCGGATCACCAGCAATCCCCCGCTGCCCGCAGGCACAGTTTCTCCGTCACGATCGACAATGGCCGGCTCGATGCCGGGAAAGGGACGCGTGGCCGACCCCGGCTTGGTGGGAATCGCGCCCGGCAGCGGCGCCAACATGATGGCTCCGGTCTCTGTCTGCCACCAGGTGTCGACGATGGGGCAACGCCCCTTGCCGATGATCTCGCGATACCAGATCCAGGCCTCCGGATTGATGGGCTCGCCTACCGTGCCCAGCAGGCGAAGAGTGGCCAGCGAATGCTTCAAGGGATAGTGATCGCCCCACTTGATGCACGCCCGGATGGCCGTGGGCGCGGTGTAGAAAACCGTGACCTTGTGATCGTCCACGATCTTCCACATGCGATCCGGCTCAGGATAGTTCGGCGCCCCTTCATACATCACCGTAGTGACGCCGTTCTGCAGGATGCCGTAAAGGACGTAGGAGTGCCCGGTGACCCAACCGATATCGGCTGTGCACCAAAAGACGTCGTCCGGCCTGAGATCGAAGATCAGTTTGCTGGTGAGGTAGGTCTGCACCGAATACCCGCCGGTGGTGTGCACCAAGCCCTTGGGCTTACCCGTGGTCCCCGAAGTGTAGAGGATGTACAGCGGATCTTCCGAGTCCAGCGGCTCGGCCGGACACTCTGCCGTCGCTTTCGCGGCCAGATCGTGCCACCACTGATCGCGACCATGCTTCATGCTCACCGCCGAGCCGGTGCGCCGGTACACGACCACATGCTTCACCGTGGGGCAGTGGACCAAGGCCTCATCAGCGATTGGCTTCAGCCGCACTTCCTGTCCGCGGCGAAACGATCCATCCTGGGTAATGACCGCAACGCAGGACGCGTCGTTGATGCGGTCCACCAAGGCATTGGACGCGAATCCTCCGAAAATGACCGAGTGGACCGCGCCGAGCCGCGCGCAGGCGAGCAGGGCAATGGCCAGTTCCGGAGTCATGCCCATATACACCGCGACCCGGTCGCCTTGGTGTATTCCCAGGCCCTTTAGCACGTTGGCGAATTTCTGTACCTCAAGATGAAGCTCCCCATAGGTCAACTGACGAACTTCGCCCGGCTCACCTTCCCACTGAATGGCGACTTTGTTCTTCCGGTCGCTCAAAGCGTGGCGATCGACGCAGTTGTAGCAAAGGTTGATCTTGCCGCCGACGAACCACTTGGCTAAGGGAAGCTTCCAGTCCAGTACGGTGGTCCAGGGAGCAAACCAGTGGAGTTCAGCGGCAATCTCAGCCCAAAAACTTTCAGGATCCTGGATGGAGCGCCGATAAAGGGTCTCGTACTCCTCGAGAGTCTTCACGTGCGCCCGGGCGGCAAACTCCGCGGGAGGGGGAAAGACCCTGTGCTCCCGCAACATGGAACTCAGATTGGGATTGATAGTGCCGGTTTCCATTGCTTCTGCTCCGTAATACTAGTCTTGATAGCGCTGCTGATGCCACTGCCAGGCGCTGCGCACAATGTCGTCGATCTGGGTGTAATTCGGCTTCCAGCCGAGCTCGCCTTCGATTTTTGCCGAGCTGGCGATCAAAACCGCCGGATCGCCCGGCCGGGGTGGCATTTCCTCGACCGGAATGGAGTGGCCGGTCACCCGGCGAGCTGATTCCACAACTTGCCGAACGGTAAAACCTTGTCCATTCCCCAGGTTATAGATCATACGGTCGCGCTCCTCGAGCGCCTGGAAAGCCAACAAGTGGGCCTCGGCCAGGTCCTGGACGTGGATGTAGTCGCGAATACAGGTGCCGTCCGCAGTGGGATAGTCCTGGCCAAAGACCTTTATGCTCTGGCGCCGCCCTAAGGCCACGTCAAGGATAAGCGGAATCAAGTGCGACTCCGGCTCGTGGGCTTCGCCGCGGCCGGGAATGGCGCCCGCAACGTTGAAATAGCGCAGGCTGGCGTAGCGCAACCCATGGACGCGGTAAATCCAGGAAAGCATCTGTTCCACCAGCAGCTTTGACTCTCCGTAGGCATTGGTGGGAATGAGGGCGGCATCCTCGGCAATCGGCGTGCTCACCGGTTCTCCGTACACCGCGGCAGTCGAGGAGAAGACCAGCCGCCGTAAATTATTTCTCAGCATCGCCTCCAGCAGACTCAACGTCGCCATGGTGTTATTGCGGAAGTACAACTCCGGCTTTTTCATGCTCTCGCCGGCTTCGATAAGGGCGGCAAAGTGCATCACGCCAGCGAAGGAAGCCCCGGCAAATACTTCGTCAAGCCTTTTACTATCAGCCACATCGCCTTCGATTAACGTAGCCCCCGCGGGCACCATGGAAGCCCGGCTATGGCACAGGTTGTCATACACCACGACCGTGTGCCCACGATCCAGCAGGAGCTGGGTCACCGTACCCCCGATATAGCCCGCACCACCCGTGACTAGAATCTTCACGCTTTCGCCATTCCTTCTAGTACTCTGAAGCGAGAGCCAAAATGGCCCTCCTCGCTGCAGCTACCATTGTGGTACTTATGGGTCGCGCTGATTCGCTTTAACATGGCGTCCCAGTGAGGTTGGCATCGTACGATAACGATGCTGGTTTGTGGGCCGCGCTCTTCACGTTCGTGACGGCCTGCCGAAAATAGTTTTGCCAGCTCGTGCCCACAGCGGTTTTGGGAGTTTGTGCCCACAGCGGTTTTGGGATTTTGTGCTCTGCCCTCGAAGTTGAGATTTGACGCTATGGCTCTCGTCACGTTCTATCCATACACTTCTGTTTTCAAACGCTCCACCTTTGGGTTACTGCGTCTGCGCGCGATCTCGTCTATCGTGAGCATATCCGCAAGTACTTTGGTACCACGGTTTTGCAAGCTGCGGAGGTCGATAATGGCTGCAGGTTTTTCGGCAGGGCCCGGGAACCGAATCATTTGTCCCGGGTGTGCGTCTGTTTGAATGTTCGAGTTGTTCAGCTGCTTATTTAAAACCCCGATGGCTCGCACATCACCTTACGACTAGAGAGAATTAGGGAACTTCAATTATGCCGAAAGATCTTCAGAATCGCGATAACTTCGGGAACTTCGGACTCCTTCCCGAACCTGAGGGACGCTGGGGCTCCTTCGGGATCAGCATGGTGGGCAACGTTCTCATTGCCTCGCTGCTGATCCTGCTGACCGCGGCGGTACATAAGGTGGAGAAGCAGAAGTACAACCAGACCCTCATTTTTCCCCAGGAAGTACCCCCACCACCGCCGCCCAAGATCCAGCCGCCCAAAGTCAAGGTGTTCGCGCCGCCGCAGCCCCAGGTAGTGAAGCTGGATCCGCCCAAGATAATCATGCCCAAGATCCAGCCGCCGCCGGAGCTGCCCAAGCCGGTGAAACTCGAACAGGATCAACCCAAGCTGCCGCCGGCGCCGCCCAAGGCGGTTGCGCCCGCGCCGCAGCCTAAGGTTGGCCTGTTCGCCAGCCCGAAACCGACCGAAGTGGCCAACAACCAGGTAAAGCCGGACGTCAAAGCAGGCGGATTCGGTGATCCCACTGGGGCCAAGCCCAACTCTAACTCCAGCAAATCGGCCTTGGTGGCGGTGGGAGCGTTCAACGACGCCCCGGGCGCAGCGACCGGAGCTGGCGCGGCGCGCAAAGGCGCGGTTTCCGGCACCTCCTTCGGAGCTGGAGTGGCGAATGGTGTCCCTGGCGGCCATGACATGGGTAAGGTGGCTTCTGCCGGCTTCGCCAACGGCGTGGTCGGGGGTACAGGCAAGCCTGGCGGCACGGTATCGAGCGCCGGCTTCTCGAACAACATCGGCGCCGCACCTACCCAGGTCGCTATCAAGACCACCGAACCGGCATTCGTTCCGCCGGTGGTCATCTCGGAGCCGCATCCGCAGTACACGCCGGAAGCTGCTCAATTGCGCATCCAGGGTGAGGTAACTTTGCAGGTGCGCTTCCTGGCAAGTGGTCAGGTAGAGGTATTGCGCGTAGTAAACGGGCTGGGGCATGGTCTGGATGAGGCGGCAAAGCGTGTCGCCGAGCAGATCCGGTTCAAGCCTGCGGAAAAAGATGGGCATCCGGTAGATCACACGACCCTGATCCACGTGACCTTCCAGCTGGCGTAGCCGGCGATTGCCCAGGCACTACGAGTTTCAGCACCAGGAAGCTCGGTATAGTTCGAAATCGTTGAAAGTAACAGGAGCCAGGAAATGACCCTGCGTCGAGTTTGGATTACCAGTCTGCTGCTGACACTGACCGCGTCTGTAGCACAGGCCAAAACCAAGTATCAGCCCCCCCAGCCTCTGACGCCGGAACAAGCTGCACTGGTGCAGAAAGCGATTGCCGCGGAAAAGGTCACCATCAAGCAGATCCAGAAGCATTCTCCGCTGGTGCAGACCTATATCCAAAATATGCGGCCGGACCAGGCACTGTACGCGGTCCCGGAATCGGACCAGTACCTTCTGGGGCGGGTAGACTTCGGCAAATCGATCACGGACCAGTCCTACTCCGAAGCTCCGAACAGCAAGGGCCTCTTCAAGGGTTCGATGAAGTACGTCTCGGGACTCACCAAGGCGTTCAAGATGCAGTACATCTCTGCCGGTTTTATGGAGATGATGTTCCTGGATCCCATCTCCTTTGACCAGCAGCACTATGACTTCAGCTACGTCCGGCGCGATTTCCTGGGCGCCGTGCGCACCTTGGTGTTCGACGTCCACCCCAAGCCGGGAACCGGCAGCGGGCGCTTCACCGGCCGTATCTGGGTTGAGGATCAGGGCGGAAACATTGTCCGCTTCAACGGCACTTATACCGGTGGCAACCAGGACGACGACAGCTCGAGCTACTTCCACTTCGACAGCTGGCGCGAAAATCTGCAGCCCGGCTTCTGGCTTCCAGTCGGCGTGTACGTCGAAGAGACCCAGAAAAGCTCCGAGCACCCGGTATCGTTTAAAGCCCAGACCTACATCTGGGGATACAGCCTGAAGCTGCCCACCCACGAGACTGACAATGAGTCGATCAAAATTGACGACGTGCAGGACCAAAGTGAACAGAGCCAGGACCTGAGCCCGCTGCAAGCCCAGCGGGAATGGATTACGCAGGCAGAGGAGAACGTCCTCGATCGCCTGGTGCAGGCAGGGTTGCTGGCCCCGCCCAGCGACTTCGACAAGATTTTGGAACAGGTTACCAACAACATCGTCATCGGCAACAACATTCAGATGGCCGATACGGTCCACTGCCGCGTGCTGCTGACCGCCCCGCTGGAATCGCTGGCGGTAGGCAACACCATCATCCTGAGCAAGGGCTTGATCGACGTCCTGCCGTATGAGGCGGATCTGGCCGCAGTGCTTTCCTTCCAGCTGGCGCACGTCGTCCTGGGCCACCACATCGACACCCGCTACGCCTTCAACGATCGTCTTCTCTTCCCTGATGAGGCGACCTTTGAGCGCATCCACATGTCGCACTCGGACAGCGACAACGAACTGGCTGCCAAGAAGGCCGTGGATCTGCTGAGCCACTCCGTCTATGCCAACCAGCTATCCCAACCGGCCCTGTTCCTGGCGCAACTGGATGCACGGTCGAAGCAGCTCACGGCGCTTAACACGCCACGCATTGGCGATTCCCTGCTGCGCCCGACTGGGGAACCCTGGCTGAATGCGCTGATGCCCAAGGCGCCAAAGCTGGACATGAACAAGCTCGACCAAATCGCCGCCCTCCCCTTGGGCAGCCAATTGAGGATCGATGCCTGGGACGACAAGGTCATCCGCTTGAACTCCAAGCAGGTGCCGATCATGAACGCGCGGGATAAGATGCCGTTCGAGGTCACGCCGGTGTTCTTCCGCTTGACCCGCTACACGGCTCCGGTGGTGGCTGCTCCCACGCCGGCAGCAGGGGCGGCGGACAACGCGGCTCCGACGGCTCCGGCGGTCGACACGCAGCAGAGTGCGGCGCCTGCCCAAGCGGCTGCGGCACAACCCACACCACAGTAACAAGCCAAAACGGGAAGCATTTCCTGAACTCAACGCAGAAGCGCAGCGGGGTAGACTTGATCTACCCCGCTGCGCTTTTTTCGGGGATATCTTTGTGTGGTGCGCATGATTAAAAAGTACTTCCTGGCAAGCCTGGCTTCCCTTCTGCTCTCCCTTTCGTTAGTTAGTCTCCAAGCACAAACAACTCCAGCCGGCCGGGGCGGCGCCCACGTCGTAGCCGGAGGTTTCTTTTCTGAGTACATGCCGGACTACGGCCCTAACCAACTCCTCGGCATCGGCGGCTTTGTGGATTTCAACCTGCGCGGACATCTCGGCGCGGAAGGGGAGGTTCGCTTCCTCAGGTTCAACCAGACCTATGACGTGCGCGAAGATAACTACAACATCGGTCCCAGGTACCGCTGGCGGTTTCGCCGTTGGGAGCCTTATGGGAAATTGATGGTGGGCAACGGCCAGTTCAACTTCCCGTTTAGTTACGGACATGGCGGCTACCTGCTGGTCGCGCCGGGAGGAGGGCTGGATATCCACTTCCACCGCTTCACGGTGCGCGCGGTGGACTATGAATACCAGCATTGGTTCAATTTCCAGAACAGTTCGCTGAGCCCGAACGGCTTTAGTTCGGGGATCGGGTACCGCTTTTTTTGATCGGAAACGGAAACCGCACTAGGTTGGATCTGTAACCCCACTCAAGCCAAAAGCGGGCTTGAATGGGCCACCCTTCTTCCGCTACTACCGTCGGGGTGGCCCACTCAAGCCCGCTTTTGGCTTGAGTGGGGTTACAGATCCAACCTAGTGCGGTTTCTGCTGTTTGTTGCTGCTCTAGAAGTGGTAGGCGATACCGATGACCGGGTTGTAGACGTTGTAAAAGCGACCGGTTTTCTGGGGAGTCAAGCCGAAGTTCGGCGTCTTCATCAGCAGCCCGCGGTACTCCGCACGGATATCGAAGCTGGGACTGAGCTCGTACGCCACACCGCCCCCATATACGGCCCCCAGGATGGTCTGTTGCTTCACATCGAGCTGGGTGGTGCTGGCGTCGTCCAGCGGAGTAAACATGAACGCCGCCGGGCCCGCCTCAAGAAACGGGTTCCAGTTCTTGAAAGTCTGGTTCAATACGTAGGCGCCGGAAAACTCCTGCATCCGATCGTGCACTCTTACGTTATTGAAGCTGGTGTAATACTTCTGCGCATTCTGCGCATATTGGTAGTTGACTTCGAGCCCGCTCCTCGGAGTCAGCATGTAGCGATAACTTACGAGGCCGCCCAGTCCATAGGTTCCGGTCTGTTGCACATCGTTGCCGGTGATGAAGGGGGGAAAAATGCCGGTCACGCTCAAACTTATATCCTGACGGCTTTCCTGAGCCTGACTCGCCACCGCCAAAAAGGGCAGCAGCAGAAACAACAACAACGTCTTCTTCATTCGTTGAACAACCTCTCGCCTGTGGGCCACTTCCAGCAATTGTACCTGCGCCTAGAACGGTTTCCCAGCTACTCTGCCCCACCAGAGATCGCGTAGTGTGGTTTTCCTTGGGAGAAAACCACGTAAGTATCTTTGGCTCCGGCGTACACCTGCTGGGAAGCCGTTAACCCGTCCGTTCGATGCGAAACTCATAAGGCGCACCGCGCTCCAGCGAAAGCGAGCGCACAACCTTGAGAAAAGCTGCCGCGGCGTGCGACAGGTTAGCTTGCTTGCGATGCACCAGGCGAAGATGCCGCTCAAAGCGAAGCGCTTCCACCGGCACCTTGACCAGTTCCCCAGTGGCAAGTTCACGGCTCACCGTCAGTCCGGGAACCAGGGCCACGCCGTTACCCATGGCTACAAAACGCTTGACCGCCTCCAGGCTAGGTAGCTGCACGCCCATATTCAGCGGCGTCTTATGCTTCTCAAAGGCGGCAACCACCTGCCGCCGCACCGGCGACGGGACATTGTGAGCAATGAAACTCTCCGCCCCCAGGTCTTCGATCGCGATCGCCTTCTCTTTCGCTAAGGGATGATCGGGGTTCACGACAAAGGCCAGCTCATCGGTATAAACCGCAATCGACTTGAAAAGATCTCCGTCCGGACGGAAGGAGAGGATACCCAGTTCGACCGACCGCTCCAGCAGATCGTCAGGGATTTTGCTGGCCAGGGAACGCTGAACACTCACCGCAATCTGCGGGCAGAGGCGGCGAAACCGGTCCAGGACCGGAAGCAGGTAAAGACAGGTAAACTCATTGGCGGCAATCAACAGTCGGCCGCGATCGAGCGCTTTTAGCTCCTCCATTGCGCTGGTGGCTTCCGCCCTCAAGGTCAACATACGGCGCGCATAATCGCGCAACACTTCACCGGCCGCAGTCAGGGTGCCATCGCGTTCGTTACGTTCGAACAGCACCTCGCCTAGATCGCCTTCGAGCTTACGGATGACTTGGCTGACCGCGGGCTGGGTGCGGCGCAAACGCTTGGCGGCGCGGGAGAATCCTTTCTCTTCCGCTACGGCCAAAAAGGTTTCCAACTGGTGTATATCCATAAGTCTCGTTCGCCCTAATGCAACGGCGTACCCATTACTATAAGCATATCTTATGATTTATAGAAGCTATATAAATTTGATCTATGGCTGGGAATGCGTGAGAATAACTTCAGGTGGCGCCTCGATGAATCAGGATCGGGTCTTTTTTTTCGATACCACGCTGCGCGACGGCGAACAGTCGCCGGGCTGCAGCATGACCATCCCGGAAAAGCTGCGCATGGCCCATGCCCTGGAAGCGCTGGGCGTAGATATTATTGAGGCTGGGTTCGCGATCGCCTCTCCGGGCGACCGTGCCGCCATCAGTACTATTTGTCACGAAGTGCGCGGCCCGCGCATTGCCTCCCTGGCTCGCGCCCGCAGTGAAGATATCCAGGCAGCCGCTCAATCGGTCGAAGCGGCCGATCGCGCGCGGATCCACGTCTTTCTTGCCAGCTCAGACATTCACCTGGAACACAAGCTGAAAATCTC
>Ga0302324_100018168_pt1 | contig 13887 bp, 5 predicted proteins | sample Palsa_T0_1_FD_201949 | JGI IMG/M metagenome (GOLD analysis project Ga0302324, IMG submission 201949) | Peat permafrost microbial communities from Stordalen Mire near Abisko, Sweden - Palsa_T0_1 | ecosystem: Environmental > Terrestrial > Soil > Palsa > Peat permafrost | place: Sweden: Abisko... | reverse complement strand
GATGACAGTTTCCAAAACGCCGCGGTGGCCATCCTGACGGACGATGTTGGTCTGCGGAATGAAACCGTCGCTCACGTGCGAGACATCTCTGAGATAGATCGTTGAGTTGCCTACTACCTTCACCGGCAGGTCGTTCATTTCGTCGATGGTCCTCGGCGCGGAGTTAGTCGCGACGTCGTACTCGAACTGATCGATCTTTGCGGTTCCCGAGGGCGCCACGACATTCTGGTTGTTTACCGTATTCACGATGTCTTGCGGCGAGAGCCCCTTCGACTGAAGCAATCCGCTGTCCAGGTTGACCATCACTTCTCTTTGCTTCCCGCCGTAGGGATAGGGCACGGCCGCGCCGGGAACCGTCACAAGCTGAGGCCTGAGGAAGTTCAAAGCGAGATCGTTCAGGTCCGCCTCGCTGAGTCCCGGACCGGAAAGGGACAGTTGGAGAATCGGCACGCTGGAGGCGGTATAGTTAACGATTAACGGCGGCAACGTTCCCGCCGGCAATTGGCGTAAAATGTTCTGCGAGATGGCGGTAACCTGTGCGTTCGCGCGATCGACGCTGGCGGTCGGCTGTAAAAAGATTTTGACGACCACCAGTCCATTCACGGTCGTCGATTCGATGTGCTCAATATTGTCGACCAGCGTGGTCAATACCTTTTCATAGACAGTCGTGAGGCGCCCCTCTAACTCTTCGGGATTCATGCCCGTGTAGATCCACGAGACAGCCACAACAGGAATATTAATATTTGGAAAGATGTCGGTAGGGGTGTGTAGAATAACTACCGGGCTGAGAATGAGAATCAGCAGCGCAAGGACGATAAACGTATAGGGCCGCTCAAGCGCGACCTTGACTATCCACATATCATTTCCACTTTCTTAGGACCGACTCGGTATATCTTCGATGCTTCGCGCACTCTGGAAGCAAGTTGTGGGCCAGTCACGTCAGGAGGACGCAAGTCGACCTGGCAGTGCGCTTTGCGGCGCTTATGGCTTGCGGATTGGTGTTCGCCCCGGGCAGCCAGCAGATGGCCATTACGATTAAGGCATGAGGGTGGCGGAGCGCAAGCCGGGACGATCTACATTCTGAGGAGATTCTTTGCAACTCCAAAGGCCACTCAACTGACCGGCGAGTATGCAGCCGGGTGTGCGATGAAAGGCCCAAGTCCGTCCCTTTCTACGGCCGGAAGCGTTCCGTTAGTCTTCAAGTGCCTTTGTGATGACATCGGTGTCGCTGCGGCGTCATCTCGCGATCTTTCGCTCCTGCGTGTCGATCTTCGAGTGAAAGTGGGCGTCGAGCACGAGCGTCTGCGGAACTCGTTGTGTCGGCGTAAGCCGATGCAGGTAGGGCGCAAGGCTCGGATAAGAGTCCCGGCGCTACAGACATGCCAAATACAAAGAGGTATTGGCAGACGCTCTCGCCGCAGCCCTGAAAGCAGAAACTCGCCCGCGCCTTACGATCGACTCCCCATGCCGCCGTATATTCAGTATTCTGCCTTCTCGCCCTTAGCTGGGATCGAGGTCGGAACACCTGGAGTTCCGGCATATGTGATTAGCAGCACGGTAGGTTCGTCGCCTGACTCACCCCGATGGATATCGTCAACTGACTCTCCGACGGCCTGTCCGGGATGAACTACCTGAATCTTGCCGCTGGCTTTGTCTTGCAACGTGAGAGTGCCTGAAAGCACATAGACGGAATTGGGGAAGGGATGGGTGTGCCAAGGTAAGGCGGTATGCGGTGCGACGGTCATCCGGATGGTGGTTAGTTGCGGCTGGCCCGTTGGATAGTGCGTATACGGTTTGCCGTTCCACGATTGGGTGGTTTGTAGCAGGACGTCGGCGTGGGCACTGGCAACGGTCTTAGGACTGTTTTCAGCAATAACGGCCGTCAGGCCCGCTCCCGCGAGTATGGCAGCAATTCCGACGGTGCGGTATTGGAATGTCATTTAGTTTCTCCATGTTTGGATTTTGGCTGGTAGTTCCGTGATCCCCGTGCTCACGTAGAGAGCTCAATCGCTTCCTACTGCGACACCAACCGGGCGGCGCCAGGCTTGGCCATCCGCGAGAACAAACCCCGTAAAGGAAGTCCTCGTATTTCGCCCGTAGCTTTCCCGTTTTTCAAGGGAATTCGGAGCACCTCATAACCTCTGCGATATCCGCCCGCGTTCACCACCCGGCGGGCGGGGCTCCATATCGGTTCGGTAGCTCTGGATCCCTTTGGCGCCTGCTCATCAGCGATCCATTCCCAGTCGCCTCATCTTGGAGATCAAGGTCGTTCGCGGCATTCCCAGCCGGGCAGCCGCACCGTTCGGACCGCCGACGATACCCCCTGTCTGCTCGAGAATCTGCACGATGTGCGAGCGCTCCGCCTCTTCCAGCGTCACGGGCGCGGCCAATCTCGTGTAGGGCAGTTCGGGCAGTGGACCAGCCAGCACAGAGCCCTTCGACAGAATCACGGAGCGCTCAATGAAGTTTTGCAATTCACGTATGTTACCTGGCCAAGGATGACGTGCAAGAGCGGTGATGAAGTCCTCTGCGATAGTCTCAATAGGCCTCCCCATGCGGGCTGCGCAGTGCATCGCAAAATGTCGGACTAACAAACCGATGTCTTCACGGCGATCGCGGAGCGGCGGCAACTCAATGGGGAACACGCTCAACCGATAGAAGAGGTCGGCGCGAAATTGACGTTCGTCGACCATCTCCGTGAGATTCCGGTTTGTGGCACTGATCACGCGCACGTCGGTGTGAATCGTGGCAGATCCGCCTAGACGTTCGAAATGTCTTTCCTGAATAACGCGGAGAAGTTTCGACTGCAACTCCAGCGGAAGGTCGCCGATTTCGTCCAAAAACAGCGTCCCGCGGTCCGCTCGCTCGAACCGTCCAATAGCGCGAGTGACCGCTCCCGTGAAGGCGCCACGCTCGTGACCGAACAGCTCACTTTCGAGCAAACCCGCAGGAATTGCGGCGCAATTCAGCTTCACAAACGGGCCGTTCGATCGGTGGCTGCACTTGTGAATGGCTTCCGCAATCAGTTCCTTGCCAGTTCCCGTTTCCCCGTAGATCAAGACCGTGGCGTCGGTTGGCGCTACGACCCGGACCATGTCGAGGACGCGCTGTAGAGCAGCACTGTTCCCGATTATGCGTGGTAATCCGCTGCCGCGGAGTTCGCCGCTGTCGAATGCGACATTCGCCGGCGTCGCGTACTCAGTTTCAAGGGATGCGTTATGGTGGATGACTGGCAGTTCAACTGCCCAGCTAGTATATCCAGACATCTCGTTACTCCTTTCTAAGTTCCTTGCCGTTGCCGCTTGATCCACTCGCCGATGTACGGAGGACAATTCACAAGTGTCAAGCCATTCGATTCGCAGCGCTCGAGGAAGATGACAGCATCTTCGTTCACCAGCGTTACGTCCTTTAGGTCCAAGACTATTCGGGCCCCATTCATTTCCGAGTTAATTAGCGTTTCCAACTCGGCAATTGGTTCTTGGTCCATTTCACCGCTCAATGTAAAGACTACTTCCCCGTACGCCGACCTTTGAATTCTCAGCATTGCATCCTCTCAGGGAGGAAGATCTCTTTCACGAATATCAGCAAAGTCGCCAGGAGTTGTTGCAGGCGGAGGACGCCGAATCCGAACATGTCGCGCGGCACTTGACACCCGCGGCCCGAGCGTCTGCTTTACAACCTGTCGAAACCGATACGGTCAGACTTATCACGGCGATTGCATCCACTTCCAATTCCGTTGTCATAAAGGATGCAAGCCATCTGCCAGCCTCAACTTACTGATATTTAAAGAGTTGACGAAACGCAAGATTGGCGAAGTTCGCCAATTAGCGAAGATTGTACAAAGAGTTGCTGCTCGGTGTCGCCAACGAAAGAGGCTAGTTGTATCGCGCGGGATCGGCAGTTCTAAAGCGATGCTTATTGATCTTCAGCGACCTGATCTTCGACTCCAGGGTGGATCGTGGCATACCAAGTTTGGCGGCCGCGCCAGAGGGTCCGTATACCCGGCCACCGCTTTCCCTTAACGCCGCCTCGATGGCTAACTTCTCCTCGGAAGGAAGCCGCTTAAAAAGGTCAGGGGCCCGATTCGGCCCCGTCGCCGGAGGTTGGCGGGAAAGCCAACTTTCATCGACTGAAAAAGTCCCTGATTCACAAACAATTACGGATCGCTCAATGACGTTCTGCAATTCGCGAATATTTCCTGGCCAGGGGTACGACTGAAGCAGTTCGAGGCTCTCCTTATTCAACACCTTAAAGCTCTTTCCTGCTTGCCTTGCGAAACGATCGATGAAGTATTCCACTAATAGCGGAATGTCTTCTCTTCGTTCCCTTAGAGGCGGCATCGCGATCGGAAAAACGTTGAGCCGGTAATACAGATCGCTCCTGAACGTGCCACCTGCGATGGCAGCCTCCAGATCGCGGTTCGTGGCGGCAATCACCCGAACATCGGTTCGGATCGACCCCGCCCCACCGACCCGTTCAAACTCGCGTTCCTGTAGAACACGCAAGAGAGCGATCTGAGTCTCGGCCGGAAGCTCACCAACCTCGTCGAGGAAGATCGTGCCTCCTTCGGCCAGTTCAAAGCGCCCTATGCGCCGTTGAGTTGCCCCCGTAAAGGCGCCCTTCTCATGGCCGAACAATTCTGACGCGATCAAGTCGCGTGGAACAGCTGCGCAGTTTACGCTTATGAACGCGCGCGAGGACCGCCGGGAACGCTTGTGAATAGCGCGGGCAACCACTTCCTTGCCCGTGCCGGTCTCGCCGGTGATCAGCACACCGGAGTTGGTGGGAGCGACTTTGGAAACGCGGGACAAGACGCTTCGCAGGGGCGGTGAAGTTCCGACGATCTGCTCGAACATCGATGCCTTGTCGACTTCCTCACGCAGCGCGATGTTCTCGTTCTGGAGTCTCTGCTCAGCCTGCTTGCGATCCTCGATATCGGTCCCGGCAACATACCAACGCCTGAGGCGTCCTTGTTCATCTCGTAGCGGGCTATAACGGAAGAGAAACCAGCGATACTTCCCGTCTTTCCTCAGTAAACGAAGTTCGGCTTGGTGCGGGACGCCGCTCAAGAATTTACTGTGAGCCTCGCTCATCATGCGCTCCCAATCATCCGGATGCACGGGCGTGCGATTGTCGCCGCTCCGCCATTCCTCAAGGGTAAGACCGATATAATCGAGCGACGCCTGGTTTAGATAGAGACGAGCGCGATCAGGCCCCAGGACCCCAACATGCTGCGGCGCGACATCCAGGATCTGTCGAAGCTCCCGTTCGCTTTCCCGGATCTTCTCTTCCGCCTGCTTTGCCGCGGTGACGTCCGTCACGGCGCCCACAAATTCGAGGCCGCCCGAGGAAGTCTCCAACGCGCGAGCCAAAGCGTGAATGTGCTTGACCGAGCCGTCTGGCATCCGCAAACGATGTTCAAAATCAAGATTTCCCCTTACCCCGGAAGCGCGGTCGATAGTCCGCTGGACGAAATCTCTGTCGTCGGGATGAATTCGCCGAAATATCAACTCCAACGTGGGCTTCACCGCTCGGTCGTACCCAAAGATCTTGTATGTTTCCTCCGACCAGTAGATTTCTCCACTCGAAACGTTCCAGCCGAAGCTGCCCGTTTGGCTTATGCTCTGCCCCTGAGCCAGGAAGGCTTCGCTACGGTGCAGCTCAGAGTAGAGGCTGGCGTTCTCCAGCGAAATCGCGGCTTGCGAAGCCAGCAATTCCAGCACTGCGACCCGGTCCGCCGTAAAGGCGCGCGGGGTTAAATTGTTCTCCAGATAGAGTGCACCCACGAGCTTCGTTTGTTTGACGATGGGCAGACATAAAACCGATCTGGGCCTCCTTTGCCGGACATATTCGTCGTCCGAATATAAGTTCCCGGCCGAAGCGTCATCCAGGACGACGCGCTCCCGCGTTCGAATGACGAACTGGAGCGCGGATTGGGGAAGATCAGATGCCGTGACGGCTGCCTGTCGAACGTCGACCTCGACCCTGCCGTTGCTGGTGGCGGCCTCCGCCTCGATCCGCGGCTCGTCGCCTCGGAGCAGGGTGAGCAGACCCCGCTCGGCCCCGGCATGCTCCACCGCGATGCGCATGAGCTTCTCAATGAGCTTGTTGAGCACCATCTCGCCAGAGAGTGCCTGTGAGGCCTTGACTACGGTCTCGGCATCCAAATGCCCGACCGGAGTGGCGATTGTGGCGGTGGTGGTCGAAGGAAACCGTTCCTCGTGCAAGCGCGGGTACCGTTCGTCGAGTTGCTTCACCTTGCCGAGCGCGCCCCAGCGTTCGTAGCAGTTCCGCGCATTGCGTAGATAGGCGTAGCCAGCCGCTTCGAGACTGCGCGCCAGGCAGTACTGCGCCGCCAGTTCGTGGGCCAACCCCTCGTTTTGAACGAAGCTGTGCTCACGCGCCAAATGGATAGCCTGCTCGTACAGACGCAGGGCATCGGCGTCGCGCCCCTCTAGACGGGCGATCTCGGCGGAGACGAGTGCGTACTTGTCGGCGAAGGTCGGAGGATAGGTTTCGGCCCACTCACGCAATTGTTCCCGGTGAGCCGTGAGTAGTTCGCGCCAGCCTGTCTGCTCGTCAGCTGAACCTTCCTCATGGCGCGCCGACACCGTCAGCGCAGTGTAGTAAAAGTAGTCGAGCATCTGCAACTGTGCGGATGAAATCCAAAGCAGCGCCTTCGCCTTGCGGGATGCCGCGAGAGCTTCGGCGTAGTCGCCCGACAGGTACCGCGCCTTGAGTTTGCGAATCCAGTGCAGGCAAATCACGGTCGGCGTCCGTGCGGCAGTCAATTGCGCTTCGAACGCCGATTCGTCGAATCGCTCGTCGCTGAAAGCAGAGAAGGTCGCATCGCGACCCTGCAAGCTCGCGATGAAGCGTTGCTGGCTCACGAGGAGGTCCACGACATCGCGGAACTTGGCTGTCCGAGCGAAATCCAGCGCCATCTGCGCCTCGCGCCACACCGCATCGAGTGGATCGTTCCGAGTGAGCAAATATGTGATGGATTGGTGCATACCGTAGCAAGCGGAAGTCAGATCGCCTCTCTCAGTGGCGGTGCGAGTGGTCGCCCGACGGTGTTCGATCACGCTCGTGAGCGGCTGCGTCCAGAAGGCGGCTAGTCCCATCGCATGGTAGACCTTCGTGTCGTAGGCGGAGAAGGCGTGCTTCTCCACCAGGTCGCATGCAAGCTTGGCGAAGCGGTAGCCCTCGCGGTAACGGTGAAAGTTCGCTCCAAGGACAGATCCGAGGCAAGCAAAGGAGTGGGCGGAAGCGCCGCTCATCCCGTGCTGTATGCTGACCTTCACCATGCGGCAGGCCAGCAGGCAAAACAACTGAAAGTCGGTAAAGATGGCGGGGCCAGCAAGGACGGAGAGCACCTTCATGGCTGCCTGTATTCTCGGGTCGGTCATCAGCGGCAGATCGATCAGACTCTCGATCGTGTGCCCGCCGAGGGTTTTCCATACCGTCTCGTATTCGCCCCGTACCTGCTCGGGACTCGGGTGCGCCTCCAGGTCAATGCCGAACCGACCCAGGCACGCAAGCGCGCTGTCGATTGCCACGGGATGTTCGCCCGTCAATACATACAGACTGATCTTCAGGCAGGAGGCGTCCGCGAACTCGACGTCTGAAGCCGCGCGCTGCAGCAGCTCCACAATCAGTCGCGCCGCCTTTTCCAGCCGACCGCAGAGAAGCTCGCACTCCGCGCCCTCGAGCCACAGCCTGAACGTCAACTGGTGTTGGTCGCTCCAGGCCTGCTCGTCCAACAGCGCCATGCCGGCTGCGAAATACGCGCGCGCCGACGCATAGGCTGCTGACGCCTTGGCCTTCCGCCCGGCACGGAGGTTGAATGTCGCGACTTCCGCCTTCTCGTTCCGGTCCGCCAGCCGTCCGGCGCCCCGATTGAGCTGGTTCGCCACATCGAACAGATGCTCGTCGATCTGGTCCTCCGACATGGTAGCCAGCAGCACACGGCCAATCCCAAGGTGTGCCCCCACGCGATCGTCTTCGGGGATGAGTGCGTACGCCGCCTCCTGAATACGGTCATGGAGGAAGGCGTAGGAGCCCTCCAGTCGGAGGATCAACCCGGTGCGGACGGCCTCCAGAAGCGACGCTTGGATCTCTTCTTCCGATTCCTCGAAAACCAGACTCAGTGTGGCGATCTCGACCACGTTTCCAAGACAAGCGAGTTGCTGTAGGGCGGTCTGCGCCGTGCCGGACAATCGCTTCAGCTTCTCGACCATGAGATCCACCACGTTGTCGGTGTAGCCGTGCGCGCGAATCCGAGCCAAGTCCCAGACCCAGGCTCCCGCATCCAGGTCGCGCCTGAGCAGCCCTTCCTCGGCCAGCGCCGTGAGGAACTGGATCGCGAAGAACGGATTTCCGGCCGTCTTCTCGTGCACCAATTGCGCCAGAGGCTGGGCTACTTCTCGCTTGCTGTGCAGCGCATCGGCGACCAGCCAGCCGACGTCGTCAACCCGGAGGGGCGCCAGAACAATTTCCTGCATTCTCGCTCCGGCCTGGCGGATCGCGGCCAGCGTTTGCGTGAGCGGATGAGAGGAACTGACCTCATTGTCGCGGTAGGCTCCGACCAGCATCAGGTACTTTACGTCCCGATCGGTCATCAGCCGTTCCAGCAGTTCAAGAGTCGCCGGGTCCAGCCATTGCAGATCGTCGAGGAACAACGCCAGCGGGTGCTCCGGCATGGCGAAAGCGCCGAGGAAACGCCGGAACACCAATTTGAAGCGGTTCTGCGCATCTCGCGGCGGCAGTTCCGCAGCGGTCGGCTGTTTCCCGATAATGAACTCAAGCTCCGGGATGAGGTTGACGATAAGCTGGCCGTTTGGACCCAGTGCTTCCTGGAGAGAGTGCCGCCAACAGCCCACCTCCGCGTCGCTTTTGACAAGGATCTGACGGATCAGGGTCTGGAAGGCCTGTGCCAGGGTCGCATAAGGGATGTCGCGTTTGTATTGGTCGAACTTGCCGGAGGCGAATAGGCCGCGCTGCGGAACAAGCGCCTTGTGCAGCTCATTCACCACCGAGGATTTGCCGACGCCGGAATAACCGGATACGAGCACGAGTTCGGGGGTACCCTGCGCCACGACGCGGTCGAACGCCGCAAGCAGAACATCGATCTCGCGCTCTCGCCCGTACAGTTTCTCCGGGATCAGCAATCGGTCCGACGAGTCGTGGGTGCCCAAAGGGAATGGATCGATGCGACCATGCGACTGCCATTCCGCCAGGCACTGTCGAAGGTCGGTTTCCAGGCCCGAGGCGGTTTGGTAACGCTCCTCGGCGTTCTTGGCGAGGAGCTTCATAACGATGGCAGACAGCAGCTCGGGGACTGCGGCGCGATCGCCAGGCGGCGCCGGCTGACGCGCAATGTGACAGTGGACCCACTCGAGGGGGTCGGCGGCGGAAAACGGCAGCGCGCCCGTAAGCATCTGGTACAAAGTGACGCCCACCGAGTAAAGATCGCTGCGGGCGTCGATCGAGCGATTCATGCGGCCGGTCTGTTCGGGCGCCATGTAGGCGAGGGTGCCGGCGATAATCTCCAGCGGCACGGGCGCCTGAGACTCGCGCGGCAGTTGGGACGCAATCCCGAAGCCGGTCAACCAGACGTTGTCGGCGTCATCGACGAGCACGTTCGCAGGCTTAATGTCCTTATGTACGAGTCCGCGCCGATGCATTTGGCCGATCGCTGCCGCCAAGCCAATACCTATGCGCAGGACGCGGGTCAGATCGAGCGGTTGCCCCACGCTACGCTCAAGAACCAGATCTAGCGGCTCACCGCCAGGGTCCGTGAGTACAAGGGCCGCCCGCCCTTCGTGACGGGTGAGCGCCAGAGGCTTGGCTGCCCATGCGGGGTCTAGCTCGGCTGCGAGCGAGTATTCGTGTTCGAGCCGCCGGAGGCCTTGCGGCGAAGGCTGCTCCGCGGTTAGCGCCACCGCCAGTATCGGGGACGGATTGCCTCGCCGCAGGCCACGATAAAGTGTGAAGTCCGCGCCTTGACGGACGGACTCCAGCAGGTAGCCTGAAAGCTCGGTCATGGAGGGCATTCTCGTCGCCACGGCTGAACTTCCTTCATTTTAGCTTGCGCTCCCGCGAGCCAACCGTGCTTCGCGGAGCATCCTAGAATATCAGCTTCAGCGCATATTGCATGATCCGGGGATTCACCGTTAAGGCGCTGATCACGCCGAAGGTGCTGGGGGTCGAAACATCATTGGACGGATTCGCGAAATTCGGTCTGTTCAGCAAATTGAAAATCTCCCACCGGAAGATCAGGTTTACGCGGTCCGTCAGAGGAGTGGTCTTGATCGCGGCGATGTCGAAATCCTGTTGATCCGGACCCCTTAGGATATTCCGTCCAAGATTGCCGAAGATCGTCCCGCCACCTGACACGGGATATTTGCCGTCGATCACTCCGCCACCTGGAATGGATGGCGCCCGAACAAAAGCGCTCGTGTTGAAGAATTCGTTCACACGGCTGCTGACGCTTCCACTTCGGCCGGCATCGGCAAGTGTCGCACCCGGAGCTAAGCTTCCTGTGGCGAATAGGGTTGACGGACCAAACAGCGTACCGGCTGCGCTGTCCAGGATGCTGAAAGGGAGTCCGGACTGCAGAGTGGCGATACCCGAGATGCTCCAGCCGCTTCCGAGTTTTCGAATGGCTGCGCTGGCCGCGTGGTCGGGACCGGGCACGTCCCACGTGCCGTTGATAACCAATCGCTGCGTTCGGTCAAAGTCGGAGACGCCGCGCTGGGCAGCGACATTGTTTTGATCGTTGTAAACCACTTCCCCAACGATCGGTAGTCCGAATGTGCCAGCGATAGCAGCACCAAGACTATCCCCCGCATCGTCAATCGACTTCGAAAAAGTGTAGGCAGCCAGGAACCGAAGACCATGACTCAGGTCTTTCTTCAGCGTGGCCTGTAATGAATTGTACGATGAATTTCCACTGCTTTCGAGACGGAAGAGCAACGGAGTTAACCCGACGAAAGGAACCCGCTCCGCTGCATTGGCCGCGGAGTTGGTTGTGAGTCCGTTCACAGGGTCGGAAGGGCTGGCAAGGAGAGGCTGATTATTGTCCCGACCCACGCCCAGGTGCGTGCCCTTTGCGCCCGCATACCCGATTGAGAAAACGTAGCTCTTGTGTTGATACTGCAGATCGAAGTCAAAATGCTGGACGGTAGATTCCCTAAAATCAGGATCGGTAATGAATGGGGTTCGGAGAAAGCTGCTCCCGGTAAACGGTGGACCCGGTAGCATGTTGCCTACGAAATTCGGAAACGAAGAGTTCGGAGGTAAATTCGGAAAGGGATTCACCAGGCCGGCGGCCGCGTTAGCGGCGCCGTTTAGCGAAGCACTCAATGCGAACGGCGGGTTAAGAGCTAGCTGTAAGCCATTCGCCGCGAAACTGGTGCGGTTCGCGTAGATGCCATATCCTCCTCGAAGAACCAAATCATTGGAAGAAAATGGCTGCCACGCCAAGCCAACGCGGGGTTCCGGGTGCGTTTGGACGGGGTGATTCAGCAGGGTTGAATCGACACGCGGAAATCCCGCGGGGGCACTGCCGGAAAAATTGTCGGGCAAGGCAAATCCGGAGGCGGCGGGCGCCGTGAAGCCACCCGCCGGAGGGGTGACGTAGAACTGAGGGAAAAAATTCGACTCACGGCCCGCGACTTCGCTTTGCTGGCCGTTCACCTCGACTCGAACCCCGAGATTCATGGTTAGTGTTCGCGTAACTTTCCAGTCATCCAAAGCAAAGAAGCCGGCGGCGTTTGCGCGTTGCCCCACATCGGGAACTCCAGCAACCACGCTTGAGAAGAAGATGTTTGAGAACGACGTGCCGTTCCCTCCTGCGCCGGCAGGCCCGGCGGGCAACCCAAGCAGGAAATCAGGGAATGACAGAAGTGTCATGAAACCGGCCGTCTCATCGCTTAGATGGTTGAACTGATTTCGGAAGATTTCCGTGCCCACGCGAAGATTGTGCTTTCCCGGAGACAGGAATATGACGTCGGAAATGTTAAAGTTATTGCCGGCTGTTTTGCCTCGGTCGTTACTGGAATTCCCAAGCTCAAAAGCGCCGAGAACTTCAATCTGGGGCAGTCCCTCCTGGGCGCCGTTCGGGCTGTCTATCCCCACGTCCCGATCGGTGAGCGTCCCTCCGGCGGCGCTTTGACCCGCATTGCGAGAGAAGCCAAAACGGAATTGGTTGATCGCTCGCGGCGAGAAAATGTGAGTCTCGGCCAATGCCAGGTTCCGGTTCTCAAAGGAACGGAGCGGCGGAAAGCCCGGCACAGTGGCTCCGAAGAAAGGAACGTCTTGGTTGGAGTTTGAGAAAAAGAACTTCGCCGACAGACGATCCGCGGTGCGCAAATTGAAGTCGAAGTTTGTATTGAACTGCTCTTCGTTGTAATGTCCAGGCACAACAGCGGTGTAATTGACACCGCTCCCCGAGGTCCGGGGGCTCGGGATTACATAGGTTCCGTCGGGGTTCTTCGCGTTCAGAAGATTGAGCGCTACCGGGCTGATGTTCGAACCGTCCGGGGCCACTGCCACACCTCCGAGTGCCCCGGTTTGGCCACCGAATACAGCGCCGAGCGAGGCTGGCGTGCGGACCTGCGGTATGGGAGGGAGGCTTAGAGAGCTGACACTGCTGCTCAAGGAGGCCGCATTCACATCCCTGGTGGCTTGATAGGAAACAAAGAAAAAGGCGCGTTTCTTTGTCCAAGGCGCCGGCCCGCCCAAAGTGCCCCCCGGTTGTGAGCGCCGAAATTCTCCTCTTGGCACGCCGGTTGCATCGGCAAAGAAATTATTCGCGTCCAGCGCCTCATTGCGGCCGAAATAATAGGCGTTCCCATGAAATTCAGCAGTGCCCGACCTTGTTTCGACGTTCACGTTGGCGCCTGCCCCTCGCCCATACTGCGCGTCGTAGAGTGAAGTCTGGACCTTGAACTCCTGAATGGTGTCCGGAGCGGGGATCGCGATCCCGGCGCCGCCAAAAGGAGTGACCTCGGTAATATTGGAGCTATAACTGTTCGCATCCACGCCGTTGAGCATGAAATTGTTGTCGCCGCTACGGGCCCCGTTCGCGCGAATCTCCTGGCTTCCGGCCCCCAGTTGGGTGGCATCCACGATATCCGTGCTTGTTCCGGCGGTTAGGCCGAGGATCTCGGTAAAGTTGCGATTGACCAGCGGCAATTCTTCGATCGTGCTTCCATCGATGACTCGTCCGAGAGTGGCGTTCTCGGTTTGGAGGAGAGAAGGTGCTGCGCTGACCGCGATCTGTTCCTTTGCGCCACTGAGCGCGAGTTGGATCTTCACCGTGGTCACCTCGGTGATTTGAACCTGAATGCCTTTCAAAATGAATGGCTCGAACCCCGCTGCACGCACAGTGACGTCATAGTCGCCGGGAATCAGGAATTGGGCCGAGAAACTCCCCTCATCGTCCGTAGCGAGATCACGTTTTTCTCTGGTGCCCTGATTGCTAATTGCTATTGCTGCGCCTCGCACCAGCGCCCCACTGGGGTCGCTCACAGTGCCGGCGATCGCTCCGGTGTTGGCTGTCTGACCGTGCAGCGGCAAAGCGCAGAACGCGAATGCAGCGGTCCGCAACAAAGTGCGAGAGGCGTAGGAGATGTTCCACATCAACTCGTTGCTCCAACATGATCAAAGGACGGCGAACGATGAATCGTAAACTGCGGATCAGTCGCTTTGCCGGTGAATTTGGCCGAATAGTCAAGATTCTATCGCGCTACCTCAAACACGTCCCCCTCGGCAATCTCGGGCGGGAAGGGATGGTCAAGCCCTCGCCGGGCCGAGCCCAACCAGCGTGCCGATTCGCCTCGCGCCAGAGGCCGGCTCGACGCTGGTTTACGCGCTCAAGCA
>Ga0302324_100018166_pt1 | contig 13887 bp, 5 predicted proteins | sample Palsa_T0_1_FD_201949 | JGI IMG/M metagenome (GOLD analysis project Ga0302324, IMG submission 201949) | Peat permafrost microbial communities from Stordalen Mire near Abisko, Sweden - Palsa_T0_1 | ecosystem: Environmental > Terrestrial > Soil > Palsa > Peat permafrost | place: Sweden: Abisko... | reverse complement strand
CGGAGCAACAGCGATCGCTTCGAACTCCTCGGACGCGCCAACCGAAATCGCACCGGAGTATTTAGCCGAGGAGGTGGACGGCGCGGCGCCGTTGGTGGTGTAGTAGATGGTCGCGCCCGGCGTTGCGTCAGACAATGTCACCACCTGCGCGGACGTGTATTTAGCAGGAGCAGGCGCGAATTGAGGTGTAGCAACGGTCGCGGAGACGACTGTGAGAGCGACATCGGTCACGCATGAAGTCCCGCTTCCCCATGCCTTGACATGCAAGGTGTGCGCTCCGCTCGCGGCCGAAACGTTTGCCTGCAGGGATTGAGCCTTCACAATGGTTGTATCGGAACTGGTGTCGAGCGAATAGCCCATGGCCGTAACACTTTGCGATGAGCAGACCGCGGCAGTGGCCGAGACGGTGAACGGCGATGACACTGTTGCACCGGGCTTGGGGCTATTGACAGCAACAGGGGCGGAGGAACCGACTGTGATGTCCAAAAGCATATCTTCATTTACACCCTGTCCCCAGCACTTGACATGGAGGACGTGCGCGCCTGGACTTGCGCTTACCGTCGCGCGAAAAGAGATCGGGACAATGGTCGTCGAGCCACTGTCAATCGAATAACCCATTGAGACCGCAGGCTTTGAGTCGCAGGTGGCGGTGCTTGCGGCCAGACTGAATGGTGAGGTGACATGGGCGCCGTTTGCCGGAGCTGTCACAGTAATGGCCCAGGCAGGGGCCGCGAAAAGAGAAAGTGTCAGGAGGGTAGAAAGGACAGCCTTCATGGTTCCGTCTCGGGGAGTTAGTCCGAGCGCGTGCAAGCTTAGGACGTCTAAGTTGCTTGATTGAAAGGGGCTTCGTTCAAGATACTGTCTCTCTCACGCAATCTCTCTTAGAGATCTTCAGAATTCGCTTTTCCCTGGACTGTTATGATCAGAATAGCACACTTTTTGTGAGCTATTTTGACCTTCTCACTTAGAATAGACTTAGGTAACTTGGCCAGTTGGCTGACCTTCGGGAGCAACTTATCGAAGGCCACGGACCGAAGCTATGCGCGCCGGCCATTTGTAAGTACGACATATGCTCCGTATCAAAACTGCACTAAGCTTTCGCGACTAAGTGCCATAGCGGACATAGGAGACGGCTCACTCCCGATTCGGACTTGATCGACGCGAGTCCAGCGTCGCAGATCATCTTAGGAGTACTTCTCTTTACTCGTATCACCAGCGAGAGATGGTCAGGTTATCGAGGTACACCGTACTGGACCCGCTTGTACCAAGACCATCCATCTGAAACTGGGTTTGCACTACTCCTACCTGCCAACCAAGCGCAAACGATGAGGGCACAGTTTCATTGATTACCTGCTCGGCGCCGTCCAGCCACACGGAGTGGTAGGTCACATTTCCTGAGTCGTCCCGGGAGTAGCTGATCTGGACGTGGTGCCAGGCGTCCTTGCTCCAGTTGGCCACATCGCAGGGCTGGATGGACTTAACCCAGTGCGCGCCAGGTCCGCTGTAGTCCCAGACTTTCGCATAGCCATCGCACTGGAACGCGTAAATCACCGTCTGCCCATTGGCTGTGACCTGATTTGAGTCCATTTCGAGGTTGGCGACGGAGCTTCCAGCTTCAATCCACACCCAAGCGTCATAAACAAAATTCATTGAGGCAGTGTCGTCCGCGTAGGAAACGCTATAGATTTCACCGCCGGCACCTGTGTAGCTGGAGACGAACTGGCGTGTGTTGCCGCTGAGCGACGGCGTGCTGACCAGACTCGTTGCTCCAACCGCCGTGCCGGGAGTGCCAGGGTCGTGGTTGAAATGCCATGTGTCGAGTAGCTGTATGTTGGTTGAAGCAATAGCGTTCGCAGGAATGACAGGACCGGCCGCTGGAGTGGCTTTGGTGGCAATTGAACTTGTTGTGCCCGCACATCCGGTAAACAGGAGAGGCAGCAAGAGACCGGGAACCGTCCAGAAAGGAGTCCGGCGGAGAGAAAGGAGTGCCTTCATAGATACTCCGGGGGGGAGTTAGTCCGAGCGCGCGCGTGCAGGCTTAGGACTTCTAAGTTGCTTGATTGAAAGGGGCTTCGTTCAAGATACTGTCTCTCTCACGCAATCTCTCTTAGAGATCTTCAGGATTCGCTTTTCCCTGGACTGTTATGAGCAGAATAGCACACTTTTTCTGTGCAATTTTGATCTAACTAGAGTAAGACACTAAGTTACTGAAACTAACTGGTAAATCTTTGCTGACAACTTATCGAATTCTACGGCGCGTGTTGAGGTTAAGGGTTCAGGCAGCGCCAGCGGGCGCATAAGTTCAAAGTTATGAAATTGCGTTGACGACTTGAACTCTAACTTATTCTCGTCCAATGGCTCTCGAATTTCCTACGACAGGAAATGAAACCCCTGCCGCAAGCCTTCATTGAAGAGCTCTCGATCGAACGGCGATCGACAGGGTTCTTTGTTCGGAACTAAGATCGTGTGGCTTCGGCTCACTTTACCGTGAGACTGACCGCGGCAGTCACAATGGTCGAGCCGCTGGTGCCAGTTACCGTGACGATATAGCTTCCTACGCTCGTTCCTCCACTTGGCATATCAACTCCACTATTGCTGGCGCATCCGACGGACACCGCGGCGATGGCCGAAAACACGAGGAGGCTAAGAAACGTCTGCCATTTACGCCGACGGAGCGGGAGACAGAAGAAGAACAGCGCTGCGAGCGTTGCGCCGCCGCTGAGAGCGAAGATCCGCTTGATCGGGTTGTGGAGCGCCGCCGTGGACCCCGCAGTCGTGTTGATGGTGAGCGTCGCCGTGACCGCCGTCCCCGCGATGGCAGCGGGAGCGGTGACAGAACAGGTTGGCGCATCGACCGAGCCCGACGGGCTGGCGGTAACAGCACACGTGAGTGCCACGATGCCCGTGAAGCCGCCGCTCGGGGTAATGGTGATGGTCGAAGTCCCACTTGCACCGGGCGATGCGATGCTGATTGGGCCGCTGCTCATTGTAAAAGTCGTTGCTTCGATGGGGGCGACGACGGTCATCGCAACACTGGTCGACGCGGCCAAGCTACCTGAACTCCCTGTCACTGTCGCCGTATAGGCACCCGGGGTGGTATCTGACTGCGTATTGATGGTAAGCGTCGCCGTAACTGCCGCCGTTCCCGAGATGGCCGCTGGTATGGTTGCTGTGCAGAGAGGCAGGTCAACCGCACCCGATGTGTTGGGGGTGACAGTACACGTGAGCGCCACGCTCCCGGTAAAGCCGCCGCTCGGCGTGATCGTGAGAGTTGAGGTTGTTGAGCTTCCCTGAGTAATGGACGTCGTCGGAGTAGCGCTCAATGAGAATGCGGCCCCGGAAATTGAGGGCTGGATTATGTAGGCAGCGTTCTCGACTATGCTGCTGCCCTTGGTGGGACTGATGGCGATTGCCTTGATCGTCTCCGATGCCGCGACCGCGATGGGGCCCGCATAGAGGGTTGATGCAGCGGTGGGTGTCGCGCCGTTGGTGGTGTAGTAGATTGCGGCGTCCGCCGTCGCGCTACTGACTACTACGCTCTGCGCCGCGCTGTAGGTGCCTGCCGCCGGCGCGAAGGTTGGAGGTACCGATTGCGTAGAGTAGGTCCAGGTGAGGACCTTCTGGCTCGCTGAGAGTCCTCCAGACCCTCCCGTAAAGCCAACGTAAGCGGTATTACCACCCACAATCTGCGGGATGTTGATGGCTTGTGACGTGGTAAATTTGTCGCCAGTCACCCCGTCGACAAGATTCAGGGTGAGCGTTGTGCCGTCATAGGTGACAGTCGCCGTTATGCCGTCGTCGCTGTTCAGCTCGATTCCGCTCGGACTGATGTCGACCGTAGGCGACACGGGCGGCTCACCATCGGTGTAGACACCGGTCGAATCGTCTCCCTCATTCTCGTAGTTATAGAAGTTGAACTTGACGGCGACACTTTGCCCGATGTTTTGATAACCGAGCCCGGCAGAGTCCCCGCCGAGCGCGGTCGGCCCGACGTTCTGAGTGGTGAAAGTAAAGCCGTTGCCCTGCGCCTGAGATAGCTGGAACGCAAACTTCGTGGTGAACGCCTGGATATTGATCGGCGCGTTCCAGAACACGCTCCCGGCCTCATTCAGGCCGCCATCCGTCAACTGCATGCGGGAGTCATTTGAGGCCAGGGTGCTTCCGTTCAGCGTCAAGCCTGCCGTGGAAGAGAAGCCGTTCTCGAAGTTGATCGACGCCCCTCCAGCCTGTATCACGTAAGCATCCGTCCCGATATCGCTGTTGGTCAGGCTGGGATCCATGGCGACGGCGTTGATGGTTTCTGAAACGGCAACCTTGATTGGCCCGGTGTAGAGGGTCGAAGAAGCCGACGGAACTGATCCATCGATCGTGTAGTAAATTTTCGCGTTGGCGTCCGTATCTGAGAGAGTCACCTGCTGGGCGTTCAGGTAGGTCCCTGCAGCCGGCGAGAAGCTGACAAGGGGCGTCTGGTCTGAGAAGTTGAAGATCGCGCTGCTGGTGGCGCTCTGGATATAACCGGCCGCACTTGCGATGGCCTTAACAGTGGTGTCTGTGCTGATGATGACAGGACCCGAGTAGAGCGTGGACGCCGGCGTTGGAGTCGAACCATCGAGCGTGTAGTAGATCTGCGCGGACGCAGTGGCGGTGGAAAGCTTGACGCTCTGGCTTGCAGTAAATGTGCCGCCGTTCGGAGTAATCACGGGCGCTTCCGCGCTTGGCTCTCCGTTGAACAGCCCGTAGACATCCACTTCGTCTTGCGCCACCACGTAGACCTTGCCATTGGTCACGATTGGAATGGAGAACTTGGTGGCTATGCCCACGGTGTCGCGCGCTGCATTGGTGTCACTCTCGTAGAGCGGAGTCGCCAGGCTGTTCGCGGGCCAGGCATATAGGACCGCCTCGCCATAGGTCACGTACTGGTCTGACCGCACCGCCCACGCAATGCCATCCTGAGTGCCGTTCGACGAAATCGAAAAGGACGGACCGGGAAAATTGGACGTGATGCTCCCCTGGCTCGATGGCGTGGTGTCCATTACGCCACTGTTCAATTTGAACAGCATCGGCGAATTGTACTCAGCCCAGATGTAGACGTTGCCGTTCCAGTACGCAGGTGTGCCCCACAGCCCCTCCGCCTGGGTAATTTGACCAGGGACGGAGGTCGGACCGTTGGTGGGAGGAATATAGGGGGGAATATCTTGAAGCGCTTTGGGATTGGACGTGCCGCCGGTGTTGTTTCCGCCCAAATCATCGCGGTTCAACACCAGGAGCCGCCCTTCTTTGCCGGCCTGCACCAAAATGTGCTGATTCGGCTCCCCCTGGTCCGGCACCATCAGGACGCCGCCTGCACCCTGGTCAAGGTCACCGGAGTCGAGCGTCGTCGAGTTGAAAGATGTAAATTCGTCCGTCGGGGTAAGGCCGCCATTGGCAAGACTCAGGTTCAGAATGCTCTCGCCGTATTGCGATTTCCCATAGTCGGTGGGGTCTACGATGTCATTTTGTGTTCCATTATTCCCGGTTACGAGGAACATCCGTCCACCGGTCGCGTCATCGTCGATGGGCATGCCAGCGCCCGATGCCCAGATTCCGGCGCCCTCGCCATTGGGGGAAAGACAGAACACAGCGGACTGCGCCATGGTGGTGGCGTTATACGCGAAGAGCCAGCCATGCCACGGGCCGATGTCTCCATGCGCGGCATAGCCGATATAAACGTAGCCGTTGTAGTAATCCAGGGCAGGGCGCTGATTTGAAACGAGCGGGTCGAACGAAAGTTGGCCGCCGGAGCTGGCGGTGCCCGTGCCTGCCACAGTGGCGGAGATAACCACTGGACTCGTCTGCACCGCGGGACTCGATTGTTCCGCACCAGAAATAATGTTGATGGCGTGCAACCTCGAGAAGTATGCGCCTTTCTCAAAGGTGTTGCCCACCACATACATCGTATTCGTTGCAGGATTGATGGTGGCGGTGCCGGTGATGCCGATTGTCGGACCAATATCCCCCTGCGGAGATATGCCTTGTGGATCCGCCGGGACTGCTGTCGCTCCCGGTCCAGCTCCGTGCGCGGCGTCGAGCAGGGTGATTTTCCATATGGGGTCCGTATTGGCGCCGCCGTTTGAATCCGCGTCGAATGCGTAAATCGAATCATTCTCCGTAGCAACAAACAAGACATTGTGCACCAGGCCGTCGCTCATCTTCAGCCCGGGCACATACAACGGCTGGGAATAAACAGTGCTGTCTACCGACACTGTGAACAGCTTGCCGAACGAAGTCACGTTCACGTTGGCCGGCGTCAGCTCGGTCTCACTGGTGTTCTGGCCTTCATGCGTCAGATCGTAGCGCCAGGTCAGCACCGGCACAGGTGTGGGCGTTTGGGCCAATAGGCTCGATCCCGGCGCGTAGAACAAAGCCAGGAGAAGCGGGCAGGCTATAACAAATCGCATTCGCGTTTTGACATTGACGGAGGGTTCAGGCTGCGCGATGCAAGCGGGAACGCTGGAATGTGCAGACATGCAGAGACCCCTTCGGCAAACGAAAGAACTGCGAGTTGTCAGCCAGGCGAGCCGAAAGCGGACGAAATTCCAAGCTGTGCGATACGACGCATTGGGCTAATGAAAGAGCCCGTTTATCAGGCTCAATCAACAGGCGGTCAAGCCGGTCCTGTCGCTCCCGGCATCGCGGATCCTGTTGCATAACCGAGGCGTGCAACAATAGGGGTGCCAGAATTGGAGCTTCTCGAAAGTACCAGCACTCGGACAGGTACAGACATTCGATGGCACGTTGAGTGTCGCGGTTGCTTGCAACCAGATCGACATTTGCAAGCCGCTGCTGCAATATGTGTTTGTAAGGGGAAAAGACGTGTTTTCTCTCCAAGGATCTAGCAGCGCGAGGCTCCTCAACGGTGGCGTCCTTCTCTGTCTCTCCTTGTTACCGCTCCCCGCGCTCTCACTTCAGGCTCCCAACGCTGGAGAAGCGCCTTCAGGTATCGCCTGGGACGTGCGAGGCCCATGGCAGGTAGACGGGAAAGGCGCGCCGATTCTCTCCGGCGACATCGTTCTGCCTGGATCGCTTCTTCAGCCAGGTGAAGGGACCGCTGATCAGTCCATTACAGTTCTGCTACCCGACGGTCAACGCATTCTCTACGAATGTTTCACCGTGGAAGACTGCGCGCGTGGCTTTCGCGTGCCTTCGCTCTATCGCAGGCCCGAACCGATCGCTATCGACGTATTGGGGCGCATTCACGCGGTCCTGGTCCGCGACCGCGCTGACCTATCAACTGGGCCCGGCAGCCAGAAGGTCCATCGCTTGCCGCGCGACGAGGCGATGGCAGTCTTTGGTCCCGACAAACGAGTCGATGTCGCCGGCCTCGCCGCAAAGCTTTCCAACGGTCGATATACCTATGACCTGCGAGCGCTCAATCGCGCGTATCCACGCCAGTTCCATCTCGTTATCGAGAAGACAGGGCCCTCCATCTCCGTTGGGCTTCCTTCTTCCGGCCTCTACGCCGTGACCATCACTGACGCGCTGAACACGCCGCGCATCGATCTTTTCATCGCCGCAGTCGAGCCCGCTCAGGCCGCGAACCTCGAGAAACGCTACCACGACGCCAAGGCGCTGATGAAAGAGTGGAACGATGATTACGAGAACTGGCCCATTCATGACTTTCAACGGGCCTACCTCGAATCGCTCATGCTGGGCGTGAATGCGATGGCCGCTGACGGGCCGGCAGACGCGGCAGGTAAAATTGCTCCGGATGCGGGATTGCCTGTCGGTCTCGTCGATACGTCAGGGGGCCGGACTGGCGTGACCGCGGAGCCCGCGTTCTCTCCCAAGCCTGGCTTGTTTGAAGGGAAAACCGCGATAACATTGCAATGCAAAACCCCCAGCGCCACGATACATTTCACGGTCAACGGCTCTCAGCCGGTCGCCAATTCACCGGTGTACCGCGAGCCGATCATGGTGATTGGATCGGAGCTGACCATCAAGTCGTTTGCCAGCGTGGCGGGAAGAAAAGACAGCGCTGTGGTCACTGGGATCTTTCGCATTCGATAGCCGTGCTCCCTTTGAGGTGAATTGAATTTGAAAAAGAGGCGTGACTTCCTCAAATTGTGCCTTGCATCCGTACCGGCCCTTGTCTTTGCGCGACGCGCTGAGGCTGACGCTACAACGGGCCAAGCCGCTGCCCTGCCGGTCTATCGCAAGCCGGGCTCTCTGGAGCGTTATATAGATCCTCTGCCTATCCCAAAACGATTGATCCCGGAAAGCACGGGCAAGGGCGGGACTCAGTATCGGGTACGCATGTTGGAGCTCACCCAACAGATGCATTCGCAGCTTCCACCCACCAGGCTGTGGGGATATGAGGGACATTATCCTGGTCCAACCTTCGAAGCGCTGCGCGGCGAGCCAATCGCAGTCCAGTGGGAAAACCGTCTGCCTTCGCAGCATATCTTTCAAGTCGATCCTCGCATGCATGGCGCAATGCCTCCCGCTCCCGCAGTCAGAACTGTGCCGCATCTGCACGGCTCTCGCAGTCCATCCGACAGCGATGGGTTGCCGGAGAAATGGTTTACATCAGGACAATCGGCGCGATATCACTACCCCAATGACCAGGCGGCGGCGACACTGTGGTATCACGATCACGCGGTAGGCATCACGCGCTTGAACGTCTATGCGGGCTTGTCAGGATTCTTTCTGCTGCGCGACAACGACGAGCGCAGCATGGGCCTGCCCTCAGGCGAATATGAAATTCCACTTGTACTTCAGGATCGCACGCTTGACGACCAGGGCCAGCTTGTCTATTCTCCAACGTTCGACGATGGTCAGAAGCCTCCTCCAGGTCTTTGGGCACCAGAGCTTTTCGGCGACCTTCCTGTTGTGAACGGCGCCATCTACCCTTACCTGCAAGTCGAGCCTCGGCGCTATCGACTGCGCCTGCTGAACGGCGCCAATTCCCGGTTCTTCAATCTCTTCTTCAACCTTGCGAAAAGCCCCACGGACATACCCGCACTTGTGTCATTTCACCAAATCGGAAGCGACGGCGGATTTTTACCAAGCCCGGTTGCATTGACCCAGCTATTGCTGGCGCCGGCTGAACGCGCTGACTTGATCGTCGATTTCTCCGGAGTGGAAGGCAAGACTGTGACCTTGTCAAACAACGCCGCGGCTCCGTTTCCAGGATGGGATACGCTCCATCCACAGCATCTGGCATTGTATGAGTTGATGCAGTTTCGGGTGACGCTTCCGCTTTCCAGCAATGGGAAATCTTTCAGCATCCCGCCGCCTCGGCCGTTCCCCAGGCTGGATGAAAGCAAATCCATCGCTACACGGGATTTCGTACTGTCCGAAATGATGGATGGCCAAGGACGGTCCCTGGGAGTACTGATCAACGGCAAAGGATACGACGAACCAGTCACAGAAGTTGTGAAATTGGGCTCCATTGAGAAATGGAGATTTATCAACTCCACTGAGGATGCACATCCGATGCATTTGCATTTAGTGCAATTTCAGATTCTTGAACGCCAGGGATTCAACCCCGCTGCTCTTCCCAACGGCACAGTGCAGTTGGTGGGGACACGCCGCTTGCCGGCGGCAAATGAGGCCGGCTGGAAAGATACAGCGGTAGTCAGCCCGCGTGAGGTGCTCACGATCATCGTCCGATTCGAAGGCTATACCGGCCGCTATGTCTTCCACTGCCACATGCTGGAACATGAGGACAACGACATGATGCGGCCCTTTGAGGTAACTGCCGATCACGGTTGAAACTCCAACGATCAACACTATGGCGCCAGTTCCAGGCTCACGGCCCCATGCTCGTGGGGTTACAGTTGCTGACTGGCATCGGCGTGGGCGGCATGGGCGGCGTGGCCCATGGAATGCCGGTGAAGTCGAAGAAGTCCAGAAGATTTGGCTGGGCAGCGTCGCGGTTCGTCAGGTACTTTTGGTTGCCGATAAACCGGTCTTCGACGAACTTGATCACCGCCGTATGGTCCATGGGTATGTGTGAAACATAATGCCTCCGCGTGAAAGGCGAGATGATGATGTTCGGCAGGCGGAAGCCAAGCTGAGCGGCAAATCCATAATCATACGCTGCGTCGCCTAGAGTAGCCCCAGGGTCAATCGAGGCCAGGTCGCAATGGGTCGTCGCCACCCCGCCGGGCGGCACGCAGGGGAAGTATAAGGTCGGATCTTGAGGAGTCGCATCGGGATTCACCGCTATCCCGCCGGTCCCGGCGACCCCGTCTTCCGCGCCAACCCCGCCAATATCGGGGATATTCGCCACAGGCGTGTCGCCGACCATCGCATCCGTGAATAAGTTTGAATAGCCGGGGACCGGCGGAACATGGTCGTATGGTCCGCCGCCTTCGTCATAGCTGAAGAAGAAGACGGAGTCGCTCCATGAAGTACTGATCATGAATGCATTCACGACCTTCGCCACTTGCAACTGTCCATACAGAATCGACTGCTCCGACCCTGGATGCTCGTCATTGTTGGCGTAGCCGGCCTCAATGAATGCAAAGCTGGGCAGCGTGCCGGCGTTGAGATCGCTGAAGTAGACCGACAGCGGGGCAATGTGATTCACATCGATGCAGAAGGTGTTGTTCGCATCGCCGACCGCGCTGGACGCCACCGTGGGAGCGGTACAGGGAGCGCCTGAAGTATTGTCATAGAGATATTGTAACGAGTAGCTCAGGCTAGAGAAGTCGGTCGCGGGATACTCTGCGTTCGATCCGCCCGTGCAGTCATCGTCCGTGAGGCAAAATCCCTGCGTGACCGTGTAGTAGATCTTCCAGGATACCTTGGCCGTATCGAGCGCCTCGAAGATGTTCGGAATATCGAGCTGAGAAAGATGGTCGTCTCCCCCTGGATCTTTGACCAGACCCTGCGTCGTGCCTCCCGTGAAGGTGGCGATGCGATTGTCAATGCTCTTGCTGGCCACCGGCGAAAACCAGCGATCGGACACTGCAAACTGGGAGGCCATGTAGTAGTAGTAGTTGAGAAATCCCTGGTCGTAATAGCCCATGGCGCGCTGACCGGTGAGATCGGTGTACTTGCCGCCACAGGCGCCAGACAACTTACAGCTAGTTGCGTAGCCTTCGCCAGTGTGGACGAAACCATTCTCCGAGATGGGGCGTGTGGCAACAAAATTGTAGCGATCGACGTCTCCGTAGCTCGCCAGCCAATCCGAGCTATCGTCGTCGATGCACGTGCTGGTGAACTTGAAGAGTGGGTAGGATGTGCCCGCATCGTCCATGTCGCTGATCGTAGTCAGCTTGTCGTCGATGCCATCGACGTCATAAGTAACGCCATCGTCGCCGATGTTCCAGCACTGAGCAACGCCGGACGCATTGTTGGGACAGGTCCCGTTTCCATTCGGGTTATCCCGATAAGGGTTGAGCATTCCGAAATAATTGTCGAACGTGTGGTTTTCCTGCAGCATGAAGACGACGTGATCGATGGCCTGAACGCTGCCCGCGGGTATCAGCGTTACCGTTGCGGTGGCCGAAGCGTTTCCCCCAGCGCCGGTCGCGGCCGCTGTGTAGGTGGTGGTCGTGGCAGGGCTCACTGCCTGCGTTCCACCGCTGGGCTGCAGCGGATACGTGCTTTTATCGGTTCCGGTTACTATCACTTGAGTGGCATTGGTCGCAACCACGGTCAACGTGGATGAGTTCCCCGAGACAATCGAAGTGGGGTTCGCGACGATGGTGACAGTCGGCGCAGGACTCGTCGCCGCCGTCACCGTCACGGTCGCACTCGCCGAGGTGTTGCCTCCAGCGCCGGTCGCGGTTGCTGTGTAAGTGGTGGTCGTGGCCGGGCTCACTGCCTGCGATCCACCGCTGGGCTGCAGCGGATACATGCTGGTGTCGGTTCCGGTTACTATCACTTGAGTGGCATTGGTCGCAACCACGGTCAACGTGGATGAGTTCCCCGAGACAATTGATGTGGGGTTTGCGGTGATGCTCACGGTTGGCGCCAGAATCGCACTAACTGTCACGGTTGCAGTCGCCGAAGTGTTCCCACCAGGCCCGATCGCGGCCGCAGTGTAAGTGGTGGTAGCTTTTGGGCTGACTGCCTGCGCACCGCCGCTTCCCTGCAGGGTATACGCGGTGTCGTCGGATCCTGTCACTTTCACTTGAGTGGCGTTCGTCGCATTCACCGTCAGAGTAGACGAACTTCCCGCGGCAATCGAAGCAGGGGCGGCGGAAATGCTCACCGTTGGTAAGGCGGATGTAAGGCTGACGTTCCCCCCGCATCCGGTGAACAGCAGAGGCAGCAAAATGCAAGGCACAAGCCGGATTGGAATTGAGAGCAGAGATCTGCTAACGCGCGCCTCGGTCATGATCATTTCCTTCCTATCCCGCTAGGGGACCGTGCTTGTCCGATATTGGAGCAGCAGCCGGCTTCCCTAAACTGGCGCTTCGATGCCTCAATTTGTAGGTTGATGTTGGGGCGGATGACCCCGATCTCCTTGGCCATTCGCATGGTCCTCTGGGACTATGGCGTGGTTCCAGGTGAAGGGGGACGGCGCATTGTCGACGGGAGTATAGCGTCCCGTTGGCCCAATGGAATGGCGATCATCGGTGAGGGGTCTTTGTGGGACCGGAAAACCGGTTTGCAAACTCCAGCCAAGCGCTGGCCTGCCGGCCCGCAGAACATGGCGCCAGAGACGCCGGCTCATTCGAATGACTCCCGGACCGCGTAACGCACTCTTGCACTTTTGGAGTTCAAACCAGCGAAGGTAATTCTTGACAACGCTGGTCATCGTCATTTCAACTCCCGCCGCGAAGTTGTGCTCCGACATCTGGCGTTGCAGTTGCGGAGATTTCAGAATGGCGATGAACTGTTCGGCCAGATCGTGCGCGTTGCCCTTTTCGTAGAAGCGGATCGCCATACCTTCGCCCGCGGCCATTTCTTTGAAGTCGTCGATGTCCGCACACACGATCGGAACGCCATACTCACATGCCTGATGGGCGGGTCCGCTCGATCCTGTGGCCGAGTCGTAGGGCAAAACCAGGATCGACGTTGACTGAAAGAGCTCAGGGATGGCCTCTTCGGGGACATATCCGCGGAACTCAATGGGCAGGTGCGCAGGTTGCGCATCGCGTATTGACTCCCAATATCCAGCCTTGGTGTGATGATTCGCGCCAGCAACAATCAACCGTGCATTGGGAATTTTTTCAAGGACCGCCGGGAAGGCGCTCATCAACGTCTCAAGCCGTTTATAGGTTCCCCAGTGGCCGATCGCCAGGATGCGCAGATCCGGATTGCCGCGCTTCGTAAAATCCGGCGGACTGGGAATCGATGCAAATGTTCCATGCGTACCCAGCAGGACATTTTGAGCGGAATACTTCGCAATCAGCGTGGAGCGGAAGTGAGGAAGCAGGACAGACACTGAATGCGCCTTCAGCAAGGCTTTCGTTGCCAGGTTGGTGCCCAATCGAAACAGTCTCTCTCGCCGCACTCCGGCCGCGGCAAAATCGACATGCTCAATGATGTGGTGCAAGGTGATATGCGTGAAATAGCCCGCGGCCCGCGTGAGAGCGGGCGCGGAAAGCCCGGCAAACGCGGCAAACGGATTCTTGGGTGTTGCGAAGCTGGAGAAGACAAGGTTGTACCACACAACATCGGGCTTCAGTTGTCGAATGGTATTGAGCAGGCGCACCGGGGTGGCAATGCTGCCGAATTTCCAGCAGCGGATCACGTTGAACCCCGGCAACTCTGAAAGCTGATGCGCTTTTTGCGAATTGCCATTCTTGTCTGTTGCAAAGTCATACTCGCTCAGTTCGTCCGCAAGGATGGTCAACTCGACGTCAGGGTTGCTCTTGAGCTCCCGCGCTATATGGAACGCATACTCGTTCAATTGGCGTCCGCTCGGAGGAAACGTGGCAACTAAAC
>Ga0302324_100018162_pt1 | contig 13890 bp, 7 predicted proteins | sample Palsa_T0_1_FD_201949 | JGI IMG/M metagenome (GOLD analysis project Ga0302324, IMG submission 201949) | Peat permafrost microbial communities from Stordalen Mire near Abisko, Sweden - Palsa_T0_1 | ecosystem: Environmental > Terrestrial > Soil > Palsa > Peat permafrost | place: Sweden: Abisko... | reverse complement strand
GGCCGAACACCAACCTCATCGAATGTCTAGCGGCGAGCGATGCGGATCTGTTTGGCCCTGCGGTGTTTCTGGTTGGTTGACGATCCCGCGCGGGCAGGTATAAGGTGACGATGCTCACACAACGTCACCCTATTCTCTTGATCTAATCGGCTCGATTCCTGAGGCTGGGCCCGCTTTCAATCCGTCATTGTCTTCGCGCTCTTGAATTGAGCCGTTAGATCTGCGCCCAAGAGACTTGCGCGCGTTCCGGGAAGCCGGCCAATTCTACGGCCTTGATGGTGTTTCCAGGTTCACCTGGAAGGGAGAAACACATGATGTCCAGGCAGTCACTATCGCTTGATGTACTCTGTACCGCTCGGCTGAAGCGGGTTGGATTCCTGGTGGGCGCCATATCGACGATCTTGTGCGGCCTCCCGCTTCGAATCTGTGCCGCGCCGGCTGCAACTTCCACCACTCTGACTGTCAGTTCTGGCAGCGCCAGGGTCGCGAGTGTGGAGGCGGGCAGCGTGATCACGCTGACAGCGACTGTGAAGGCCGGCAGCACCGCTCTCACGACCGGACAAGTGAACTTCTGCGATGCCGCGGCAAAACGCTGCACGGACATCCACCTGCTGGGGACGGCGCAGCTGACCAAGGCCGGCACGGCTGTGATGAAGTTCCGGCCCGGGCTGGGCAGCTACAGTTACGAAGCGGAATTCCTGGGAACGCGGAGCGACGCCGCCAGCACTTCCAGTGCATCGGCGCTCGTGGTTACGGGCAAGCATCCGACCGCGACCAAGATGACCGCGCAGGGCGACAGCGATGCGATCTACACGCTGGCGGCGACGGTGACGGGCTCACCGGCGAAGAGCGGCGTGGCGGCGCCCACGGGCAAGGTGTCGTTTGTGGACGCAAGCAACGGGAATGCGGTGCTGGCGACGGCGACTCTTTCGCCAGGCACAGCGGGTCCTCAGTGGGTCCATACACAGTCGCCGCCGGCGGGCGACAGCCCGTTTACCGTGGCCACGGGAGATTTCAACGGCGACGGCATTCCGGATCTGGCCGTGGGGGATGCGAACGGAGACACGATAGTCATTCTTCTGGGCAACGGGGACGGAACGTTCAGAGACGCGCCGGAGATCACGCTGGCAAGTCACAACTACACCAACTTCATCGCGGTGGGCGATTTTAACGGAGACGGAATTCCCGACCTGGCGATCGTTCCCACCGGGAACCTGGACGGAACTTTCAGTTATCTGGCGATTCTGCTGGGGAACGGGGATGGGACGTTCAAAGTGGGCGCCACTCCTGAAGTGGGTGCGGACGCTCAATCCGCAACGGTTGGCGACTTCAACGGAGACGGCACTCTGGATCTGGCCGTCACCAACTACAGCAACAACAACCTGACCATCCTGCTGGGCAACGGCGACGGCACATTCACGGCGGCGGCAGTGAATCCTGTGACTGGGGCCAACCCATATTTCGCGGCAGCGGGCGATTTCAATGGGGACGGCAAGCTGGACCTGGCCGTGGCCAACTCCGGCGGCGACACGCTGACGATTCTGCTTGGCAATGGCGACGGGACCTTCAAGACGGCGGCCAGTCCGGCCACGGGCAGCGGGCCTGCGGCCATCGCCGTGGCCGATTTCAATGGCGACGGCATCCTGGACCTGGCCGTGCCGGACTACTATGGCGGCACGGTCACCATCCTCCAGGGCAAGGGCGACGGAACATTCACAACGGTTGGGAACCCGGTGGCCGGCAGCGGCCCAGCTTACATCGCCGCGGGAGATTTCAACGGGGACGGCATTCCGGACCTGGCCGTGGCGAACGTGAATGGCAATACAGCGCTGATATTTCTGGGCAAAGGGGACGGAACGTTCCCGACAACCATGACCCTGAAGACGGGCAACGGGCCTGACGCGCTGGCCGTGGCGGACTTCAACGGCGACGGCTTGTCGGACCTGGCCATCGCGAATTTCAACAGCGCTTCGCTGTCCATCTTCACGCAGTGGGCGGAGCCGTCGACGGCGATGGCGAGCGGCGTTTCAGTGGTGGGACACGGCACATTCCAGATTGAAGCCAGCTATGGCGGAGACGGCAATTACGGGTCCAGCGTTTCGGGAAGTACGACGCTCTTCGATGCGCCTCCCGCCACGGTTACCACGCTCACCGCGAATGCAAGCGGCACTGAGGTCAAGGAGGTCAACGCGGGCACAGCGGTGACGCTGATCGCAGCGGTGAAGGCGGGCGGAAACCGGGTCGCCGCCGGACAGGTGAGCTTTTGCGATGCCTCGGCCCCCTACTGCACCGACATTCACCTGCTGGGCGTGGCGCCACTGACTGGAGCGGGTACAGCGTCGATGACTCTGGTGCCCGGCATCGGCGCGCACAGCTACAAGGCGGTTTTCGCGGGCATCACGCACGATCTCGCGGCCAGCGCATCAAGCGCATGGCCGCTGACGGTGACCGGGAAATTCGCCACGAAGACGAGCTTTGCGAAGAGCGGCAGCGCCGGCAACTACACGCTGACGGCGTTTGTGAACGGATTCGCGGATGCAGCGGGCGCAGCCTCGCCCACGGGCACCGTGCGTTTCCTCGATACCACCAACAACAACGCACTGCTGGGCGCGGCAACCCTGGCCGCCGGCAGCAGCGCACTCGGCTTTCTGAGCCCGAATCCAGTCCAGTTGGGATACAGGCCCAATGCAATCGCTGTGGCCGACTTCAACGGCGATGGCAAGCTTGACGCGGTGGTGGGCGATTGGAGCACTCTCTATAGCCCGAGCTTAACCACACTGCTGGGCAACGGAGACGGCACGTTCACCCCGGTGCAGCAAACTGTGGCCATAGGCTCCTACGCTACGTCGATCGTGGCCGGGGACTTTAACGGAGACGGAATTCCGGATCTTGCAGTTGCAGACGGCATCAACTCGATAACAATTCTGCTAGGCAACGGGAACGGCACATTTACCGCGGTGGCGAGCCCTTCTACGGGCGTCAATCCCCTGTCCATCGTGGCCGCGGATTTCAACGGGGACGGCAAGCTGGACCTGGCGACAGCGAATGCCGGGGATGAGGGTGACCCCGCCTCGTTCACGGTAATGCTGGGAAATGGGGACGGGACGTTCCATGCACAGACGTACTACGTGTCAGACATCAGCCCGCTGTACCTGGCGGTAGGCGATTTCAACGGCGACGGATTTCCGGACCTCGTCTTCACCGGCTCCAATTCCACATATGTTGTGGACTTGCTGGGCAAGGGCGACGGAACGTTTCCTTCGGGGTACCTGATCGAAACCGGGGAAGTTCCATTGTCGATCGCGGTGGCGGACTTCAACCAGGACGGCAAGCCGGACCTGGCCGTAGGCCTGTCGGAGAATCAAAACAATGGCACGCCGGGCAATGTTTCCATCTTTCTCGGCTATGGCGACGGTACCTTCACAGCGGCAGGATCGAGCCCGGCCGCGGGCGTCGTGTATATTGCGTCCGGGGACTTCAATGGGGATGGGATTCCCGACCTTGCGGCCCTCGAGCAATCGAATGGCAGCACGGTAACGGTTCTGCTGGGCAAGGGCGATGGCACGTTTACGGCGGCGCCCAGCCCGGCAAGCACCTCCCCGCTGGCCTACCAGCTTGCGGTAGGGGATTTCAACGACGACGGCATTCCAGATGTGGCATTAGCCGACTATGCCAACGACACCCTGGACACATTTCTGACGCAGTTGAAGCACATATCGACCGCGAAAATAACCGGCGTTGCGCTCGAAGGGCCGGTGGCGCACGTGGTCGAGGCCAGCTATGGAGGGGACAGCGTATTTAACCCAAGCATCTCCGGCACTGCCGCGCTGCCGCCCTTGACGCCCACGCCGGTGTTCTCGCTGCCGGCCGGTGTCTATACCTCCACGCAAAAGGTGCAGCTCAGCGATTCTGTTGCCGGCGCGGCTTTCTATTACACGACCGACGGCAAGACCAATCCCACGACAGCCTCGAAGAAGTACAGCGCTCCATTCACCGTGGCTTCGACTGAGACCATCAAAGCTATCGCTGTGGCGCCTGGCTATTCGGAATCCGCAGTGGCCACGGCGGCCTATGAAATCAACCCGCCGGCGGCGGAGCCGGCCTTCCAGCCGGCGGGCGCAACCTATACAACGGTGCAGAGCGTCAAGCTCTCGGATGCTACGCCCGGCGTCACCATCTATTACACAACCAATGGAGTCACGATTCCAACATCCAGCACCGGCATCAAGTACACGGCGCCCATCGCAGTCGATGTGAGCGAGACCATCATGGCCATGGCGATGGGGCCGGACAACTCGGCCAGCCCCGTATCGAAGGCTACTTACACCCTCAATCTTCCGCCGGCAGCCAAGCCGGCGTTCAAGCCGGGAACGGGAACGTATACATCGGCGCAGAGTGTCTCCCTTTCCGACGCCACTTCCGGCGCGGTCATCTACTACACCACCGACGGCAAAACCGCTCCATCCGCAACTACAGGATTCAAATATACGGGCCCGATTCCGGTGAGCGGGACAGAGACCATTTTGGCCACGGCCGTGGGAACCGGGTGGAGTCAAAGCCCGGTGGCCAGCGCCACCTATACCATTCCAGCCGCCGATCAGGCCCCCACTATCCAGTTTGTGAGTCCGATTTCCACCGCACAGACCCAGACGATTGCGATCGTCGGCTCCGGATTTGGAAAACAGCCCGCCTTCAGCGGCAATTCACCCGACATTAATTTCGTAGACGGGACCAGTTGGAGCGCAGGCACCGGCGGCGACCTGATCGGCCTTTCCATCTCCTCGTGGACCGAGACGCAGATTGTGATTTCAGGCTTCACCGGCGGTTATGGATTCTTTGGATCGTTGAACAATGGCGATGAGGTCACAATCAGTGTCTGGAATGTGCAGAACGGAGCAGGCCCGGCAGTCTGCGCAAACATTACCGTCGGCGGTAAAGCAAAGGCATGCAGTTCCGGTGCTTCGACCGACCGCGCGGCGATCATGCGTCGATGAGGGCGCATCGAGCAAATTAAATCTGGGCGTAGCTGCGGCGAACGATCGTCAACACGTTCCGTGGATCGATGAATCGCGCTGGCTGATTCTTGTCGGCTTTGGTTCCTCCTGCGCACTTTCCCGCACAGAAACACAGAAAGGAAGCACCATGCCTTCAGCTGCGATCGGCACCAACGTCCGGGTGAGCCTCCGGGGGCTGTATCTCTGCGCGGTTGGGTCAGTGCTTTTGGCTTTGTTTGGAGCCGCGGCCTGGGGGCAGCCAGCGACCAACAGGACACTGTCGGTCTCCTCCGCCGGCAGTCCTGTCACATTTGTCGTGCAAAACGCGTGGAGCGGGTGACGTTTAGGCGAGTATAGCGACGATGGCGACGATGGCGACAAAAAGGTGCAGAGTTAAAGTTACTATTTTCTGATATTTATGTTCGATTCAAAGAGATAAGCAGAAAGCATGGCGGAGAGAGGGGGAAACTAAGCCTCTCTTGATTCCAAATGGTTTATTTCCTAGCTATACCCTTAGCTATACTTTTTGCCCAAGCCTTCATTCCTCCGGTATTCCCTGATAGGAGAGAATGAAATGGCGAATCAGACAGTGGCTCTGCTGCTGAGAGTGAGCGTAGACGGCAAACAACCCTACCTGAAACCTCTCGTCAAAAATGGCAAAGTATGTGACAAGTGGGCTACCTACAAAGGGGTCAACCAACAGTTTGTCTCTGGCTCGTATGCTATCCGATACAAGCAACGTGGAAAGCTGGTGTTCAAAGGTGTGGGGCAAGCTCTCGATGCGGCCCTAATGGCTCAGAGACGGAAAGAGATCGAGCTAGAAGCGACTGCTGTTGGTATTCAGTTTGGAGTCCCTGTTACGAACCCGAACCAGCGATCTGAGTGGCCTCAACCCCCTGGCCCAAAGAAGCCTCGGCTCAAGCTCACGGATGCCCGCGACAAGTACATTGACGATATTGCCGCTCGGAAATCTTGGAAGACCGCAGACGGGTACAAGTACAACGTAAATACCTTCATTCATGCCTGCCCTAACGTTGAATTCATGGATGAGATTGAGCGCGAACACATGGTCAGATTTATCAATTTCCTTAGAGACGGGCGGGGGAACTCGGCCAGGACACAGCGCAACCGAGTAGATGAGTTTGCCACCTTTATGCGGTTCTTTGGTCATGAATTGCCGATGCCGAAAATACACCGACCCAAGTTCACCGAAAAGGAAGTCTTTGCCTACACTGAGAGGGAGCTTCTCATACTGTTGGAACACGCAGAGGACGACGACCTTCTCTTCATTCAGTTCTTCTTAGGGTCTGGTGGACGTGAACAAGAAGTTCAGTACGCCTGCTGGCCAGACCTCAACTTTGACAACAATACTTTCACTGTCCGCCTCAAAGAGGACCTGGGGTTCACTCCCAAGGACTTTGAAGAAAGAACGATTCCGATGCCCACTTATCTGATGGATAGGTTGCAGCTACACCTCGCGTCAAACCCAGATGAACGGCTGGTGTTCACTACTGACTCCGGTGGTGCGGAGGGTCACTTTTTGCGCCGGTTGAAGAAGATAGCTCTCAGGGCAGGATTGAACTGCGGCTGGTGTGTCAATAAGCACGGGCTGTCGTGTAAAGAACATCCGGTTTGCAAGCACTGGCATCTGCACGCCTTGAGAAAAACCTTTGCGACTCGGCACCACGAGAGCGGCGTAAGTGCTCGGACTCTTCAAGCGTGGCTTGGTCACAGTGATCTTGAAACCACGCTGCGCTATCTGGAAGCTGGAAGCTGTAACAGTGATAGCACCCGGCAGGCAGTAGACAAGTCGTTTGACCATCTGTTGCGTCCCCGTCCAAAGTTGGTTGCATAAGCTGACTTAAAGAGACATAAGCGGTATTAGACCCTCCAGACCATCGGAGGGTCTTCTTACATGACCAAACAGGATGAGTTGAGAGCCTGGAAGGGGTTGATGTCGGTGCGCGAAGTTGCCGAGACGTTGGGTAGCCACATCCAAACTGTCTACTCTTGGGTGGATGAATCCAAGTTACCTCATTTCCGAGTCGGTGGCCGAATCAAGTTTGACGGGAAGGCTATTGCAGATTGGCTTGATCGTCGAGCAAGTTAGATGTTATCGCCATAGAGGATCTTCGCAGGGTGGCCCCGCAAATCTGTATGGAGACAAGCATGACCGACTTACATTCGGTCGCACGCTCAGGTTGGTTGTGCGACTCGGTGCGGCGCGCTTTTCGGGAGCTGGTGTCCAGTCTATCTCCAAAGTTATCGCGAAGATTCCGGAGAAGGAAATGGAGAAGGGAGACCCTCTGTTTCACACCTATGCCAGTGTGCCGGCGACCGCGCAAATGAGCGTAGTGGTGCGGAGTCTCTTTTGGGAGTTCGTGCAGAGCGCTCCTACGGATCAACAGCTGAGGACCGCCGAGCTTTTTCTTGAGGCCGTTCAAGCTGAAGTCGAGGATCTTCGTAACAAACTGATTCCTCCAATTGCTTCTGACGAATCGACCGATGAGTCGACGCCGAGATTGCCCGACTGCAACAAGCCCGTGCCCTGATTGCCGGAGTAGGCAAGCGAGGGCCAGGGAGACCCAAGTCTACCGTTGCCCCACCCGAACAGAAGCGGATGCTGAGTGCTACAATGTTGCCACTATGAAGACAGCGTTGTTAGTGCGTGGCAACAAAAAGTCGATCATCACAGCAGATGATGCGGCTATCAGAAACGAGCGGGAGGCATTTTGTCCAGACTGCCAGCATGACGTCTTTCTTTTTGTTAAGAAGTCGCCAAAAGGCGTGACGCATTTTGAACATAGGCCGGGCATCCCCAAATTATGCCAACTTCGTTACCACCGTCACCCTCTTTAGCGGTTGCCAAACCCAGGCAGAAGCGGAATCTGAGTCCAGAGGGCCGCGCAAGGATCGTGGCAGCGACCAAGGCACGTTGGGCTGCAAAGAGGAAGGCTGCGAAGTAGAGTGCAAACAAGTTGTCAAGCCATACAGATGATGGGTGGTGGGTCAAATGTCTTCCAAAGGGACGAACTATTTAGAAGAATCCTTTGATCCTCGACCGAAAACATATCCCAAGGCGGTTGTAACGGCTCCCAAGGCAATGTGAGCTTCGCCGGACCAGAACTCACGGCTTCCAGTATGAAACGCTGCCCACCATAAACCTGCCGATGTCAGTAATCCAAACGCAACAACGATGAACGCGATCACGATTGGGGCATGGGGGTCAGAACCAAAAATACGCCCAAACCAGCCAAGCTCCGCGTGTAGTCTGTCAAGCTGATGTTTGTTTGAAAGCTCAAGCCGTCTTGTGCGTTCTGCTTCACTCGAACCTTCTGAGATCGCAGTTTCTAATTTCGTAGGCTCCGGAGCCTCCGGAGCCTCCGGTTCGACTACGGCCTTGAGAACATCATCGCGCTCAGATGCCATATAGATTTTTCAGCCGAAAACCTGCCACTGCCTCCGAAACTGCGAAGATTCGCGCAATATGCGAAAGAGGCAGTCTGCGATAGGCATCAACCATCTCTCTTGGCATGAGAAGGTTGGCAGCAAATACGTTTGCCTCTTGTTCCCATCTGTTCTTCCCTGCTTCGCGGCTATCGTCGCGCCATAGAACCCTATAGTTCTCACTCCTGGCCCATTCTTCATGAAGAACCTTGTGCCCTAATTCGTGGGCAATCGTGAATGTTTGGCGAACACCAGGCTCGGCCTGGTTTACGAATATAGCGTTCTGCGCTGGGTCATAAAGCCCAGAAACCTTCGCACTTGCTCCTGAGAAGCTAACGAAGCTAACTCGAATTCCTACCGTGCGTGCCACCTCTACCGGATTAACCGGCGGGTCAGTAATACCAGACTCGTTCAGGAGGCGGATGGCCTCGCGCTCCGCAAGACGATAGTTGGGTTTGAGTAGCTGAGGCGATGACATAAAAGCTCCTGAAATGGCGAAAATTTAGCGAATTCGCCAAGCACAGTTTATCATCATTCGGTCTGTTTTTCCACAGATTAGCGCGATTTCCTGTGGGAAAGTGGGCGGAAACTAGTGTATGATGCACTTCTCTTGCTGATTTATTAAGAGGCGCGATATAAGCCGTCAAGAATCGGGCCGCCTACCCCATCAATTTCACCAATTCCTTAATCTTCCAAAGGGGAGACTCTCGGAAACGAGGGCTTTCTTGCGTTTGGGGGTAGCGGCTTTGCTGCGCAGTGGATTTGTCACAGCGCGGGAAATCTGCCCACGGCGGGTAGCTATATTTTAGCTATACTTTTTCCCCTAGAACGGGTATAACGACGCGTAGTGGCGCTTAGGGCCGCTTAAAACGGCTTAATGCCTACGTTCCGTGAAATGAAGGACTTAGGTAGCTAAATGGTTGGCTTTTGAAGGGGATAAATAAGGTCTGGCGGAGAGAGGGGGATTCGAACCCCCGATAGAGGTTTTGGCCCCTATAACGGTTTAGCAAACCGCCGCCTTCAGCCACTCGGCCATCTCTCCACGGTCTGCACGGATTATACCGGAAGTTGCGCATCGACGGCCAAACACCCGCCGGGAGCGTCAGAAACCGCACCCTCCTGCTCCGGCCTGGGAGATGGCTATGGCGACTCGCGGCAGCTTCGTCGGCCTGGTTGGCGAGATGTCTCGTGGAGTGGCGTCCGGTGGCACGGACACGTCGCCGCAAGTCAGCCCGCCGCAGCGAAGATGGCCTTCGGCACGCGCGGCGGGCGGACCCCTGGTCCCAATCTGGACTTCCGCTTCTGGCAGGAAGTCGAATCGGACGCTTGCCGGGTTCTTCCGTCCCTGCTCCCTTGTTTCTTCGCCAGCAGCCGTGCCTTCGGCCCTTGATGGAGCTTTCGCTTTCTGTGGAGCAGAAATGTTGGTAGATTCACATGCATGGCTTTCGGCCTTAAACCCGCGCGGCGAAAGATGCGCTTTGTGCCGCTGATCGCTGCCACCTTCTTCATGGTTTCGGGCGGACCATACGCCATTGAAGACATCCTGGGCGGCGCCGGTTTTCTGTGGGCGATCGTCATCCTGCTGCTGCTGCCGGTCATCTGGAGCCTGCCCACCGCGCTCATGATTGGCGAGCTGGCCGCGGCGCTGCCCGCCGAGGGCGGATTTTATGTGTGGGTACGGCGCGCGATGGGCCCTTTCTGGGGCTACCAGGAGGGCTGGCTGTCGCTCTCCGCCAGCATCTTTGACATGGCGATTTATCCGGCCATCTTTGTGCTTTATCTTGGGAAATTTGCTCCGGCGCTCACCGCCGGATGGGCCGGCTACGCGTGGCCGCTGGCCGTGGTGGCCGTCTGCTGCGTCTGGAACCTGCGCGGCGCTCCCGCGGTGGGCGACGATTCGGTGTGGATGTTCGCGCTGCTTCTGACGCCGTTTGCGATCTTCGTCGGGCTGGGCTTCTGGCGCGGGATGACGCTGCATCCGGCGGTGCATTGGGGCGCGGCCGGCACGGAGTCCGCCGTGTCCACGGCGATCCTGGTGGCGATGTGGAACTACATGGGATGGGACAACGCCTCAACGGTCGCGCAGGAAGTGGAAGACCCGCAGCGCAACTACCCGCGCGCCATGATTTACTCGACGATTCTGGTCGCAGTTACCTACATCCTGCCGCTGGCGGCCATGGCGCTGGCCGGCCTTTCCGGCGACAGCTTCTCCACCGGCGACTGGATGACTGCGGCCGACGCCATCGGAGGCCCGCTGCTGGGCGGGGCCGTAGTGGCCGGCGGCATGATCACGGGCGTGGGTATGTTCAACGCGCTGGTGATGAGTTACACGCGCCTGCCCATGGCTATGGCGGAGGATGGCCTGCTGCCCGCCGCGCTGGCCAGGCGCAACAGCCGCGGAGTGCCCTGGGTGAGCGTGCTGCTCTGCGGAGTAGCCTGGGCGCTGGCGCTCAATCTGCCGTTTGAAAGGCTCATCTCCATCGATCTGATCCTTTACGGGTCGAGCCTGCTGCTGGAGTTTGTGGCGCTGGTGGTTTTGCGCGTGCGCGAGCCGTACCTCAAGCGCCCGTTCAAGGCCGGCAACCTGGCCATTGCGATCGCGCTCGGCGCCGGGCCGGCGGCGCTTATCGGCTACGCGCTGTGGGCTTCGCGCGGAGACAAGCTGCTGGCCCCAGGCTCACCGCTGAGCGCCACGCCACTAGGCTCGGTTTCCGCGATGCTGTTCGCAGTGGGTGTGGGGCTGCTGGGGCCGCTGCTCTACTGGTTCACCGCTGCGCCGTTCCAGCGCCGCCGGCTGGCCTCGGCCCCGGCCGCGGACTAGAAGCGGACGACTAGCGCTTTGGAGCGGCACTCACGGTAAAGGTCTGAGGAGCGAGGACCGCGCTGAGATCCGGATTGTAATAGTCGACCAGTTTGGCGGGCGCTGCCTTGGCGCGGATCGAGTAACGCGGCGTAAAGCGGAAGCTGAACTTGCCGCCCTCCGCATCGGACGACCAGAGGTAGAAGACGATCCGATCCGGCTGCAATTCGTAGCGGCTGATTGTCCAGGAGTCGAGCAGCCTGCCCAGCGAGGCGCGGTCTATATCTGCGCCGGGCGGCAGGCCCACCTCGGCCAGCAACATGCCATAGCCTTGTGACCCGAAGCGCCGCGCGCTCACGGTGCAGTCGATCGCCTGGCCAACACGGGCATTCGCGGCGTCGCAGATGTAGCCGAAGTCAAGTCCGAAGCTCTTGCCGGGAACGGTGGTCTCCGTCTTGCCGGCCGCAGTTTGTGCCCAGGGTACATAGAGCGACGCGCTGACCTGGGCATTGGCAAAGGTCGCGTTGGTGGTGCCCGCAAACTCAAGCGTGTTAATCCCGCCATGGATCATCGCGGAAAGATCGATGCTGCGTGGCGCGTTCAGAAGCTTGCGATCGACATTCAGAGCGGCCGCGAGTTCTCTACTGAGCGGCGTTCCGTTTACCGTCAGCGCAAAATTGCCGGCAGTCTCGCCCTGAAGCTGACGAAACGCGACTGGCAGCAGCGCCTTCAGCACGCGCACGGTGGCCTGGCCGCTCATCCACACACCGTATTCGTCACGGCTTTTCAGCAGGTAGAGCAGTGCATCTTCTTCCAGTGCTTCATCCGCTTTGCCGCCCGCCGCCTGTAATGCAGCCAGCGCAAGCGAAGTGGTCTCCAGCCTGCCAGCCGTTCCCCATCCGTAGAACGGCGAGTATCCGTCGAACTCCCAGCGGGCTCCGTCTTTTCCGCGCTCAACGCCGGCGATCAATTCATCGCGTGCGCGAGCCGGCGCGGCTGAGTCGCCAGTCCGCACGGCCAGCAACAGCCGCAGGGCGTTGGAATAAGGATCGTGCAATGCCAGCACGGATGTCGCAGCATAGGCAATGGCTCTGGCAATCGCCTGTTTCACGCGCGCCTGAAGGTCGGCCGGCGCAAAGGCCGAAAAGTCTTTGGCATCGATTGCAGTTTGGAGGGCGTTGGCGATGTAGAGCGTCTCTCGTGCGGAAACCGCGCCGTAGCGAGGCTTCCAGGAGCCGTCGGCGCTCTGCTGCGAGAGGAGCCACTGGATTGCTCCCGCGATCCGGGTGCGGTCGACGGAAACGAACGGTTCCGCTTCGGTCAGGAATTCGATTCCGTATGCAGTCAGCGCAGCGTCGCCGGCCGAGTCGTTACCGCCCCAGTAAGTCAGCCCGCCGGAGTTGAAATAGCCCAGCAGGCGCTCGTATCCCAACTGCAAAAAGCTCTGCGCCTTGTCCTTCTCTGGCGATTCAGCTTTCGCCGCCGCTGCCAGTTCCAGATACAACAGGCTTGCATACGATGTTGAAATAGTCTGCTCGGCGCAGCCGTATGGACGCTCCAGCACGGCCTTCATCGCGTGGGCCACATTGGCGCCGAGATTCGGATAGAGAAGCAGCTCCGCGTGAATCGAACCAGCGATGGCATCCGCTGGAAGGTCAAGTTGAATCGTGTTTGCACGGTCACCATGAAGAAGCGCTGAGGCTGTAACGGCGCGTGGCTCGCCGTCGGGATGCACCTTTACCGTCTTCTCCACCGCGTCGCCATCGTGCGCGTTGGCGGCGGTGATGCGCAGTGGACCGGCATCTACGGACGAGGCCGCATGCAGCCCGATCAGCACTGGAGTCGATCCGTTCGCCTCCACTGTGGCTTGCATGTTGGCCACGGTCGAAAGCGTGAACCAGTCCGCCGCCTTCACCGTGATGGGTAGCGTGATGGCGTGCGCCGTGTAGTTGCGCAGGTTTACTGGCAGCGTGATCTCGTCGCCGACCGTCAGCACCTGCGGAGCATCGAGATCGACGAAGAAGGGCTGGAATGTCTTGAAGGTTCGATCGACTTCCGTCAGGCGGCCATCGAGGGTTGAGCCGACGGCGCGCAGCTTCCAGGTCGTCAAGCTGCCGGGCAGTGTGAAGTTGAACGCAGTGTGTCCTGCATTGTTCGTCTCCAAAGAGGGCGCCCAGTAGGCCGTCTCCTCGAAGACATGGCGCAGACGTGGCGTCATGGTTTGCTCGGTGATGGTGGCGCTGCCGTTGGGACCTTTAACGGCTCCTTGCACTTTCCCAATTGTCGAGACGCTCATGCTCATCGTTTGTGTTGCGATCGCGTCGGCGCTAACCGTCACTGTCTCGGTTGCCGCTCCAACCCGCAGCATGACATCGACCCGCGTCAATGCCGACGACGAAACGTGGACATCCGTGAGTGAGAAGCTTTCGAACGCCTTGGCATCGACCCGCACTTTATAGAATCCTGGCGCGAGGTCCGCCACAATATACGATCCGTCGCTCCTGGTGGCCGCACTCGCCGCGTCGCCGCCTGCAACGCCCTCAACCCGAACCACCGCGTCTGCAACTACCGCGCCGACCTGGTCCGTCACGGTTCCGCCGATGGCGCCTGTGTTTCCCTGGAAGAGACCTGAATCCATTGCGACCGGCT